>ERZ777011.2670-NODE-2670-length-13359-cov-2.359516_pt1 | contig 13359 bp, 14 predicted proteins | sample MGYA00374964_ERZ777011 | MGnify/ENA primary metagenome ERZ777011 (study PRJEB29310, sample SAMD00008975) | mouse gut metagenome | study: EMG produced TPA metagenomics assembly of the Metagenome analysis of fecal microbiota from mouse which was promoted...
CTAGTAAAAACTTTAAAAAGCATAGGTAAGGCAAAGAAAATAATAAAAAAACTAAAACCAGATGTTGTAATAGGAACAGGTGGATATATCTGCATGCCAGTAATGCTCGCAGCAAAAAAACTAAAAATACCAACACTACTTCATGAGAGCAATGCATTTCCAGGAGTAAGTATAAAAGTGCTATCAAAAGATGTAAACACTGTTATGGTAGGTTTTGAAGATGCAATAAAAAGATTACCTAAGGCAAAAAATGTTGCTTACAGGTACTCCAACTAAGATGAAAAAAAATATACTAGATGATGAAAAGATTAACAAAATAAAAGAACAGTTAGGATTTAAAAGTGATTTACCATTAGTATTGGTAACAGGAGGAAGCCAAGGAGCTAAATCAATAAATGAAACATTAATAAATATAATAAAGGAAAAAAAGAATAATAACTATCAAATAATATGGGCTGCTGGAAAAAATCAATATGACTTAATAAAAGAGGAACTACAACAAGCAAATATCAATATAGGAAACATCCCAAGAGTAAAAATTGTACCATATATTTATAATATGGAAGAAGTAATGAATGCAGTAGATGTAGTAGTAGCAAGAAGTGGTGCAATGACAATAACAGAAATATCAATATTAGGAAAACCTGCCATATTTATACCATATCCATATGCAACAGAAAATCATCAAGAGTATAATGCTAAAGTTTTAGAAAAAGCAGGTGCTGCAAAAATAATATTAGATAAAAACTTAAATGATAAAATACTATCTGAATACATAGAGGATATAATAAAAGACAAAGATAAACTAAAAGAGATGTCTAATAATGCCAGAAAAATTGCAATAGATAATGTAGAAGAAAGAATATACAAGGAAATACTAAAAGTATTATAAACAAAATATTCCATTACAAATATATTACTAGAATTTTAAAAGTTTATTACAACAATTGGAAAAATTAACCAATAGGTTATTAAACTTAAATAAATATGTCGAATTTATAAGAAAAACCCTATTAAATAGCAGGTTTTGCGACTTCTTTTTCTTGACAAATACTCTATCGATATTATATAGTGGCTTATGTTCATTACAAAAGATAGGGGGGTGTAGTTTTGAAATGCTCGAAGACATATTATGGTGGCACTTATTTTACTTTGAGCGATTTAGAAAACTCAAGTATAAATCATGAAGTAGAATTAGAGTATTATTCTTTAGAAAAGAGAAGCCATAATAAATCAAATGTTTCATCAACATATGGGATTGAGATAGTAAAGAAAGAGTATCTAGAAAACACAACTAAAGTCGAAAGAAAAAATGTAGAATATGTAACTAAAGATAAAAATCAAGCAGAAACAATATTAGAATTATTAAAAAGAAATAAAGTAACACCTATGAGTTTAGATGATATAGTATATGATTTAGTAAAAATAACAGAATAATAAATCTGTTATTTTTTATAGTAAATTATATTGATATTTTGTAGGGGCGCATATTTGCGCCCGTTTTTTCACAAGTTAATCACAATTTTTTTCTTATTGATATTTACACTAAAACTGATTTATTGTATAATCAATAAGTTAAATACATATACCTATGAAAAGGGGAATTTCAAATGACCGATAAATTAATTATTGTGGAATCACCAGCAAAAGCAAATACTATAAAAAAGTTTTTAGGAGGAAAGACCAAAGTTGTAGCATCAATGGGGCATATTAGAGACCTTCCTAAATCTAAATTAGGAGTAAATATAGAAAACAACTTTGAACCAGAGTATATTAATATACGAGGAAAAGGAGATTTAATAAAAAGCCTAAAAAAAGATGCAAACGATTCTAAAAAAGTATACCTTGCAACTGACCCTGACCGTGAAGGAGAAGCAATAGCATGGCATTTAGCTCATATTTTAGGAATAGATGAAAAAGAAGTATGCAGAGTAACTTTTAACGAAATAACAAAAGATGCAGTACAAAAAGCCATTAAAAATCCAAGAACGATTGATATGAATTTAACAGATGCACAACAAGCAAGAAGAGTATTAGATAGAATAGTTGGATATAAAATAAGTCCAGTTCTATGGAAAAAAGTAAAAAGAGGCTTATCAGCAGGAAGAGTACAATCAGTTGCAGTAAAGCTTGTTGTAGATAGAGAAGAAGAAATAGAAAAGTTTATACCAGTAGAATATTGGAATATAAATGTTATTCTAGCAGATAAGAAAACTAAAAAGCAGTTTGAAGCTAAACTTTATGGAAAAAGCGGAAGTAAAATAGAATTACATTCTAAAGAAGAAGTAGATGAGATTTTAAGTAAAATAGAAAATGCAAAATATATAATAAAAAGCATAAAAAAAAGCGAGAAAAAAAGAAATCCAGCACCTCCATTTACTACAAGTACAATGCAACAAGAAGCATCAAGAAAATTAGGATTTTCTCTAAAGAAAACAATGTCATTTGCACAAGGACTATATGAAGGTGTAAATGTACCAGAAAAAGGTACAGTAGGTTTAATAACATACATGAGAACAGACTCAACAAGAATATCAGAAGAAGCAAGACACATGGCAAAAGAACATATAGAAAAGACATATGGCGCAAATTATTATGAAAATAGATATTACAAAACAAAAGCTGATTCACAAGATGCACACGAAGCAATTAGACCAACATATATTGAATTAGAACCAGATAAAATAAAGTCATCATTAACAAATGACCAATATAAATTGTATAAATTAATATACAATAGATTTATAGCAAGCCAAATGACATCAGCCATATTTGATACAGTAACTGTAGATATAACAGCAGATGATTATAACTTTAGGGCAAATGGTCAAACACTTAAGTTCCCAGGCTTTATGACATTATATGTAGAAACAGCTGACAATGAAAAAGAAGATGAGTACACAAAAATACCAGAGTTAGAAGAAGCAGAAGAAGTTAAAAAGATAAAAATAGATCCAAAACAAAGCTTTACAGAACCACCACCAAGATATACAGAAGCAAGCCTTGTAAAAGTCTTAGAAGAAAAAGGAATAGGAAGACCTAGTACGTATTCACCAACAATTACAACAATTATAGAAAGAAGATATATAGAAAGAATACAAAAACAATTGCACCCTACTGATTTAGGAAAAGTAGTAAACAAATTACTTATTGAAAACTTTACAGATATTATAAATGTAGAGTTTACAGCAAAAATGGAAGAGGAATTTGATAATGTTGCAGAAGGAAAAGAAGAATGGAAAAAAGTAATAAGAGAATTCTATGGACCATTTGCAAAGACATTAGAAAAGGTAGAAAAGGAACTAGAGAAAATAAAAATTGAAGATGAAGTATCAGATGTTCCATGTGATAAATGTGGTAGAATGATGGTAGTAAAATACAGCAGATATGGTAAATTCCTAGCATGCCCAGGTTATCCAGAATGTAAAAATACAAAACCTATTATAGAAACAATAGATGTTCCATGTCCTAAATGCGGAGCTAAGGTACAAATTAGGAAAACAAAAAATAAAAGAAATTATTATATATGCGAGAACAATCCAGGAACATGTGATTATATATCATGGAACAAGCCAAAACCAGGAGAACCATATAATGAAGAAGAAGCAAAGGAAGTAAAGAAAGCTACAAAGAAAAAAACAACAAAAAAAGCAACTTCAAAAAAGAAAAAATAATTTGACATTTAGGAGAAACCGCAGATTTTGTGGGGGCACATGCTACTGCATATTGTAGGGGCGCATATTTGGGCCCGTGTAGCGAAGCCACTTTTCTTGTATTCATATAAAAAATGATATAGATAGCCTAATTATCTATATCCTTTAAAAAATCTTCATGCATTGTTCATTAAACCTGAATATCCTTAGTGTAAACATAAATCACTTTATGCATGGTGCGGTCTAAGTTTTCACAATGGATTGGCTCCAAAAAATATCCAGTGGAAAGCAAGTCCTCTATAGCATTTTCCAGCTGGTTTTTGAAATCAGTGTCATTGTTGATATCATCTGCTTCAAAGTAACATTTTACACAGAAAGAGTCTGCAATGACTTTAGTTTCATAGCCAGGAAGAGACTCGAGCATTATGTCTTCAACAAATTCTCTAATGTCATTAGTGTTTACAGTTTTAATCATAAATTGTCCTCCTTAAAAAAGGTAAAAAGCGAATGGTTTTTATATGTAAACTTGTACATTAGGCGCACAAGGTAAAGGAGTAAATTACCCATTATGTCAATTAACAGAGCTTAATTCTATGGATAGACAACTGCAAAAAAGAAAAAACAATTGACAAAAGAACAATACATATGTATAATAAATATCGGAAACGAAAACCACAAACATGGTTACCACATATAATAGTAACAACACATCTAATTTGGGCAAAAAGCAAAGATGTGTTTTTTGTTATCTATAAAACAACTAATATATTAAATTTTAAGAAGGGAAAGAATATGAAAGATTATATAACAGTTGTAGGAGGAGGCTTAGCAGGGTGCGAAGCTGCATACCAAATAGCAAAAAGGAATATAAAAGTAAAACTCTATGAGATGAAGCCAGATAAATTTTCACCTGCACATAGTAATAATAATTTAGCAGAGGTAGTATGTAGCAACTCATTTAAATCTAATTTAATAACAAATGCATGTGGTTTATTAAAAGAAGAATTAAGAAGGCTAGATTCACTATTAATAAAATGTGCAGATGAAACAAAAGTGCCAGCAGGACAAGCCCTTGCAGTAGATAGAGAGCGATTTTCTAATTCCGTTACAAAGAGAATAGAAGAAAATCCTAATATAGAAATAATAAGAAAAGAATATATAGAAGATATAGACCTTAATACAGAAGACATAATCATAATAGCAACAGGACCATTAACATCAGATGAATTTGCAAAAAAGATATCTAAGATAACTAATAATAACAACTTGCATTTCTATGATGCTGCAGCACCAATAATAGAAAAAGAAAGCATAGACATGAAAGTTGGTTTTTTTGGAGACAGATACGGAAAAGGTGATAGTTCATATATAAATTTACCAATGAACAAAGAAGAGTATGAGAACTTTTTAGGCGAGCTTACAAATGCAGAAACTGTAGTATTACATGAATTTGAAAAGAAGGAAATATTTGAAGGATGTATGCCAGTTGAAGTTATGGCAAAAAGAGGACTAGATACATTAAGATTTGGACCATTAAAACCAGTAGGATTTACTGACCCAAGAACAGGAAATAGGACATATGCCATTGTACAATTAAGGCAGGATAATGAAGAAGGAACATTATTTAATATGGTAGGTTTCCAAACAAATTTAAAATTCGGTGAGCAAAAAAGAGTATTTTCTATGATACCAGGACTAGAAAATGCGGAATTCGTAAAATATGGAGTAATGCATAGAAATACATATATAAATTCGCCAGAATTATTAGAAGAAAACTATGCTTTAAAGCAAAATAACAATATATTTTTCGCAGGACAAATAACTGGTGTAGAAGGTTATGTTGAATCGATATCATCTGGATTAATTGCAGGAATAAATGCAGTAGCTAAATTTAAAAATAGTAAAAGTGTAACATTTAGTAATAAAACAATGATTGGAACTCTTGCAAAATATATATCAACACCAAATGATAGGTTCCAGCCAATGAATGCAAACTTTGGAATATTACCAGAATTAGATATAAAAATTAAAGATAAAAAAGAAAGATATTCAAGACTCGCAAATAGGGCAATAGAGGATTTAGAGGAAGGTATTTCACAAATGCCTATAAATTACATACAATAAAATAGGTGATAGTATATGGCTTGTTTAGATAAGTTTTCAGGATGTGAATTAATAAGTATAGCAAGTATATTAGCTATAAATATATCTCAAGGGCTTACAGCTGATGAAATAGGCACTTTAGGAAACTTCTTTTCAGCATTAGGTGATAATTTGAACATAATGGCTGGAACAATTGATACATAAGTAAAATAAATAAAATAGAAAATGTTATCGAATGCATTTGAAGTGAATTAGAAATTGTTATGTGCTATGAGTAGGGAATCTCAAAAACTTGTTCTCCCTAAGGTCGCTGCAAATAGTATATTACAATTTCTTTGATACTGAAAATAAGCCGAGATAATATTTTCTATTTTATTTATTTAATAAAAAATAGTGCAGGGAATCAACTTAATTGCTGATTCCCTGTATTATTTAAAATATTTTTTCAAACCTATCTTTTTGAATTTGGTCAGGAACTTCAATTGGATATTTACCAGTAAAGCAACCTGTACAGAAACTCTTAATATTAGATCCACTTGCAATCTCATATAAATTATCCATATTTAGATATTCTAATGAATCTGCACCAATTTCTTGCCTTATTTCCTCTACAGTTTTATTATTAGCAATTAAGTTTTCCTTGCTATCCACATCAGTTCCAAAATAACATACATCTTTAAATGCAGGTGAAGCAATTCTTAAATGAACCTCTTTTGCCCCAGCCCTTTTTAGTATTTTTATTATTCTTGTAATAGTAGTTCCACGAACAATAGAATCATCTACTAAAACAATTTTTTTACCATTAACAGTTTCTTTTATAGGATTTAACTTTAAAGCAACTTTATTTTTTCTTTGAGTTTGTGTAGATAATATAAATGTTCTACCTATATATTTACTCTTTATGAATACTAAATCATATGGTATTTTAGACTCTTTTGAATACCCTAAAGCAGCATCTATACCAGAATCAGGCACACCTGCAACAATATCTGCATCAACTGGAGCCTGTCTTGCTAAAGCACGTCCAACGTCTTCTCTAAATTTATGAACATTTAATCCATCTATGGTTGAATCAGGTCTTGCAAAATAAATGTACTCAAAAATGCAAAGTCCTTTATTTTGATTTTTATCAAAATAAGTTGAAGTCATCTTATTATCAGTAATTGTAATAATTTCTCCAGGTTCTACATCTCTAATAAATTCAGCACCAATCGTGTCTAAAGCACAACTTTCTGATGCGAAAATTATATCATCACCTAGTTTACCCATACAAAGAGGTCTAAAACCTTGAGGATCTCTAACTGCTATAAATTTCTGAGATGACATTATTAGTAAAGAATAAGCACCTTTTATATAACCCATAGCATTAATAACAGCTTTTTCAATAGAATGAGTTTTTAATCTCTCTCTTGCAATAATATATGCTATAACTTCTGTATCACTAGTAGAATTAAATAATGCACCAGCTTGTTGTAATTCATCTTTTAAATCTAATGCATTTATAAGATTACCATTATGCACAATACCAAGATTACCCTTAGCATACCTTGTAACTATTGGTTGAGCATTTTCCTTTTTTGGTGCACCAGTAGTTGAATATCTAACATGACCTATAGACATTTTTCCATGTGGCAAAGACTGAACAATATGTGGTTTAAAAACACTTGATACAAGCCCAACATCTTTGTGATAAGAAATAACACCACCACTATTAATTGCAATACCACAACTTTCTTCTCCTCTGTGTTGTAAAGAAGATAAACCAATACATGTAGTACCAGTTAAGTCTTCCTCATTTTTCATAGAATACATACCAAAAATACCGCATTCTTCTTTAAGCTTATTAAACATATGGAATCAATCTCCTTAAAAATAATTTAGGGGTAGAAGGAAAATCTACTCCCAATATAATACTATTATAAATAATTTTTCGACAAAAGTATAGGGGTTATTGTAAAAAAGTATAAAATTTGATAAAATAATATGGAAATAAAGGAGGAAAAGACATGTATAATTTAGTAGTATTTGCTTCAGGAAATGGAACAACATTACAAAGCATTATAGATGCAATAAAAAATAATGAATTAAATGCAAAAATAAATTTAGTAGTTTCAAATAATGAAGATGCATATGCACTAGAAAGAGCAAAAAATGCAGGAATAGAAACATATATAATTCAAAACAGGGAAACAAGCAAAGTAGATATGGAATTAACAGAAAAATTAAAAAATTATAATGTGGATTTGATAGTACTTGCGGGATATTTAAAACTAATAGGAGAAAATTTAATAAATAATTACACAATAATAAACACACACCCATCATTATTACCTAAATTTGGAGGTAAGGGAATGTATGGTATGAATGTGCATAGGGCGGTTATAGAAGCAGGCGAAGAATATAGTGGAGTTACCTTGCACTATGTAAATAACAAATATGATGAGGGAAATATAATAAAACAAACAAAAGTAAAAGTGGAAAAGGAAGATACAGCAGAAACTCTATCAGAAAAAGTACAAAAGGCTGAAAAAATACAATTAATACAAGCATTACGAGAATTTGAGGCTAAGAAAAAATAGTTTTATAATTGAGATAAAAAACATATAAAATTAAAAAAAGCACACTGAAGCTTATTGACAAAAAGACTATTTAGTATATAATATTGCTATCCTTTTAATGAGGAAATCTCAAAGAAAGGAGGCATAGCATAATGTTTTTACTTAAAATTTTACTAAAGATAATTGCTATTGTAATTAATATGGTTATTCTAATAGTAGAAATAATCGAAAACTTACATAAATAGCAAAGCCCCTCTGGTTGCAGCCAGAGGGTTTTTTATGTTTTGCTTTTACTTAAAATTTTACTTGCTTTAAAGCTACATTCATTATAGCTCATTTTCATTATATTGTCAAATAGATTTTTTAGTGCACGTATATATTTCCAATATCTCTTCTATAATCTAATTTAGTATCCACATTTCCGTTCCATTGCATCATAAACTTTTTTCTTAATTTCCTCTAAATCTTGTCCAGAAGTTGCAACAGCAAATAATCTTGATGTACTTACAGAAGTATATGTATTTCCTTCTATTTGTTTTGCATTTGCAAAATATACTTTTAAACCTTTGCTAGTTATAGCATCTTTATTTAATGTAAATACACAAGGCTCTTTACTAGAGCTTACAGCATATTCCTTACTTACGACATATACTGTAAAAGTACAGTTATCAGTAAATTTACAATTATCTCTAGAAAGAGTTTTATTTACAACATTATTTAAAACATCAGTAAATGGAGTCTCTAATGCATTAAGCACATTTATAGCTTCAGGGTCACCAAATCTTGCATTAAATTCTATAAATTTAATACCATCTTTGCATTTGAAAAATCCACCATATATAACACCAGTAAATTCTAAAGAATCTTTATTTACATATTGGATAGTCTTTTTAATTAAATCTGCACACTCATCTACATCAGATTGCTCTAAAAATGGTAATAATCCATTATTAAAGCTCATACATCCCATTCCTCCTGTACCAGGACCTTTGTCATTTTCATATCTATATGGATAGTCAAATGTAATAGGAGTAACTACTATATTTTCTCCATCTGTAAGAGCCATTACAGTAAATTCTGAGCCCTCAACCTTATCTTGAACGATAACTCTACCAGAATCTTCAAGACAAGACTTTGCATATTCATAACCCTCTTGTTTTCCTTTAAAATGGATTCCTCCAACTTTAACACCCTTACCACCAGTTAAACCTTCAGGCTTAACAACAAAGCTATCATCAGTGTAATTAGTTAAAGCATCATCAAGCATTTTTTCATCAGTTATGCAGAAATTTTTTATAATCATTTCAGGTTTTAATTTACTAACTATATCTAAAGCATAAGTTTTGCTCCACTCAATTTTTGCTCCCTTACTTGTAGGACCAAAAACCTTTAAACCAAGGCTTTTTGCTAAATCAATAAGTCCATCTTGAAGTAAATTATCACTACTTACTACACACATTTCTATATTTTCTTGTTTAATAAAATTAGAAACAAGCTCTTTATCAAAAGGTGAACCTATAATATATTTTCCATTTGAGCTATTTATAGCATCAATAATAGAAGGGTTTTCATAAGGTAAAATACTATATAGAGAAAAACCTTTACTTATATATTCTGCAATAACAGCTTCACGACCACCATTACCAAGAAGTAAACACTTCATAATATAACCTCCATTCGAGCAATATATGCTCTAAAAAATTTTATAAAACCTCTCAATATATTGAGAGGTTAAATATATAATATGATTAAATTAACAATATGTCAATGGGTAATTTAATTGCCAGATTTAAATATTTGTGATAAAATATGAACCTAACAAAATTATATTGTTATTGCAAACTCTGAAATTATAACTAAAAAAGGAGGCTTTAAAATGAGTGAGCAAAACATAGGCATGCCAGTAAACGACACAGATGTTTTTTCAAAAAGGGTACTTGATTTTGTGCAAAAGCTGAATGTACCTTGCGATTTGGTAGAACTTGCTGTAAAGAGGTATCCATATGATGAGAAATTTGCTATTCATTGCCAGCAAGATGAGGAAGTTGCTCACCTTATTTCCAAAATAACGGAAGAGGGTAGAAACTTCAGGATTTCTAAAAAAACTGGCAAGACAGCAGAAGATCACATCAAAAAATGGGTATGTGATTATACTGGCGAGTTAACCGAGGGCGAAATAGAATCAATAAAAGCATATTGGTTGGGATTGCCTGAAGGAACTGCTGAAAATGCTTAGTATTTAAGCATAAAAACGAGGTGCACATTAAAATGCACCTCATTTTATTGTATATGTATGCTATCTATATTTTTTATAGATTCATCATATATATTTTGTAATTCATCTAAAGAATAAATATTTTCGTTTTGTTTTTCATCTAAATTTACTTTAATACTACTCTTAAAATCATTTTGTTTACTCTGAGTGCGAATATAGTTTTCTTCCTTTTCTTTAGCAGAGACAAGAGCAGCATTTTGTGCATCCACTCCATATTCTGCATTTAATTCATCAATTGTTATAGAAGGAGCTAAAAAGCTTTTTATGTATTCATCGGGAAGAGATAAAGAGTCTAATCCTCTATAAGCAAAATCATCTAATGGAGTTCTATACATACTCCAAGGATTTTCTTTACCAATAGAGCCAAATAATGTAATACCACTTATATCTATTTGTTCTCCTATTACCATTTTTCCATTAATTACATCTTCATATTTATGATAATTTTCATTTTTTATTGCCTCGTGCTGAGCAATAGTTGTACCAGCTATAGCAAGAGATGATGTCCCACCAAGAATTGCCGTGCTATATAAAAGAGTTGCTAATGCAGATTTTACTTTATATGAAACTTTATGTGATATAGATTTTAAAGACCTCTTGCCATAAGCTTCCTCAATTTCTCTTTGCTTTGCCTCATTTAATAAGCTGTTATATGCACTTTTTCCATATCTTAAATAAATTGCCTCATATTTTCCTTCTTTCGTCATATAAAAAACTCCTTAGAACAGGCATTAAATCTTCTCTTTTATCATACCTTCTCTATAAGCTGTAAGAAGCATTTTTAAGTCTTCAATTTCTCCTTTTAACTTTGTACCTTCAGATTGTAAGTCGCATTCTGTTTCTATTGCTTTTGCCTTAGAGTCGAAAGGCTTATTGGCTGCAAGTAGTAAGCCATATGAATTATAAGATAGGGTAAATCCCGCTTCTCCGGTTTGCTCACGATAAGTTTTAGAAAAACCGCCATCAATAACTAATAATTTTCCATTTGCCCTTACAGGAACTTCTCCTTTTTTCTGATTAACTGGCATATGACCGTTTATAATATGAGAATCCTCATTTTCTATACCAAATTCTCTTAATATCTTATCACATATTTCTTCATTTTCAGCTAATTTGTAATAAGGTATTTTTTGTTCTTTATGAACAGCCTTATCATCTATAAAGTATCTTTCAAATGTAGCCATTTTCTCTTTTCCAAAGAAAGGAGAATCCGGTGAACACCAGAAAAACCACATTAAATCTTTATAATCTTGAGTAGATTTTGAATTATCCTTTTCAAAATAAGCTTTATGAGCTGCTTGCTCTATAAAATTAAAATACTCTCTACCACTTAATGTTTTTCCCATAACTGTTACTTTTTTAAAAGAACCATCTTCAAGCATAGGTATACAACCATGAAATAGAAGATTTGAGTTAAACACTGTATAAGCACTACCTTTGGCATAAAGAAAACTTATATGAGTACTTAATTTATCACTAGTTATGAAGTTTTCATATAATCTTGTAACAACTTCATTTTCTTCTGCACTAAGTTTATAAGGGTCACTAGGGTCTATTGTAGGGAAATTAGTATCATTTAATTCATAATTTAAACCATCAATATTAATTGTACCATTTTTATAATCTATTTTATCTAATAATAATCTGTCATCTAAATTATATTCAGGATGTTCTTTTATAAGTTGACCTTCTAATTTAAATTGAATTATAGAAATAGCCTTTTGTATTTTTGCAATAGACATTTTATCTGTTTCACTATATTTATTGTATTCAAACTCTTTTGGGAAAAATCCCTTATTTATATTATCATCTTTATAAGTATTTAGAGCAAAAGTAGATAATGGTCTTATACTAATTCCATAACCTTCCTCAAGAGTAGATATATTATCATAACGGGCACAAATTCTAACTACATTTGCCATACAAGCCTTATTACCACATGCAGCACCCATCCATAGAATATCATGATTTCCCCATTGAATATCTAAACTATGGAAATCCATAAGAGCATTCATAACAATTGGAGCACTCATACCACGGTCATAAATATCTCCAATAACATGTAAATGGTCTATTGCCATTTGTTTGATTAAGTTAGAAATAGCAACAATAAATTCATCAGCTCGTTTTAAATCTATAATAGTTTTTATAATTTGACTGTAATATTTTTCTTTGTTCTTTGTATCACCTTGAAGATGTAAAAGCTCATCTATAATGTAGTCAAATCCTTTTGGCAGAGCTTTTCTAACTTTTGACCTAGTATATTTAGATGTAATTTCCTTTGCTACATCTATTAATCTATGTAAAGTTAAACGATACCAATCATCTAAATCTTCGATAGATTTTTTTAAAATATAAGAGTAGCAAGAGTGCTTCTTTCATTTTCAGGAACAGAATCCTTAAACAATCTTTCAATTTTACTTCTAATAATCCCAGCACCATTATTTAATATATGTAAAAAAGGTTCATATTCAGCATGAATGTCACTAACAAATACTTCTGTACCTTTAGGAAGGTTTAATATAGACTGAAGATTAATAATTTCTTCAGTAACCTCCTCAACATTCTTATACTTTTGGCTTAGTAACTCTAGATATTTATTCCAATTACCTCTATATTCCATTTTATTTCCTCCGATAAAAATAAATTAATATTTACATTACACATTATACATCAAATATAAAAAAAATACCATTAGTTTAAGGAATAATTAAGAAACAAATCGTAGGGGCATATAACAAAAAAAGCATTATGCACTTTTGTGTGTAAT
>ERZ777011.2672-NODE-2672-length-13347-cov-8.668522_pt1 | contig 13347 bp, 16 predicted proteins | sample MGYA00374964_ERZ777011 | MGnify/ENA primary metagenome ERZ777011 (study PRJEB29310, sample SAMD00008975) | mouse gut metagenome | study: EMG produced TPA metagenomics assembly of the Metagenome analysis of fecal microbiota from mouse which was promoted...
CAGGGGTCAGATCAATCTTGGCCGCAGGGGGCATCCGCGACTGGGTTTTCCACTCCACGGCAACACTCACCTGCTTCTGCCGCTTCTCGACTTGCGAAGCGTATTCGAGAAAGGCTTTTTTCAGTCATTCGATATTACAATCAACGACGTACTGGCAAGGCTCGACAAGGATAAGGTCGAAGACCGAATACTCAACGACTGGGTCATTGCCCTTGCAGCCTTCCGTGTGCTCGAAGCACACATCGAAGTGCCGTTTACTTACAACGACCTTTTCGATGCCGTGGTGAACGGCATACGATATCAGAACGACCAGATAAAGAAATCTTCGGACACCGCTAACTTTTGGCTCGACCTCGATTCTTTACACACCCAGGGCAAGGCAAAGGAAAAATGCCACTTCGTCATCAAGATGCTTTCGTCGTTCACTCCGCTTAAACAGGATAAGCGGGAGTTTGTGGAGCCGAAGCGCATCATTTTCCTTAATTTCAAGGCTATCCGCGGCATCATGGAGATGCGCTACAAGCAGAAGTCCGGCGCAACGCTCGATATGGCTACCCTCGAATCCTATCTTAAATCCCTGCCGCAGTTCCTTGGCATCAAGCAACAGCGTTTCCAGATACTCCGAACAAACGGAGAACTGGACGAGGAATTTAAGACGGAGAACGGTCAGACGAAGAAGTATGTCAACAGCAATGCCGCTTACGCTCTTTGCTTCGACTACGACAGCCTAAAACGCTCTCTCGACCTCAATCTCGAAACGTACCGCATGACCGAGGCGGAAATGTCTGCCGAGGTCGAGGAGGAAGCCGAGGCGACGGAGCCATCAGGCCCGCCTGGGGTTTTCGCTCCCTCCGCTCCTGTTCAAGATACTCTTTTCCCGGAGCGTGAGGATAAGGAAGATATGCCATTCTGATTCACTCCGTTTCATCGAAGCCATGCAGTTTTGCGTGGCTTTATTTTTGCCCTTTTCAGGCGATTTTTTCAAAATCTCTGCCGAGGTGAGTAGCCCGCAACGATGTTACAAGCATTACACCTATTACTACACTGATATGCCACGTGTTATTTTTCCAAGCGAGTATGACAAAAGTATTACACAGTATTACAAATTTGGACTTTCGGCAAAATCGTATTACAAAACATTACAAATTTCGGAGGCTATTACTTATTCTTTTTTATTCTTAAAAAGAGATAAGATATAGCCTTACAGCGCGTTATCTCGCCGCTCAAATCCCGTGTAATGTTTGTAATACTTGTAATACTCTGACCCTATACCCCTGTAAGGAGAAAAAATTTTTTGCCTCGGTAAACTTCGGCAAACTTCGGCAACTTTCGGTATTTATAATCAAGTGTTTACGCTTGCTAATGTGCCAATTTTTCAGTAAATTTGCATATAATTACGAAGCCGATATGAACCTTTACCTCGAACTCGAAGACTATCTCGCGCAGTGGTTTATCAACGACCAGGGCGGCAATAATCCAGTCCGCCTAATTCGCGGCTCTATGGAGTGGGGTCTGCTCGAACAGTTCTTGCAGACACCCCCGGCGGATTATGTGCCTGTGGTCGGGGGCGAGGGCTTCGTGTGCATCGAGCTTCCAAATTTCCGCTCCAAGGACACGCGCAGCAATTTCTACCTCCCGCCGAAAGCTACCGAGGCGTTGAAGGCTTGCATACGCAACCGCTTCGACATTGATATGTGGAACGCCCTGCATCGTTTCGATGCTATCTTTCAGCGTCAGGACAATCTCATATACGCTTTTATGGAGAAGCACGGCATCGAGCTTACGGAAAAGAATTGGAACGCCATCGCCAAACGATACCAACGCAAGCGCGACATATACAAGCGTATCATACGGCGCAAAAAAAGTTCACAAAAATAATACCGACTTCGACCCTCCTAAAACGGACTTGTCCGTTTTGTCCTTCCTCTTGCTCCGACAATGAAAACATCGACACAAATACTTCCCGGAATTAAGGCTATCGGCTGGCTCGACTACCGCGCTCTGCCGAGGCGCGTTGACCTCTCGGCTATCTGCGGTATGCCGGTGGCTATCCTCACGGATATTCACCCGATACCGTTCTTCGACGAGCCTACCTGCGAGTGCAAGACAAAGAAAGACGGCGGCGGGTACGAGGACACCGCCACCTTGAAATTCCTTACCGACAGGAAACTGCCCCGTGGCGCAGTTCTCGGATTCGTCGTTACCGATGTCAACGACAAATCTTTCCTTATCGGCTCGCTCGAAGCTCCGCGCCCGATTGTCGAGTGTGAGCATCGCACCGGCATACCGTCTGGCGATGCCGCCGGGTATTCATACGAAATCAAGCACGTTTCCATCAAATCGATGGTGCCGTGCGTAATATAAACATTTGCATCAATCCCAGTTCACGCCGCAGTGATGCGTCAGGTCATTATCAGATTTTGAAGTTACTATTTTTTATTTTCCGCTGGCGCGTGATGCGTCGGCGGTTTTTTCATCGGTAGAAGCCGCCTCGGAGGGCGACACCTTGGCGGAGAGAGGGAGGGGTCAGACGATGCGGATCACGGTCTGCGCCCGTCGGTAGTCGTAAAAATGGTGTCGGGGCTTCGTGGTCGAAGCAGCAGGTCTCCAACCTTCGCAGCACTCAATACCGATGTGGGGTAAACTATCCCACGCGCCGCAGTAGCCCTGCGGGTGTCGGGCCCGTGGTGAAACTCTTTTTTCAGCGGTTGCGGCTCCCAAACCGCGCTTGTCGCTCTTTCGCCGATGGCGGAGAAGTAGACCTCGAACATTTGCCCTCGTTTTTCATCGGTATGCGGTGGTGCCCTCGTAGCCCTGTGCCTTAATCAAGGTGTGGGTCTGCCTCGCCTATGTGGTACGCCTTGCAGGTTGATAGAGGTGTCGCACTCATTGAGGCTCCGAGGCAATCCATTACGACACGCCGCCGCTGTACTTGCCAACTTCGTAAGCACCGACCCTTGGCTCTCCTGCATCTGCTTTTGGGTCTTTGGGGTCAGAACCGCTCCGTCATGTACTTGGCGGCAGGCCGCTTTGCGTTTGTCAAGCCCTCCTGCTTTACGGTTCATCTCCGTTTACATCGCCGGGGTACCACGTCAGGCTTATTGTCTGTTTTACGCCGCAAAGTTATTGCCTCCGTCTGGAATGTCAAGGTCATGGCGTTTCTCGTTTGCCGAAAAAAGTTCTTGACGCTTCGCTTCGTTGCAGCTAAACTTTTTGCGGTCAAAACCTTGCCTTATTATCCCGCCCGGAGGCACTTTGAGGGCAGTGTAAAACGAGAACAATAAACCTTATGTCAAACCCTTCAATTACATCTACAATGAGACTACAATTCGGAGAACTCAACATCACTCCAAGAGTCGAAGCCCGACTCCAAGAACTGGACTACACGGTAGAAGACCTCAAAGAGGCTGTCGCCAACCACAAAAGCGAATGCGACGGAGAACCTTCGGTCTACGTCGGTACTTACGGCAAGTACAACGACGGCTCGCTCTGCGGTCTATGGATTGACCTCTCCACCTTCAATGACTACGACGAGTTCATCAATTTCTGCAAGGCGATCCACGCCGACGAGGAAGACCCGGAGCTGATGGCACAGGACTACGAGGGCTTCCCCCGCCAGTGGTACAACGAGGGCTTCATGTCCGAGGACGACTTCGACCATATCCTCGAATACTCGGATATGTGCGACAAGCACGGTCAGGAAGCCGTGGACGATTACTTGGAGTTTCGCGACGAGCTCGACAACTTCGAGGAAGCCTACTGCGGCGAGTGGGATAGCGAAGAAGACTTCGCCCGGCACATCGTCAGCGAGTGCTACGACCTCGAAAGGACGATGGGCGACCTCTCGCGCTACTTCGACTACGAAGCCTTCGGACGCGAGCTGTTTATGTACGACTACTCGATGGGTGCAAACGGTAATGTGTTCCGCTCTGTCTGACCCCGTTCCTCCCTATCTCCGCCTTTAAGGGTCGCCCTCCGGGGCGGCTCTTATGATATAATGATATAAAAAAGCGAGGTCGTGCAGCGGAATGCACGACCTCTTTTTTCCCTTTTATAGTGTTGGCATTGAGCCTTAAAGTCAATACCGGCACTTTTGATGTTGCAAAGGTACTTCTTTTTTCTGATATAACAAAATAATTCGCAAGTTGTTTTCGAATTATTTACGATGAAGTTGGCCTAACCCTCCTATATCGGTGAGAATTCGGCTTACTTCGGGATAAGCGCCGTATTTGCTTATTAAGACATCTATTTCGTTTATCAGTTCTTTTGCTCTGTTTTCTGATACTTGGCTCAACATATATATCACAACTCTTAACGCACCGTTAAGATTTTGATTCTCGCCGATACCTTTCTTCATGGCGGGACCTTTTCTTATTGATTTTTCCGGCGTAAAATCGTAAAGGACATTCCCATGTGCGCAAGTATTCCTTAAATCCTTGATTACATTCAAATAGTTCTCAAATGTCGGCAGCTTTTTTATGCCAAATTCATTAGCCACCTCCAACTTCAAATCTTCATCTTTAATGGATTTATATAGATGTACTACCTCTCCTAACGTCATAAATTCCAATGTCTTCCATGCCGGTGCGAATTTGTCATTTATGTGATGCCGATGATGTAATGCGATTAACGGCGTTTTTTCCAGGATTTGTCTGTAAACCTTCCGTTCAAAAGAGCGAGCTTGCGGGTTCCTTACTACATTAGTATCTACAAACCACGTCGGGCTATTCTTATACTTGTTCGATACGATATACGCGACTTTCGTTCTGAATGCTATCTCAATTCTGCTTAATGGTTTAAGCAGAATATTGCGCAAGTTAAAGTCAAAGTAGTATAATTTTACGGCATTATCAAAATCAGTTCCATCTGCAAACTCATGTGTGCGGTGGTGCTTTTGAGGATAAGTAACCTCAAAAGGAAACCAATAAAAGCCCATTCGGAAATATCCAACATCAAAAAGGATTTCTTTTGCCTTTTCCTCATTGGTGATGGTCATATTCCGACTGCGCAATAGAGCTATTTGCTCGTCTAATGTTATTGCTTTTCTTCCCATAGTAACTGCAAAGTTACGAAAAATATCTGACTTTTCGTGTCTTTTCCTCCCCTTATTAACAGCGGTAACTTCGTGGCAAAGTTAGTTTTGCCATGCCTAAAACCACATATCAAATCTCACTGAAAGGCTACGTCGGGGGCTACGACTTCGACCGTGCTACCGTTGACAAGGAGCTTGCCAAGAACGACGGCAAGCAGGTCAACGTACTTATCGACAGCCTCGGCGGTTCCCTCGCCACCGGCTTGTCTATCTCCGCTGCCTTCAAGAACCACGGCAATGTCAATGTGCATTTCGTCGGCTTGAACGCCTCGGCTGCAACCATCGCCTCGCTCGGCGCAGCCCACATCTCCATTGATGCCGGGGCTATGTATCTCGTTCACAAGTGCTCGATGTCATTCTTCGAGTGGGGCAGTCTCAACAGCGACCAGTTCGCTACGCTCATTGCCGACTGCGAGAAGATTAAGGCCGACCTCGATAAGCTCGACCTTAATGTAGCCCAACTCTATGCCGCCCGGTGCAGGCGCAAGGCCGAAGACCTGCTCGCACTTATGAAAGTCGGCGGCTGGCTCACGTCAAAGGAAGCCCTCGACTGGGGCTTCGTCGATGAAATCACCGACCTTGCCGACGAGCCGGCCCCCAGGCTCACCGATGCGCTTGCTTCGGCTATGGCTTCGGAGGGTATGCCGATTCCAAATATTCCTGTTGCCGACACCGACCGCGACGGTCGTTTCGGCAAGTTCCTCACTGCCATTGCCTCCCTGTTCAGACCGTCAACCAATCCAATCTCAACCGCAATGAATAAGACCTACACCTTTTTGTCGGCAATCCTCGCCGACAAACCGCTGACCGTCAGCGACGGCACAGCCTCGGTTACAGTGGCGCAGCTCGACGCTATCGAAGATGCGCTCGCAGATAAGAACCGCCTGTGCGACGAGCAGAAGAAAACCATCGAGGAACGCGATGCGACTATCGTTGACCTCAAAGCGAAGCTCGACAAGAAACCTGCCGAACCGTCGAAGCAGATTGTCGAGGACAGCAAGCCCGGCGGCGATACCACGCCAAAGAATGATGTCGAGCTGTTTGTCGATACCTACAACTCGGCCCGCGCCCTCTACGACGAAGTTTAACCTTAATTCTCCATACCACAATGGCAGGTAAATTCTCATTCTCACTCAAAGAGTACCAGGAGGCGGCGGTCAAATACCGCGCTGACCTCCTGATGCTCCCCATTATCGGTATCGGCGACACGCTACAATACATGACTGGTCGCCCAGGTATCCGATACAAGGAGCGCGTCGGCAACCTCACAGGCGACGCGCAGTTCGCGCCCTACAATCCGCAGCGTGCCGTGGACTACAACCTCGGCATCGAGTTCCGCGACCTCGAAACTTACTTTGGCTCCGTTGTCGCCAACTTCGAGCCTAATTCGGCTATCTCAACGCTTCTCGGCACGGGAGCCACCAAGGGCGACGGTCAGATGACTACGCCGACCGCACGCCACGTTCTCGCCAAGATTGCCAAGAACCTCTCGGAGCACCTGAACGATGCCGTCTGGAACGGCAAGCGCAACGCCGCCGGTAATACCACCGCCGACCTGTTCGACGGCTTCGACACGATTACCGACAAGGAAATCGCCGCAGGTGCCATCGCTGCCGAGGAAGGCAACTACATGAAGTTCACTGACGAGATCACCGCCGCTAACGCCGTTGACATCGCCAAGGAGATTCTGTTCTCGCTCGACCCGCGCCTCCGCAAGGAAGACCTCTACCTATACTGCTCGCAGGACTTCGTCGATAAATACAACGAAGGCTACCTGCTCACCCACGGCGGCATTCCTTACAACACCCAGTACGGACAGGGTGCCGTGGAAGGCTCCAACGGCAAGTTGAAGTTCTGCCCCCTCTACAACAAGGCAGGGTCGAAGTTCATGCACGTCACCACCAAGAGCAATATGCTCGTCGGCTACGACCAGATGGGCGACGTGGAAAACGTCATGGTAAAGGAGTTTGCACCCTTTATCCTGTCGTACATCGCCACTATGTTCTTCGGTGTGCAGTTTGAAACCATCGACAAGCGCCGTTTCAAGACCATCGAAATAACCGTCTAATCCCGCTCCGATATGGCTACAAAATGTACCTCTATTCAGAAATCGCTCGGCTGGTGCCAAGGCACCCCGGAGCTTCCCGGCGTGAAGCGTCGCATATACTTCCTCGCCAAGTCGTTTATCCTCGGCTATCCGCAGCTCCCTCGCGATGAACTCGGACGTGCTACCTCGGCTATCCTGACCGGCGACTACACACTTGCCGCTGATGCCAAGTGGAAGTATATCGACATTCTGCCCGACAAGTCACAGCTTACGTCGGAGGCGCAGGGCGAGCTGCCCTCGCAGACGCAGCTTAACAAGCTCGTTGCCGTTCACCCCGGAGTGGGCGCAGAGGCTTCTGCTGCGGCAGCCTACATCAACAACACCGACAATGTGTTCATTGTCGAGGATATGAAAGGAAACTTTCGTGTGCTCGGCAACGACAAGTGGACTACAAAGGCTACCGTCGCCCAGGACCTCGGTCAAGGTGCCACCGGCACAACCTCGACCACTATCAACGTCGAGGCTACCGACGAAGTGCCCGCGCCCTTCTTCGTCGGTACGCTTGAAACCGAGGACGGCGACATCGACTGCTCCGGCAAAGCCGCGTAATCTCCACGCTCTATGAATACAAGAAGCGTCAGGAAAGGGGCGATAGCGTTGGACGACGTGTTGAACGACATCGAAGTGCCTTCGTTGGAAGCCCCCGACCTCGACGCTTCTTTTACACCCTCGGCTCAAAGCAAAGACCTTTTCGCCGAGAAGAAGCGGGCGGCATGGAAAGACGTGCAACAAGCCGAGGCTCGCTGCGACTTCGCCCCTAACAAGGTGCGAATTTCATACCGCAATCCGCAGTTCGGCATCATATCTCTCTGGAAAAAGTCGCTCTATGGCCGGACACTGACCGACATTAAGAGCGACCCCGATATGGTCGAGAAGTTTGCCGAGGGCATGAATACCCTTATCCGGCAAATTCTCGGTCATTCTCTCGCTTCCGGCGACTGGTGCATCGTTACCTCGCCCAAGCGTCGCCACAAGGAGCGAAACTTCGCCTCGCTCATTTCCGCTCGCCTCGCCGAACTGCTCGGCATACCGTTCTACGAAGACGTTGCCGAGTGCCACTCGAAGCATCGTGTCGGGGCTGTCTTTACCTTTGGAAAAGAGCCGCCCACCGAGCGCAACATTATCGTATTCGACGATTTTGTTACGTCGGGTGCCACGATGATTTCGATGCGCGAGCTGCTGATGCCACTCGGTTACAACCTCGTGTTCTTCACAGGTATAAACAATAAATTGTAATCAATCGTATATAATCAACTTCCCTCTATTATTGTGAAGTTCAATAATGCGGCCATTTTCTTTTCTATACCAAATCTCCGTGGCTTCGTTGGAATCTAATGCCAACTGAAATACAATGATGTCAGAAGCTACACCAATATTAAGAATTAAAGGGTAATCGCAATAAGGATGTGTATTGAAAATCCCATACGATACCGATATATATTTTCTCAATTCCTTTAATCGTTTTTCCCTCTCCTTCTTTTTTCGAAACTTCCCCACATATAAGAAAGCATCTAATTTTTTTGAAATGCTATTTGTCATATACAGGGCACCGTCAGGTATCTTTGTGTCAACCATCTGTTTGGTATATTCTTGCATTGCATACGGTATGCTCATTAGAAGTCCAAAAGAGGTGCTGTTATTTGTCGTATCTCCTAACTCTTTATAAGTTAACACTTCTATGGCTTTGGGATACACTATATAACGTGGTCGAGGGCTTTGTAAGGCTATTTCGGCATAAGTAAAGAGATTTCTTTCGTATATAAGACTATCAAGCGGACTGCTTATAGTTATATTGGAGCTTATACTATCCGAGTACGCTTCCCAATCCGAGAAAAATTCAGGCAAATTCTTCTTCGTCAGCTTGGGATATTTGTCAACAAAGGACTGGCCGCTACAAATAAGTGCGGTTAGGAATAGTACGAATACTGTGCTAATATATTTATGTATGGTGTTGTTCATTATCTGCAAAGATACACATTTCCCGTCTTTTATCGGCTATGATTAGGTAAGTAATTTTGTGGCAACCAAACAGCTTACGCTCTTATGGACCACAAATTTACCGAACAAATACGACTGTGGCTTGAAACGCCCGAAGCAGAGCGCGATTATGCAACCGGCGCTCTTTACCTTTTGAAGCTGTCCGGCAACCAAATTCTCTACAAGAATATTGTCGCCGCCCTCGATAAACGCCACGATGTTATCGAGTACCAACTTCAAAAGTATTACAACTTCCGCGTTCAAGCCCTCACTCATGCACAGGTGCAAGAGATGGAGAAGCAGGTCGAGCAAATCGTGGCAGAGCACATTCCGCTCGCGGCAGTCGCCGTAACCGACGCAGTCGCTTTGCAAGGCAAAGACCAGAGCCCGGCAAAGGGCAAACGTGCCGACCACGATTCACTCCCGGACGAAATCAAAGCGAAGTACGTTGAGAATCTTTCGCTACTTCAACGTATGCGCGAGCTGCATCTGCGCCTCCGCTCGCTCTCGCTTGAAAATGCTACCTGCCCCGATTCCGAGCGTTATCCGTTCCTAAAAGAACTTATATCGCTCGACAAGCAACTGCACTCCAACTGGGAGGCTTACGACCACTTTGTTGCTGACCCCAAGCCCACACCCTCGCGTAAACGCTCTGCCGTCAGCAAAGCCAAGAAAAAATGAATTACGAAGTAATCACCAAAGTTGGCGCTCGCTGTCGGCGTAGCCGGTGCGAGCTATAAAGCGAACCTTTGGCAAACCTCGAAATGAAATGAAGAGAACCGCTTCAATCTCCGAAATTCTCAAACCGCTTGCTGATAATCCGTTTCAGGCTTATCTTTCAAATGCCGTGCAGGTTGCCGACATTCTCGAATGGATTTTAAGCCAAGTCGGCATTGCCGAAGTGTGGCAGACTTCTTTCTCAATCTCCGAGGAATTTCTTCGCCGCCTCTTTTTCATCACAAAGGATAAAAAAGTGTCGCGAATAAATCTTGTGCTCGACCACAAGGCTACCAACAAGACGCTCAAACTGTGGGCGTTCATCACCCAAGTTATCGAGCGCACTTATCTTGCTGACAATCACAGCAAGATTTTGTTGGTCAAATCCGAAGCCGGAGATACTGTTTCGGTCATAACCTCACAGAACTTGACCCGTGGCAACCGCCACGAATCGGCGTTTATCTCCACCGATAAAGCAATCTTCGACCGGCTCCACGATCAGGTCAACGATTTAATAACCAATCACAGCGTACCACTCCATGACCTATTCAGAGAACGAATTGCAGCAGATTGAGAAGTTCGCCTCAATCTACCTTAAAATATCCGATATGGCGGTCATTCTCGACATTCCGGCTGATGTGCTTCGCGAAGACATCGCCGACCGCTCTACGGACGTTTCCAAGGCGTACCGCCGTGGCAAAGCCGCCTCAAAGGTCAAGCTACATTCCCAGGAAATGATGCTTGCACAGGTCGGCTCGCCGCTCGCTATCGAGAACGCCCACCGCAATCTGCTCGACATGGAGGACGACGAGTAAAGACTATGAGCTATCCTAACGCTATCGAAGTTTGCCGCGCCGAACTCTTTACAAAAGAGGTCGAACTGCGCGAACGCTATCCACAAGCTCTTGTGGATAAGGTGCTTCGTGTGCGCGAAATGTATAACTGGTTCATCGCCAACCCCGACGGCACCGACCGCGAGTTTGTCGCCGAAGTGTGCCAACGCCACGGAATACACCGCACAACGGCGTATTCTGACCTTGCCGTGGTGAAGTCGCTGCTGCCGATGCTCGGCTCCGCCTCACGCGACTTCCACCGTTGGCGCACAAATGAAATGCTTATCGCCACTTACAAGATGGCGGAGAAGCGCAAGGACAGCAAGACTATGGAACGCGCCGCCACCGCCTACGGCAAGTTAAACCGCGTAGACCTCGAAGATGAACAGGCTATACCGCTCGACCAAATCCTTGTGCAACCGTTTACGGCTACCGATGATCCGCGTGTTCTCGGCATCGAGCCTATCCCCAACATCGCCGAGAAAATCTCTGCGATGATTGAGAAATACCGCCGTGAAACTATCGACATCGAAGATGTGGAATTTGAGGAATACGACCTCGAATTTGATACACTTTTCCCGGACAAGGAACAAGATACTGATTCGGATAGTATGGGGCTAATTTAAGTTGGCTTAATCGGTGCCAAACTCATACTGGTCGCAAATAAGCAGAATAGCAAGAGAATCAACAGAATACTACCAACTATCAATGTGCATAATAATCCTATCCATGCTCTATTGACTTTCCGAGATATAAACCCGGCGAACCAACGCATGAAAAAGATAGCTCCTATTATAATTGCTATAAACGCAGATATGTAGATAGCTGATTGCATGGCACAAAGATACAACAAAATTCCCGATGTCCGAGAAGAAAGTTTACTTTAACAAGCCCCAACGCCTCACACAGCTTATCGGCGCGAACACTACCGTTATCGTCGCGGGGCGACGCACCGGCAAAACGGACAGCATCGCTGCGCCGTTTGTGCTGCGCAATATGCAGCGTATGCCCGGCTCGACAGGCGGCATCGTTGTGCCTACCTTCAAGCACGGATTGACTAACACCATTCCGGGCTTGCTCGCCGCATGGAAGCGTTGGGGCTTCATCGAGGGGGTGCATTACGTCGTTGGGCGCAAACCGCCAAAGTCGTTCAAACTTCCAATCATCGACCCGAAAGATTATGAACACGTCATATCTTTCTACAACGGTTCGGTCGCAGTGATTATATCACAGGACCGCCCCGGCAGCTCAAACTCGCTCACCCTCTCGTGGCTGCTCGTCGATGAAGCGAAGTTTATTGATTACGCCAAGCTCAAAGACGAAACGCTACCTGCCAACGGCGGCATCAAGTCGTATTTTGGCAAGCACTCCTTCAATCACTCAATTATGATATTGAGCGATATGCCGCAGACGCAAAAGGGCAGTTGGTTTCTCCACTACCGCGACAAGATGGACGTGGAGCTTATCAAAACTATTGAGGCGACGGTTTACGAAATATGGCGCACCAAAGAGCGCATACGCACTCTTAATGCTGCGGGCAAGCCCGTGCCGCCATATCTTAAAGGCTACCTGCGCCGCCTTGACCGCGACCTCAATAAGATGCGCTCCGTCGCGGTCTACTACCGCGAGTATTCCTCAATCGAGAACTTGCAGCTTCTCGGAGAAAACTACATAAAGCAGATGAAGCGCGACCTTACTCCTTTGACCTTCCAAACCTCTATCCTTTGTCAGAGGATCGGAATTGCAAAGGACGGCTTCTATTCCTCGATGCGTGAGGGCCATAAGTACGATGCCAACGATAATCAGTACCTCGATACCCTCGGTTATGATTATGACTTCTCGACGCTCGACGCTCGCGCCGACAAGGACGTTGACCCGGACGCACCCATCTGCATCGGCATGGACTACAACGCCAACATCAACTGGATAGTCGCCGGTCAGCCGCGCGACCGCCGCCTCAATGTTATAAAGTCGTTCTACGTCAAGTTCGAGCGTAAGATTCCGGCACTCGTCGAGGACTTCTGCCGTTACTATGCGGAGCATCGAAACAAGACCGTGGTCTATTACTTCGATGCAACCGCCCTCGGTTCGAACTATGCCGTCAACGAACAGGATTACCGTTGGTGGGTAGTCCACGAATTTGAACGCCGGGGCTGGCGTGTAGAGGCCGTGTACCTCGGCAACCCCATGCGACACGATGAAAAACACCTGCTCATCAACCAGGGCTTCGCAGGTAAGCAACGCCTCGTGCCATTCTTCAACCGCTCCAACAACGAGGATTTGATACTCGCCATTCAGTCGGCAGGTATCAGCCGGGGACGCAACGGCTTCCGCAAAGACAAATCCGGCGAGAAACTTGCCGAGAGCGAGGAAGCCTTGCTCGAACACCGCACCGACGGCACCGACGCTTTCGATACCCTCTACATCGGCTGCGAAAAATTCCCGTTCCACGACACTTTCGCCCTCTCCGTGTCGGGTGTGTCGTAACCTGCAAATTTCTTCGCGTTTACACTCTCGTTCTCAAATATTTTCGTTAACTTTGCCGTCGGAAAGGTATTTACCTCTCCACGACATTTTGGAAAAATAAGAAGCGTTATGCTTATCTTGTAGTTTGTGAACGT
>ERZ777011.2673-NODE-2673-length-13347-cov-4.614279_pt1 | contig 13347 bp, 12 predicted proteins | sample MGYA00374964_ERZ777011 | MGnify/ENA primary metagenome ERZ777011 (study PRJEB29310, sample SAMD00008975) | mouse gut metagenome | study: EMG produced TPA metagenomics assembly of the Metagenome analysis of fecal microbiota from mouse which was promoted...
CTGCAGTCCCCAGTGGAGGTGCACCACGTCAATATTGTTCACATTCTCCTTGGCGCTGTAGCCGGTATGGCCCATATAGGGTTGTGTCAAGTTAGGACAAAAATTTTTTAACAATTCCGTAACATTTTTATCCATCCTCTAATCTTCCGCAAAATCTGCTATTTTCCACCTTATTTCTACTCTGTCCACCAGTCGGCCGCCATATTGATAATATCACAATTATTTTTTTAACTCTTCAATCACTCTACGTTCCTCTTCGATTTCTCGCTGTAATTCTTCCACAGTAGGAAGTGTAAATTTATACTTTGAAGCAAAAACTTGTTTTGCTTCACTCAAAACCGAATATTTTACAATCGCTTCATTTTTCTGAGAACACAAAATGATGCCAATCGTTGGATTATCATCACTGTTTTTGTACAAAGCATCAAACATTCGGATATAGCTGTCCATCTGACCTACATCACCATGAGTCAGCTTTCCTATCTTTAAATCGATCAGCACATGACATTTCAGTATACTGTGGTAAAACACTAGATCAATGTAAAAATCTTCATCCTCATATCGCATAAGCTTTTGTCTTGCAACAAAACAAAACCCGCGGCCAAGTTCCAGCAGAAATTCCTGTAGTTTATCTATTAATGCCTGCTCCAGATCCGATTCACGCAGTGCAGGATAATCCTTAAGGTCAAGAAAGTCTAATACATAGGGATCTTTAATAAAATCTTCTGCCGAAAGTGGTTTCAGCAGCTTTTCAGCTTCGGCTATGACAGCCTCCTTATCCCGGCTTACCAGTAATCGTTCATAGTACAATGTGGATATCTGCCGTTCTAATTGCCTGCTGGACCAGGCAGAACGGATACATTCTTCCATATACCAGTTTCTGACATCATCATTTTCAACACGCAAAAGCGCACGGTAATGTGTCCAGGTTAATTGCGAACGCAGTGCGTTCGTATTTGGAAACAGCACATAGAACTTTTTCATCTGTTGAAGATTACGGACAGAAAACCCACCGCCAAACTCTTGTTGTAATTTTTCTGATATTTCCTGCAATACAGCTTTCCCATATTCGGCACGCAGGTTTCCATTCTGCTCATGCTCGACTATAATACGCCCAATCTGCCAATATGCCTGTACTATTGCAAAATTAACCGCAGTGTACGCATGATCTCGTGACTGCAGAAGCGCTTCTTTTATCTCGGAATAGATATCCTCATACGAGGAAAAATCGAAATTAGTCATAATTAATCCTCTCATTTAAAAAATGTATTCTATTCATTATTCTCTATTCCTCTTCACCCTTGGACTGGTTCTTTATGCCAAACGGGATAATTTTTGATTCCGGCTCCAGCGGAGCAGCATCGGACGGTTCCGGAATTAATGTCCCTTCCTCCAGTCCCATCAAATCTTCCAGATCCTTGTCAGATAATACAATTCCATATCTGGCAAATTCCACCCTGAGTTCGTGTGAATCCAGATAACCGCCATCAAACAGGATATCCAAGGCCCCCTGAAAAATAGTGCTGTTCAGGCGCCCTGGCACATCACCCGGTTCACGTTTTCTCCATCCATTTTTCGACACCTGGCGCATCATATAGCTGAACTGATTTCCAGTAATAACACCCATCTGCCTTGCCCTATACATCATAGCCTGCATGGATACCCGCCATTTTTTCTTTAAATGTTTATAATAGTCAATATCCGTAGCATATGGTGCAATATCCCTATAGAACGGGTCTTTCGGCAAGAGCAGGGCGCTGGCAAACATATTTGCCTGCTTCTCTCTCGCACTAAATAAATCTTTGGGCAAATCTTCATTATATTCATCCCATGAATGCAGCAGAATGTGCCCAAGTTCATGCCCCATGTCAAAGCGCAGCCTTTCAACCGGTTTTTCTCCCAAAGCCAGCGCAACGATAAAAACGACATCTCTTCCCAGGCGCGTTCTTTGACTAAATGCATCTATCTGAGCATCTACATTTTTTAAGCCTGTCACAATAATGCCATGGGATTCCAACGTATACTGAAGGTTTTCTATCGGCTCCATCCCCAGTTTCCATTCTTTTCTCACCTGTTTCGATATACATTCAATCTCATCAAACATTTCTTTTGAATCAGCTTCCGTAGGATTATTGCTATCATCAAAATTTACATTAGGTAAATCAAGTATTGGAAAGTCAACATAGTTCTGCAAAACTTTATACATTTTCGCAACATATTCCATCTTAATACATTGTGCTTTTCTTGCTGTTTTTGCAGCTGCCGCCTGTGACCTGAAGTAAGTATTGTCAGCTGTAGCCGCACACATATCTTCCACCATAAAATAATCTGTCGGAAAGCCTAACACAAATGCTATCTTTTTTACATTCTCATAGGGAGGTACGTTACCCCCATTTGCATAAAGAGACAAAGATTGCTTAGTAATACCTGTGAGACCTGCCAGTTCAGTCATCCTTATTCCTCTAAGCTGCAATGCCTCTTTGAGCCTGTCACCATTAAACTTTTTCCTCAGCATTACCTATCGAAACAATCCTTTATCTGATATCAGGTCTGTTTCTTACCCTCCTCCTGTTTTGGCACTATTTCCGTTTTCTGCTCCGGTTCACTTGCATTCTTGCTCTTCACGCCAGTCTTGACTTTTACAAGATTATGTGCATCCCTCTTTTCGTTTTTCTCATCCTGCACAACCGAAGCTGTCAGTGTTCCGAAATCAGGCTGTAATAATTCCATGAGGGAACATTCTTGAACAATATCCAGATCCTTATCAAGAATCAGGAAAGATATATGTGTCAGTTCAAAATGCCCCTTTTCATACACAATAACACAATGTCGAAATCCCTCTCGCTGATTCACAGCATTTGCCATAATACTATTAAAATCCTGCTCATAAACTTCATCAGAAAACAGCGGTTCAAATCCATCTATAAAGTCTCCCAGATTCATTTGCTTGTAAGGCGCTTCCAAATCGCCATTTTCGACAAAACATAATGACTGAAGATAATACGGATTCTTTCTGCCTCTTTTTTTCTTATTTCTTCTAAGTGTACCTTTTGCTAAAATCGATATGGTAACTTTATATTCCCTATCTATCAACAAATGGCCAGTCCATGTACATCTCTTGAAATGCTTTCGTTCAACAGATTCGTCCAAAATCATATCCCTGAGATTTGTGTTAAGAAAATCCCCTGGGAGCTGGATAAGGGCATTATTGGTATCCAAATTGCTGTCCAGTATATGCTGTCTGGTATCTGAGCCAACTGCTTTTACAAGTGCCTTAATAATATCCTGCAAAAGAGGCTGAATTTGTTTAACATCAAATACGTCCAAAATATTTTCTCCTTTCTTCGTCCTATGATATACATTTTACATAATATTTTGATTTTGTCAAGTACGCTTGCATTTTTATTTAATTTATGTGCATCTTAGCCGCTTCATAAAACGGCTTCCCTTAACCGAGAAGCCGCACAAATAATATCCAATCTTGATAGACACCTTGACAAAAATACTGATGCACTGGTTGTTATTATATACAAATCAATGCCTATACCCCATATATATTCATACTTTTCTTGTTTTAATTAATCTCCTCTTGTGCCGATGTCCGCACTTCCCTCGGAGCCGAAGTATTCGCCTCATACTCCTCCGCTAAGCTCCCTGCATAGACCCGGTTACGGCACAGCCAGACGGACACTGCTTCCCCAAAAGCCTTTTCCTTCTTTAAAGAAGCGGCGGGCCATGGCAGGGCTCCTGAAAAGCGAACGGGGAGAAGCTGCTGTATACCTCCATCCGCATCACCTGCATCAACATCCGCATGTTCGGCAGGCAGTACCCTGTAGTCACCCGGCATATAGAGCTGACAGGATTCCATAATACCAAGTTCTGAGGTTGTGGTTCATTAGAACCCTTGGATGCTTAACAGCCTTTCTTTTGCAGAATATTGTTTCCCGTTTGGCGGGTTAATGTTGCATTCCTTGAAAAAAACTTTTCAACTGCATTTGTTCCGGCTATAATACCTATATAGCCCCGTATGTTATCTACAGTCCATGGCATAATAGAAATGCCCCTGATGCAGCTTGGGCGGACGCTGAGAGATAAAATTCTGAAAGGAACCGGACGCATTGCAGGCAAGTACAGAACATCAGGCACTCATCAGACAACTGAACGAAATAGATGATGTGTTTTTCCACAAAATTACAGAAGATGGGGATGTCTGCGAGAAAATCCTGCGGATCATCCTCCAAAAGCCAAGGCTGAAAGTACTGGATGCGCAGACACAGCGTTTCCTGCGCAATATCGGGGCACATTCCGTAATTCTTGACCTGCTCTGTGAAGATGAAGACGGAGCGCGGATTAATGTTGAAATGCAGAAAGCCGATGATGACGACCATGTAAGGCGTGTCCGTTTCAACAGCTCCAACATTGACACCACCTTTACTGAAAAAGGGCTGGACTATAAGGATTTCCCTGAAATTTATGTAATTTTTATCTCCAAATTTGACATGTTTCAGGAAGGAAAGACCATTTACCATGCAGGTATTTTCTTACAGGAAACAGGAACCGTTATTGATGACGGCATCCACCGGATATTTGTGAACTGCGCCGTAGATGACGGTTCGGATATCGCGGAGCTGATGCAGTACTTCAAAAACAGTATTGGCAAAAATGACAAATTCCCCAGGTTATGTGACCGGGTATCCTATTTCAAGGATTCAAAGGAAGGAGCTGACGCTATGACACAGGTTGTTGAAGATTACTTTAAAAAGAGGATGTCTGAACAGATTTCTGAACATGATAAAGAAACGGCAAGATTATTTTTACAGAACGGGGCTTCTGTCGAACTGGTGAAAAAGTCCATCCCAACCCTCTCCGTAGAATTTATTGAGACTCTTAACAGACAGCTGATAACAATAGAATAATTACAGGGACTTTCGATATAAAAAGTCAGTATATTTCTGGCAATTCAACAGATGTGGAAAGATAATAAAATGAAAGGAACCGTAGAGGAATACAATGGTGCAAAACATGGAAGCTGTAATTCAGACAGTCAACGGGACAACCATAAAAGATTCCACGGAAACCGTGTTGTCCTACCTTGATAAATAGATTGATGATATGGAATCCGGCAGGAAGTGCTGATAGCAAGCCACCCACGACGGGAATAACTTCTAAAATATTTTTCTAAATGGGTTATCTGTACACAAGAAAATTCTATAGTATAAGTGAAGTTGAACATAACGATGGTTTAGGAAAGGGGCACGCAATGACTACGCCAGAAAACACCATTTCTATGATAAGGATTCTGCCGGAGGCTGATTTAGCCGAAATTCAAAACTTTAATAAAATACTTATTCAGAGGCGGGAAGCAAATTGCCCATTTGCCTTAAAAAGCCGTGAAGATATATACCAGGATTTAGAGACTGCCCATAGGCAGACCGCTTCCGGTGAATGCCAAGATGCAAAGGAGTTCATAGCGGAGATCAAGAAAGAATATGGAATATAAAGTTGTTCGAGTTCTGCTACCCAAATACAATTTCGGAATATTCTCAATTATCTTCTTTATGAACTCGAAAGCCAGTATCCTTGCTTCACGAGTCTTTCATTTTAATGAATAACATAATGCCACAAATCCTGATTTATCACGATCTGTGGCACATATACTATCCTTTTCCCTTTTTACCTGACTTTTATACCTCAAAATGCCGCTTGCCTTTATCCCCCCACAAGTTACCATATCTCCTCTGGCACTTTTTTCTCAACTATCTCTTTCCCCGCCTCATACTCCTCCACCGCCGGATCCACAATATCCGTCTTCCGCCTCCACTCCTTCGTCCCCTCCACCTTCACCGCCGCCTGGGTGTGCTTCGCCAGGAACCTTGTCAGGGCATACAGGTCAATCCAGATCTCGTTATTTCCCTCCTTCTGGGACTCGTCAAAAATCAACTGCAGTCCCCAGTGGAGGTGCACCACGTCAATATTGTTCACATTCTCCTTGGCGCTGTAGCCGGTATGGCCCATATATGGTTGTGTCAAGTTAGGACTAAAAATTTTTAACAATTCCGTAACATCTTTTCATTCATCCTCTACTATTCCACAACATCTGCGATTTTTCATCTTATTTCTACTCTGTTCTCCACATACGCCTCCAGTCGTTAAATCATTTATTTTTCGATGTGATTTAAAATATACGGAAAGTACTATGGCGGCTGTTTTTATTGCAATATATTGATAATCCATTTCCCTTTCTTGGTAGCTCCCTCCCGCTCGAGAATTCCTCTTTCCTTTAATTTGTCCATTACATATCTTATGCCGTTTTTGGACATCCCCATTTTCTGCGCTATTTCTTTCTGTGTAGTACCAGGGTCTTCCATTATAAATTCCAATATTTTTCTTTCTGTCTCGGATAAGGTGTTTAAAAAACTCATTTCTTTTATTTCTGTGCCAGTTTCTTTGGTTTGTATGCCAGTGTTTGTATTTTCTGTGCCAGTATAATCTGTCCCCAAGGCTATTTCTGTGCCAGTATATTTTGTTTCTATGCCAGTTTCTGTACCAGAACGATAGAAATTTACCCGGAAAGCATCTCCCATATCAATAAACTCCGGTTCCCGAACGCCATATTCCCTGCATCCCTGAATCATTCTCTGAATACCGGTTCCCCATTGTTCAATAATCCCCATTCGGCTGAAAACCTCTGCGATACAGACATTACGGATTTTCGAGCGCCCCGCTATTGCCTGCTCCATTGTCAATCCGCCGTACAGCATGCCTGGAGATGTTATCTCAACCCTATTATCATAAACCGCAACCTGCACGCAGGAATGATCCAGATAGCACCGATGGCATACGGAATTTATGATTGCCTCACGAATGCTTTCCGGCGGCAGCTCATATCTATCCTTCCGGACAATTCCATCAATCGTTGCCCCAAGGTTGATATGTTTGAGCACAAATTGGTATGCCTCTTCTATCTGGTCATAAACTGGGCCGTCAAACTCCCTTCGGTCAACGAACACTGCCCTGTTTTCCCCCTTAAATAATGCACACTGTATTTTGGCAAACCGGAACGTATTTTTTGTAAGGAGTATAAAAGCATTTGTCGGCAGATAGCAATCCCCGGATTTTTTTATAATGCCCCAATTCTCCAGATTAACGACGGTTATTTCCCTTACTTTACCTATAGATATTTCTCTTGACTGCGCAATATATCTTCTGATATCGTTGCATAATTGCAGTGCGCTTTCCTCGTTATAATCTGTTTCCACATTGATAAGCTCATCAAAGGACTTGCCTGCTCCCTGGTACTCCAAATCTTTTAATACTGCCTCATCTGCCGGCCTGCTGGTTCCTGCCACCCGGATATATGTCCCATTCTCCTTTCCCAGGCTTCGGATGTAGTACGGCCTGTTCTGACCAGGGTAGATTTCTACCTGAACGATACATTTTCCCTCTATGGTCTGAAAAGTGATATCCGGAACAATCTGCGGCGCGCACATATCGGAAACTGCATTGGCAATTTTATCCATAATCTGAAAGACTGAACTGGGTTCTACGCCGACAATATTCTTCGTTATGTCATCCACGCCGATAAGCAGCCTGCCGCCTGATGTATTTGCATATGCAACAATTGTCTTCATGTACTTTTTGCTGTCATCCGGAAGCTGTACTTTGAATTCTACATTTTTTGATTCACCTTTCTTTATCTCATCAAGCGTCATTTTCTTTCCTCTCCGCACTTTCTGCCGATTGCCCTCGCTGCTCAAAAATAATTTTTATGGGATATTCATCCTAACCCAATCTCTCAATGCCCTGCATCTTGTTCCTTTTCATAAATTCTGCAAAAACAAATATCCGGATATCACTCCATTGCTTTTTTCTTGTCAAAACTATAATGGTTCTCCTTGATAACCGTCTTCTCGCTTCCCTTTCTGATCAGCTCATAATGTGTATACTCATTCTGGAAGAAACTGAATTTTCGCCGCAAATACTTTGCCATCTGCCTGTCGGCTGTAGTGACGATAATCTGAGTTCCATTTATGGCAAGCTCTCTCAACAAATCAATTAAATTCAGCACATGCATGTCATCCAAATTTGCCACCGGTTCGTCCAACATGAGAAATCCCGGTGCGTTTGGCGCATTCTTGTGCAATGTTATCATAATAGAAAATGCAAGCGCCATCCTCTGTCCGGTACTCATCTGTGTGCTTTCCACCACGCTTCCATTGCTGTTTCTGACAATGCTGATTTTACCGTCATTTATGTTCAATGTACCGAATTCTTTAGGCCTGTGGAGTATTTTGAAAAACAGTTCTATCTGCTTTGCGTTTTCCCGCAAAAAGTCCATCATGAAATCTTCCAGTTTTTTCTGACTGCTGATTAGGCTATAGGCCTCCTCACATCTTTTGCTTTTTTTCTCCAACTGTTCCTTATCTTTCTGCAGTTTTTCAATATATGCTCTCCCCTCTGTGTACTCTTTCTGCTTTCTATGAATGTCCCGTGCGTATTCAACGCTCTGCCCAAAACGCCCGAACTCTTTTGCCCATTGCAGCAAGGGCATATCTTTCGCAATATCCCACTCTAATGTCAAATCTTCATATGCGGACATCTTCACCTGAAACTCTTTCCATCTGTCTGTCGGAAAAACGCTGTCCTCCTCTGACAATTGCAGGTTTAATTCCTGTTCCTGCATTTCCCACTCTTTTATCTGTCCGGTTTCGTTTTCTATTTTTCCTATCAGTTCCCGGGCCGTTTTGCGGAGATACTCCATCCATTCCAGGTTTCCGTCATATTCTGCAAATTCAGCACTGCCCAGCACTATTTTCACATAGTCCCATGCTCTTGTCTGCTGCTCTATCCAAGTCTGCAGTCTCCTCAGTTCCTCCCTGGCAATCTTCTCTATTTCCTCGCTGCCTGTGTTCTGGTCTATGCCGAGCATATCCCCCACATATGCAATCGCACGCTGCTTTTTCCAGGCTCTTTCCATTCTCCCTTTCATTTCCTGCAATGCATTTGTTTGGTCTTTCAGCGCCTGCTCTTTTTCTGCCCGGGAGTCTAGCAATAGCCGAAATGCTCTATTGTCCGCTTCCTCATATTCTTTATGCTTTTTCAAAGCCTCCGCCAGAGCAATCCTGTCCTTATGATCCGCACCACACATGGGGCACCGGGAAGCATCGGGCTGAAGATTGATGTAACGCTCCGATATGGAATATATCTCCTGCATTACCACATCCAGGCTGTCTTTCAATCCTTTTTGCACCTCAATCTCTTTGGATATCCCCTCAATGCTCTGACGGATATTCCTGATTTCTGTCTCCTGTGCTTCTATTTTTCCCTCTAATTGCGCAATATCCTCCTGTACATACGAAATATTTTGATAATTTTCGAACCACCGCAATAATTCGTCTTTTCTCATACTGTTTTGCCTGTATGTATTGTCCAATTCCCGAAAGCTCCACGGGTTGGGGAAGTATCCTTCCATCCCTTCTCCACGCTGATACAGGCTGTCCACTTTCGATAATTTTTCGCTATATACCATTTTCGATCTTTTTGCTTTTTCCAGCTTTTGACGAAGATTACTGCGTTTCTCCTCGCTTTCTCTATATAGTTGATACTTTTCCCATTTCGTCTGCCATGCAGCTTTCTCATGAACTATCTGCATTCCATTCTCTTTTTCATTGCATAATTGCAGCAACTGCTGCGCTGTTTTTTGGTATTGCGCACACAGCCCTGAGTATTTCTCCAGGAATTCATCATCTTTCATTGCTGCATCAGCTTCTCTATATTTTTTATATCCCAGACGCTGAAGTAGCCGCAGTATTTGTGTCTTGGGCAGTTCCTCTGTTTCCTCAATCTCTTTTGTATACTTTCTTATTTTGTCAGCAATCTCTTTTACCTGTTTGTCATATGTCTTTTTCCTGTCTGCAAACTCCTTCCCATACCGCTGCATCTTCTTTTCTGCTTCCGTTACTTCCGTGCCGAACAGCACATTTTTAACCAGCTCATTGATTTCCAATTCCGATATGTATTCCCTTGATGCTTCTAATCCCAGATAATTGAACACATGAAAGTGTTTGTTTAAAAGGCTTTTGTATGCCGTTGTAGTCGTTCCGTACCATAGACGGTCCAGTTCGCGCTTTTCTTTTGAGGGCACTTCCGATCTTAAAAATTCCTGTTTTCCTTCCCTATTCTTAATTTTGACAGCGGTGCTCCCTTCCTCCGATTTTCCCGAGATTTCTCCGGTCATGGCATATTCAATAGCCGAACACAGACTGCTTTTACCAGAACCGTTCCCTCCCGAAAACAGATTCACTCTGGACAAGGACAACTCGGTATTATCCCGCAGACAGTGCTCTCTGAACTTCTTCAAACTAAGACAATCTATTTGTTTCACAAGATATTTATCGTTTTTGCTATCTGTATTATCCCAGTTTGAAATCGGTTTTCCCGGAGGCCTGATACCAACTCCCTTGTCTATATAATCCGCCACTTTACTGCTCTCATAGGAATATGTCAATATTCCTTCCAGCTTTAAAGAACTCAGATTTCTCTGCCATTCTCCGTAGGTGTCTATCCCCGTGATATCTTCCTTCCCGCCCCCCGGCCTTGTACTGCCATGTCCGAGATAAATGTCGAATTCTTCAGTCGTCATTACCAGCTTTCGCAGGAACTTGTCATCATTCTCTAACTGGCACACAGCATCATCTTCCGCATTTTCCTCTATGATTATGACGAGATAATAATTCCATTTTAAATCCGTATCTTCCCGAAAGAAATATTTCGAGAAGAACCTTTTTTCAAATTGATAAAAGCTTTCCTCTAATTGCTCTGGTCTGATATATTCCTCCTGCAGGAGCATTTCATATTCCACTATGAAGTTTTTAGAAATGATAACTTTACCATCAAGCCCTCTGCGCTCATACAAAATATGAGGGATTTCCAATTCTTCATCCCTCTGCACAGTTATATTATACTTTTCCAGCAAACTCCTGATTTCTGTCATTGTCTTCCCCCTATGTAAAGGATTCGATATCCTTGCTATAATCGCTATTGTCTTTCAGTATGCTTTCCTCTATATATGGCTCGTCATAGGCTCTGATTCCCCGACTGTCTGAATAATATAGCAAAACCTTATCCTGCATATCTTCATGAATACTTCTCTGCAAATCGGAAAAGCGCTTCCTTACCGTTGCCAGATCCGTATGTCCTATATAGGCCACCAACAGCCTTCTAATGCTATGTCCTTTGCTTTTCAGGTTCAGATTATACCTATAATTGCCCCCGTTTCTCGCACAATCATCATTTATGGCAAATACAAAGGAGTTTGTTTGATTGAATTCTCCAAAGCGTTCCGGCAGACGCCCTTTCAACAATTCCTCTACAAGCTCTCTCAGCAACAATTTCTTTTTTGCATCTTTGCAGTCCTGATATAATGTCTGGACAGCTCTTCGGGACTTTTCTCCGGGTGCCCTGTATTCCTCATATACTTCCTCGCCCAAACACAGGCTGATCAATGAATCCACATAAAATCTTCTGCATTCCGCACATCTTTTATCTGCACAGAGTCCCATATCCGAACATTTTTTGTCAAAGATTTCAAATACCTCCTGCATCTCGGTACAGTCACAATCTTTTTCCGGACTTGCAATTAAATCATCTTTCTCGTCATATTTATATCGTTCCACAACAAACGGCATCTGTTGTCTCACTGTAATTCCCGGTCCGCTTAGGAAGAATCCTTTCTTCATCCTATAAATTACGACATCAATCGCCTCCTGAAGCTTCCATATTTCGTACTTCTCCGTTAAAAAATACTCGAATCCGCTTTGCTGCACTTCCCCCATATGTTGTATGAAATGATCCTTTAAAATATCATGAAAATCATAGGTTCCATGATTAAGCCGCAAATCCATGTACACCGTGCTTCCCGAATCCGCATATCCTCTTCGTTTTTCGTCCGCCGGACTTCCTTCCTGTATGATAGAAGTATACCTTCCCCAATTTGCAGTTATAACCTGAGGTCCTCTGATTTCTGAATCACGGAAAAAAGTATCTCGAAAGCTTGCCATCTCTTTATAATATGGTTTCGGATTCATTTGAATATGCAGAATCAGCGGTGTCTTTCCGTGAAAATTCCTGCAAAAATCTGTCCTATTGATGTGAAAAAGATCTGCACATATCATACCGGCTATTACATTCTGCGCCGTTTCTGTTCCGTTCAAATCCAAAAGGAATATTTCACTTCCGGCAGACAAATCATTTTGTTCATGCTCAAAGGAAACATCTTTCATACCGCCTATTTTGGCCTGAATTACAACTGCCAGCTTATCGGCTTCTGTTATAAAGAAGTAGATTGCGGCATTTATATGCTTGCTCAAATTTCCCATCTGAGAATTGATGATTATAATATCATCTTTTTTCTTCCATTCATCCAAGGTCTCTTCGTAATCATCCAAAGAAATCCCTTCCATCCCCAGAAACCAAAGCTTTCCTTTTCTTGGCGGCTTCAGATTTCCTTCAAGAATTTTTTCTGCAATCTCCCATGGGACAGATGCCTCCGGTGAAATCGCCAAATCAACGCTTTCTTTCCGTGCAAGCTTCAGAAAGGCCTCTATCTGCCTTTTTTGTTCCTCGGCATTTTCAGAATACATTCCCCTTTCATGGGAATAAAGCAAGATTCCCTGAGCTTTATACTGCAAAACACTAAAATGTTCGCTCTCACTATTACATACTTGCAGGGAAGTCTCCTTCAGCTCTTCGTATTCTGATAATTTCGTATATTTTACACCCATTTTCCTTTGATTCCCCTATCTGTCGTATATACATGAACCGGGTTCATTAGCTACTCAAACCGAGAAACTGTTAAGCAATTATCTACCTCACTTTGTCCATCGCCTTTAGTATATCATACCGCAGACTATGTCCGCAACCTTATAAAATAATGCTACAAACCCTGACTTTTTCACGATTTGCAGCACTATACTATCCTTTTCCTTTTTTATCTGATTTTTATACAGTAAAATGTTTCTTGCCATTACCCCCACAGTTCACTGTGTCGCTTTCTGCTCATCTAAATCATCACCTTCCAGATCCTCATCCCTCATTGGTGGCCTTATTTCTTCAAGATGCCCCGCCTCATACTCCTCCACCGCCGGATCCACAATATCCGTCTTCCGCCTCCACTCCTTCGTCCCCTCCACCTTCACCGCCGCCTGGGTGTGCTTCGCCAGGAACCTTGTCAGGGCATACAGGTCAATCCAGATCTCGTTATTTCCCTCCTTCTGGGACTCGTCAAAAATCAACTGCAGTCCCCAGTGGAGGTGCACCACGTCAATATTGTTCACATTCTCCTTGGCG
>ERZ777011.2677-NODE-2677-length-13329-cov-53.767817_pt1 | contig 13329 bp, 11 predicted proteins | sample MGYA00374964_ERZ777011 | MGnify/ENA primary metagenome ERZ777011 (study PRJEB29310, sample SAMD00008975) | mouse gut metagenome | study: EMG produced TPA metagenomics assembly of the Metagenome analysis of fecal microbiota from mouse which was promoted...
GACTGAAAATTAAGTGTTTAACAGCATAAATTTAATTTTTGTCATCTACTAAAATGTTTTTAATTGATTATACAAGTATGGGCTATAATTGCACTTACAAAATTAACATACACGCTATCATATAGTTTTACCATCAATCGTGAAATGTTTACCAAAATTTCGTATTTTTGTTGACGGAAACAGAGTTGATGTTAGAATGAAGACAGAACATATAACTTTAGAGGAGCTGACCGGACGTATCAGCGGACTGATTAATTCCACTCCGGCATTGCGTAATGTGTGGGTTACGGCTGAGACCTCCGACCTGCGCCGAAGCGGACATTGCTACTTGGAGTTGATACAAAAACATCCCGTCACGGGCGAGCCTGTGGCAAGGGCAAGAGCCACTATATGGCGTTCGGTGTTTGCCCGGATAGATGCCGACTTTTTCGTGGCAACAGGGCAGCGGCTCGATAGCGGTATGAAGGTGATGGTGCAGGTTACTGCCAACTATCATCCCTCTTACGGGCTCTCGCTTAACATCACCGATATAGACCCTGCTTATACTATGGGCGACCTTATGCGTATACGCATGGAGATACTTGCCCGTCTGAAACAGGAGGGTGTGATAGACCTAAACCGTACAATAGAATGGTGTGACGTGCCGTTGCGCATAGCTGTCATCTCGGCTGGCGGAGCGGCGGGTTATGGCGATTTCATACACCAGATTTATAATAACGAGTACCGTCTACGCTTCTCCACCAAGCTTTTCCCTGCCGTGATGCAGGGGACACAGGCTCCGGCTTCCATCATTTCAGCCCTTGAGGATATAGCTGCCGAAGAGGAGAATTGGGATTGCGTCGTCATAATACGAGGTGGCGGTGCCACGAGCGACCTTGCCTCGTTTGAAAACTATGATTTAGCCGCAAATGTGGCGCAGTTCCCGTTGCCTATTATAATAGGTATAGGGCATGAGCGTGACGTGACGGTGCTTGACTATGTGGCAAATATGAGAGTCAAGACTCCGACAGCCGCTGCCGAATGGCTGATTAGCCGGGGTGCTGACGCCCTTTCACGGCTCGATGCGCTTGGCTCGGCTATACACAATACGGCATCCTCCATATTGTCAGGAAGCCGTGAGCAATTGGCATACATGACAGCCAGTCTTCCCTTCCTGCCGGCAAAAGCCATTGACAATGCTCGCAAACGTATTGACCGCAACATGATGGGTCTTGCCGACGGCGTGAATCGTAAGTTGGCGCCGGAAAACAGTCGCCTTAATCTCATTGCCGACAGAGTGCGGAATTCATTGAGTACCATCGTGGAACGCAAGCGTACACGTCTTGACTCGATCGAAGAACTCCTGAAAGTCCTTTCGCCCCAAGCCACTCTAAGCCGCGGTTATTCCATAACCCGCTATGCCGGTAAGGCTGTTACTTCCGCCTCGCAACTTCCGCCCGATGCGGTCCTTGAAACTACTCTCGCTGACGGCACTATACGTTCGGGGTTATTGTCTGATTAACGCAATTTAATATACCTTAAATATTATCCTCACAACCACTTGCGCATTAACCTTGTTCTATCAATGTATAAATTAAAGATAGTATTAATTTAAAGGATTAAGGTTATGAACTCAAACGCTCAGAATATTGCGGACAATGCTGCCAAACTCTCAGAACAGGCGGCAAAAGTAAGCGCGGAAGCTGCCGGTGTGGCTGCGAAGGCGCAATTTAAGGCAGATAAGGAAGAAATAGAGGCTACCGGAGCTGCTGCTCAGGCTTCGCTTTCCGACAAAATGGCTGATGCCAAGGAGGCAATGGCTGATAAACTTGCTGACGCAAAAGAGGCAATGGCTGATAAACTAAGCGATGCTAAGGATAAACTCTCAGATGTTCAGGACTCTGTTTCCGATAAAGTTGACGATTTAAAGGAGAAAGCGGCTCCTTTGGTTGACAAAATCAAGTCAGGTGCGGCAAGTGCCCTCAACTCGATTGCCAACGCCGCTTCAAACCTCGCCGATAAGCTTGATTAAAAGCTTCTAAAGCCTAATAAAAGCATTTAGACGGTGATGACCTCACCTCTCTAATATCAGAAATTCACGAATCTATAGCCGGTGACAAAGGGATGCCACCGGCTATTATTGTGTTTATACGGATCGCGGGTACGGTGTTATTTCGCAGGGAGCTTGGCTACCTTTTCTACCTCGTTGACGAGGTTGTCACCTCGGAGAGACCGTGAGACTATCCTCCCTTCAGGGTCGAACAGTATGATTTGAGGTATTCCGCTGAAGCCATATACGCTCATTGGTGTTTCGCCGAGATTGATAAGTTGCTCCCATTTATAGCCATGCTTTTCGATGGCTTTGATTGTCTGCGCCTTGTTGTCCCAAGTGGCAGCGCCAAGTATCATGAAATTTTCAGAGCCACTATATTTTTCATGCAGCGGTATCAAAGTAGCCTTTGCTTCGGCTATACACGGACCGCACCAGCTTGCCCAGAAGTCAACAAGCACATACTTTCCGTGTCCTACGTAATCCGATAGCTTTGCCTCTTTGCCATCCACCGTTTCTCCAGTCAAGTCTGCAAACATGTTGCCCTCGCTTGTGGCGCTGGCGGCTTCCATCAACTTATTTACACGTTTTATTTGCCTGTGGGACTTTATCCATGGTGAAAGACCATCATAAAGTTCTTCCCACATCTTGTGGTCATTGTTGATTAGGTCGTAATATTTCATCACAGCGACATAACCTAAGCCGTTATTGCCGTTCTCCCAAGCGAGATCTTTGAATTTCTTGCTCCAGACAGGCTTGTATTCCTCGAAAAGAGAGCGTATCTTTTCTAATTTTTCAGCTTTTGAAATGCCGCTTTTATCAAGGGAATCAACCATGGCGAAATACTTGTCGTCAGATTCCTTAAGTTCGGTCATGAGACGGTTATATGCCATATTGATGTCATTACCTTTCACCGGCAGATGTTTTTCAAAATCCACTGTCACATCACCTTCTCCGGCTATAAAATTAGCATATTCTCTTCCTAAATCCAGACGTGCGTGTGCGCTTTCCGGAATCTTCCCTTCGATTAAGAACATGCCATCCTTTACAATGGCTGAATCGACCTTCTGATTGGTGTCGTATATGCTCATATACACTGTTTTACCTTCCATGTCTGCGCCGAGCTTTGTGCTGGTAATGGAATATGGCATTTCAACATTCTGACTTACGCTGTTGGCGGTCGGATTGTCGGCTCGTCCTGCATTTGTTCCGAGTATACAGGCTGTCAGCACCAGCGCTGTCTTAAAGATTGGTCTTAGATTGGTTATCATATTGTTGGAAAGCTTGATATGTTTGAATGTGCAAATTTATAAAATAAACTCCAGCATTGGTTTAACATTTTATAAAAAGTTTAAATCAGTTCATATCCCGAAATTAGTAAGCCGTGATAAGCATGGATGAAAATTTTTGTTGAAAAAAATTCTTTAAGAATGAGTTAATTGTGTAAATTTGCAACATTAATCCTTAAAGTGGACTGATGGAAATACTCCCGGATGTGAAAGTCGCTGATAGTGTGGTGATTATTCCTACTTATAATGAAAAGGAAAATGTTGCCGCCATCATCGAGGCAGTTTTTGCACTGCCCCGAAACTTCGACATTCTCATAATTGACGATAACTCTCCTGATGGTACTGCTGCCATAGTGAAGAACCTCCAGACCAAGTATGAGGGCAGGCTTCATCTTCTTGAAAGGGAAGGGAAGTTAGGGCTCGGCACTGCATACATAGCCGGTTTCAAATGGGCTATCGCTCATCACTATGAATATGTGTTTGAGATGGATGCCGACTTCTCTCATAATCCTAACGACCTGTTGAAGCTATACGATGCCTGCGCCAAGGATGGAGCGGATGTCGCTATAGGTTCCCGTTACCTCACAGGTGTGAATGTGGTCAACTGGCCCATGGGCAGAGTGCTGATGTCATATTATGCTTCCCGCTATGTCCGGATTGTGACCGGTATGCCTATCAATGACTCCACTGCCGGTTTCGTATGTTACCGCCGCAGAGTGCTTGAGTCATTGCCGCTTGACGATATACGCTTCAAGGGTTATGCCTTCCAGATAGAGATGAAATTCCTCGCCTACAAATATGGATTCAAGATAGTGGAAGTCCCCATTATCTTCGTTAACCGTATGCTTGGCACATCAAAGATGAGCTCAGGTATATTCAGTGAGGGATTTTTCGGCGTGTTGCGCCTGAAATGGTCAAGCATGTTTACAAAATATCCCCAAATAAAGTAGGAACATGGCTCGCACATTATTATATAACGCAAATATAGTGAACGAGGGGGAGACCTATCTCGGATACATAGTGATCGAGGGAGGTTTCATCACCTGCTTGTCCCGTCAGGACAGTCTTTTGTCGCCTGACAGCTCCGAACTGGAGTGCATAGGTTCCGGATGCGACAATCGGATTGACTGCGAGGGGCGCATGGTGCTGCCCGGCGTTATAGATACCCATGTGCATTTCCGTGACCCCGGAATGACCGAAAAAGGGGACATGGCTACAGAATCGAAAGCCGCTTTGGCTGGAGGTGTGACCTCGTTTGTGGATATGCCTAACACCAATCCTGCCACTGTCTCCATGGCTGCGGTCGAAGACAAATTGCTCCGTGCTTCGGAGGTGGCAAGTGCCAATTACGGATTTTTTATCGGTGCCACAAACGATAATATAGACGAGCTTCTTGGTGCCGACTATTCACGTGTGGCGGGTGTGAAGCTGTTCATGGGCTCATCCACCGGAAACATGCTCGTTGACCGTGAACGGACGCTTAATGATATTTTCGCCCGTGTTCCGGCTGTCATTGCCGTACATGCCGAGGACGAGGCTGTCATCCGTGCCGCCCGTGAGCGTCTGAGCCGTGAATATGACGGCGACATACCTGTGGAATGTCATCCCGACATGCGTCCCCGTGAGGCATGTGTGGCTGCTACCGATCACGCTCTCGATCTGGCTAAGAAGCATGGCGCGCGCCTGCATGTGTGCCATATCTCTACTGCCGAAGAGCTTCACCATATTAAAGCCGCAAAGGCTGCCGGCGTGAAGGTTACTGCCGAGACATGTCCGCAGTATCTGATGTTTGACCGTAACGACTTCCTCATGTCGGGAGCACGTATAAAGTGCAATCCGGCAATAAAGGAACCTTCCGACCGCATAGCGCTCCTGCGTGAACTCCATAACGGAGTGATTGACTCCATTGCCACCGACCATGCGCCGCATCTCCCCGCCCAAAAGAAGGGCAATGCTCTCACGGCTGCCTCAGGTATGCCGATGGTCCAGTTCTCGCTCCCTGCCATAATGGATATTATGCGCCATGAGCCAGAGTGCGAGGATATGACGGTTGCCGATGTGGTTGAGCTTATGTGCCATGCTCCGGCAAGGATATTCGGTATAGACCGCCGCGGCTTTTTGCGCCCCGGCTATTATGCCGACATAGTAGTGCTAGATAAGAATGTGGACGAATCGGGCAATCCTGTTAAAATCAAGGATGAGGATGTGGTGAGCCGTTGCGGATGGACTCCCGTGGCTGGACGTGTGTTTGCCGACAAAGTTGGGTTAGTGATGCTCAACGGCGAAGTGGCGTATGCCGACGGAAATTTCTATCCCGCCCATCCGTTGCCGCTGAAATTCAACACATCTCCTGATCAATAACCATTAAGATAATAAACCAATAGTGTTGCCAATCAAGGTTAACCTTAATTCAATATAGTACAAAAACAAAAAAATTATGTTAGACAAAGCCAATGTCAAAACCCTCGACAAGGTGGTAGTGCGTTTCTCGGGTGACTCCGGAGACGGTATGCAGCTTGCGGGAAACATTTTCACAAATGTGTCGGCAGGTCTCGGTAACAAGGTGTCAACCTTCCCCGACTATCCCGCCGAAGTGCGTGCTCCGCAGGGTTCGCTCAGCGGTGTGTCAGGTTTTCAGGTCAGTGTGGGTGTGGATGTGCATACTCCCGGCGACCTTTGTGATGTGCTTATAGCCATGAACCCGGCTGCTCTCAAGCAGAATGTGAAGTTCTTGAAACCGGGCGGTGTCGCTATCGTTGATATCGACTCTTTCAAGGAATCGGATTTGAAGAAAGCGCTTTTTGAGACAGACGATCCTTTCAAGGAACTCAACATTAACGCTCAGGTTGTGGAAGTGCCTGTCACCGCCATGACTAAAGCGGCTCTTGCTGACTCAGGCCTTGATAACAAGAGCATTTTAAAATGCCGCAATATATTTGCCCTCGGATTGGTTTGCTGGTTGTTCGACCGTCCGTTGGAAGGTGCTTTGCGTATGCTCAAAGGCAAATTCGCCAAGAAACCTGCCATCTTTGAGGCTAACGCTAAGGTTATCGAAGCCGGTTACAACTACGGTAACAATATCCATGCGTCTGTTAACACCTACCGCATCGAGACTGAGGCTGCTGTCCCCGGCGTATACACCGACATCAACGGTAATACTGCCACTGCATGGGGCTTTATCGCAGCGTCTGAAAAGAGCGGACGTCCTCTCTTCCTCGGCAGCTACCCCATCACCCCTGCCACTGACATTCTCCAAGAACTTGCTAAGCGTAAGGACTTGGGCGTGAAAGCCGTTCAGATGGAAGATGAAATCGCCGGCGTATGCTCGGCTATCGGTGCTTCATTCGCCGGTCATCTTGCTGTCACATCTACTTCCGGTCCCGGTCTTGCCCTTAAGAGCGAAGGTATCGGTCTCGCTGTCATCGCCGAGCTTCCTTTGGTAGTCGTTGACGTGCAGCGTGGCGGTCCCTCTACTGGTCTTCCCACCAAGACTGAGCAGACTGACCTTATGCAGGCTCTCTATGGTCGTAACGGCGAATCTCCTCTTGCAGTCGTAGCCGCTTCTACTCCTACCGACTGCTTCACCATGGCTTTCGAAGCTTCTCGTATAGCTATGGAGCACATGACTCCGGTTATCCTACTTACCGATGCTTTCATCGGCAACGGTTCAAGCGCATGGCGCATACCCGAGGCAAACGAATTGCCTGAGATTCATCCTCCGTTGCTCGCTCCCAATTCTGTTGACGAGGCATGGCAGCCCTATACCCGCAAAGACGATAACAAGGTACGTTACTGGGCTATCCCCGGTACCGAAGGCGCCGCTCACCGTGTAGGCGGTCTTGAAAAGGACTATAACACAGGCGCTATCTCCACCGATCCTATCAACCATGAGAAGATGGTGATGGCTCGCCGTGAGAAGATTGCACGTATCGCTAACGATATTCCCGCTCTTGAAGTGCTCGACCCCAATGGCGCCGATACTCTGCTTGTGGGCTGGGGTGGTACTTACGGACATCTCCGCACTGCCGCTACCGAGCTTAACAATGCCGGCAAGCCTGTGGCTTTCGCTCATTTCAATTATATCAACCCGCTTCCCGCCAATACCGCCGAGGTATTTGCTAAATACAAGCGTGTGATTGTCGCCGAGCTTAACACCGGTATGTTTGCCGACTATCTGCAGGCTAAATTCCCCGATACCAAGATTGCACGTATCAACAAGGTTCAGGGTCAGCCCTTCCTTGTGAGAGAAGTGGTAGAAGGTGTAACCAAAATTATGGAGGACAAATAATCATGGAACAGACACAATATACTCCCGCCAATTATAAGAGTAACCAATCAGTGCGCTGGTGTCCCGGTTGTGGTGACCACGCCATACTCAACTCACTCCACAAGGCTATGGCTATAGTGGGTGTGCCTCCCCATCAGACCGCTGTCATTTCAGGTATCGGCTGTAGCTCTCGTCTCCCTTACTACATGAACACCTACGGCTTCCACACCATCCATGGCCGTGCGGCAGCTATTGCCACCGGTTTCAAAGTGGCTCGTCCCGACATGACCGTATGGCAGATTTCAGGCGACGGTGACGGTCTTGCCATAGGCGGTAACCACTTTATCCATGCTGTGCGCCGTAATGTGGACATAAACATGATCCTTTTCAACAATAAGATCTATGGTCTTACCAAGGGTCAGTATTCACCTACAAGCGACCGTGGATTCGTGTCTAAGTCATCACCCTACGGCACTACCGAGGATCCGTTTATCCCCGCTGAGCTTGTGTTTGGCGCACGTGGTAACTTCTTTGCCCGCAGCATCGATGTCGAGCTCCAGATTTCACAGGAAGTTCTTGTCGCAGCTGCCCTTCACAAAGGCACATCTGTGGTAGAGGTGCTTCAGAACTGTGTTATCTTCAACAACGGTATCCACAACTTCATCACTGACAAGGAACATCGTGCTGAACGCACCATCCATCTTGTGCATGGCGAAAAGATGCTTTTCGGCAAGGACAAAGAGATGGGTCTCGTGCGTGACGGCTTCCTGCTCAAAGCTGTGAAGGTCGGTGAGGACGGCTATACTATCGATGACGTGCTTGTGCATGACGCTCATACACCCAGCAACTTCCTCCACCAGCAGCTTGCCATGATGGACGGTCACGACCTGCCGCTCGCTCTCGGTGTTATCCGTGACGTGAACGCTCCCGTCTACAACGAGGAGATTGAAGCCCAAATAGTTGATGTGCGCGGCCGTAAGAATTTCGGTTCGCTCCGCGACATGGCTCTTGCAGGCGAAACTTGGACTGTAGAATAAGCAATCGTGATAATACTGCATTTACGTTTGTTAACAAAAAATATCGATAAATCGTATGTATTTAAATATGATTAGCAAATCACTGCGATTTATAACAAAAATTAGCAATAATAAGGGGTTTTTTTAATAAGAAAAATTTCACAATTGAAAAAAATGCAGTACTTTTGAGGGCTCTTTCAGATGGTGTGTTCTGAAAGAGCCTTCATTAGATTATAAATAACCTTAATAACTACTTTAGTATTAGTAACGAAATCATGAGTAATCCTACTGTAAAACCCGCCAATGGTAAACTTGGCGTGCTCGTAGTTGGTCTCGGAGCAGTCACCTCTACTTTTATGACAGGTGTGCTGATGGCCCGCAAAGGTCTTGCAAAACCCGTCGGTTCAATGACTCAATATGACAAGATTCGTGTTGGTCAGGGTGCTGACAAGAAATATCTTCACTATAAGGATATCGTGCCTATGGCAGATCTTAACGACATCGTGTTTGGCGCATGGGACGTTTATCCTGCTAACGCTTATCAGAGCGCTATCTACGCAGAAGTTCTTCAGCAAAAAGATATCGACCCTGTGAAGGACGAACTCGAAAAGATCGTCCCCATGAAGGCAGCTTTCGACCATGACTATGCAAAGCGTCTCGACGGCAGCAACATCATGGAAGGCAAGACCCGTTGGGAAATGGCTGAACAGCTCCGTGAGGATATCCGTAATTTCAAGAAAGAAACCGGTGTTGACCGTGTTGTAGTTCTTTGGGCTGCTTCTACTGAAGTATATGTACCCGTTAACGAAGAAGTACACGGCACTCTTGCTGCTCTTGAAGCTGCCATGAAGGCTGACGACAAGAAGAACATCGCTCCTTCTATGTGCTACGCTTACGCAGCTCTTAAGGAAGGCGCTCCCTTCATCATGGGTGCTCCTAACACCACCGTTGACATCCCCGCTATGTGGGAACTCAGCGAGCAGACCGGTATGCCTATCGCAGGTAAGGACTTCAAGACAGGTCAGACTCTTGTTAAGTCAGGTTTCGCTCCTATCATCGGTACCCGTTGCCTCGGTCTTAACGGTTGGTTCTCAACCAACATCCTTGGTAACCGTGACGGTCTTGTGCTCGACGAACCCGCTAACTTCCGTACAAAAGAAGTTTCCAAGCTTTCAACTCTCGAGTCAATCCTCGTTCCTGAAAATCAGCCCGACCTTTACGGTGCAAACTGCGGTGGTGCTGAACCCGGCGGTCATCAGGGTTACTATCACAAAGTACGTATCAACTACTATCCTCCGCGCAACGACAGCAAGGAAGGATGGGACAACATCGATATCTTCGGCTGGATGGGCTACCCGATGCAGATCAAGATCAACTTCCTCTGCCGCGACTCTATCCTTGCAGCTCCTCTTTGCCTTGACCTCGTGCTTCTCAGCGACCTCGCTGCACGTGCAGGCCGTCACGGCATCCAGCGCTTCCTCAGCTTCTTCCTCAAGAGCCCGATGCATGACTACACTAAGGGTGAAGTTCCCGTTAACCACCTCTTCCAGCAGTACACCATGCTCAAGAACGCTATCCGCGAAATGGGTGGCTACGAAGCTGACGAACCTATCGACTAATCATCGTCAAGCCTCCTGATCACCAATCAGGACTCAAATACCAAATACGTTCGCTACACACCAGTGGCGAACGTATTTTTTTATGCCGTAATCCAGTTGGTTGGGATGCTTTTTGTGCCGTAATCCTGTCAGTAGGGATGCACCCCCGGTGCATCCGCTTGTATCCGCCTATAATAATTGAAACCCGCCGGGGCTCCAAGCCTGGGCGGGTTTCTTCTTTCAAAGTATGATAGCTGTGTCTACTTGATGTGTTACAGTTATCGGGATATTGGAGAGTTAAGTTTATTCTGCTCCTCCGCTGAGTCCGGTGCGACGGTATCCCTTGATGAGATATGTGGTTCCGGGGTCATCATCGCTGAATGATATCAGGAACTCAATAGAGTCAGCAGGTCTACCGCCAACCGGTGAAACTGTACCACCGTACACTACTTTACCGTTGGTAATTGTTACCTGACAGTCGTATGCTGTGTTCTGAACGGGAGTTGAGCTGCCGAATGTCTGAGAATTGGCATCGCAGGGTATTTTTACGATAAAATCCCAGAAGCCCTTAAGGTCGTTGATCCACATCTCGCTTGACACATTGGATGCGGTGTTGTAGGTGATGATCTGGAAATATCCAAGTCCGTATGGATCCTCGGCAATGATATTACCGTTGGCATCTGCAAGATTTACAGTCACCATCCATTCACCTGCAAGATCCTCAGTGGCAGTGCCGCCAATCTCCTCCTTGTCGCAAGAGCTGAATGCTATGGCGAAGATTGATACTAATATGTATTTCAGAAATTTTGTCATGATTCAATGAGTTTAAGCGTTACTGATTCTTGGAAGCATTGACTTTAAAGAGGAAAGGATAGTCGGTGTAGCTTACAATCCATGTGATTGTGTTGGTCGCCGCATCGAATTTGCCGTCAGTGATATCATTTGCCGAGTCGCCCCATCCTTGGAGGAAGCTGTCGATAAGAGTAATGTTACCGTCGGCGTCGATTGACACGTTACCTGTGAGGGCATAGCTTGTACCGTAGCCGGCACGGTATTCATACCATCCGCCGAGCAGGTCGGAGATGGCATATTTGCCTGTTCCGTCGCCTACCACACGCAGGGGATAACCGCCAAAGTATACTATGCCGTTATAATCACGGTAGCTGTCGGTGTTCACTGTGTAGTAACCCGACACGGGGTCGTTGGCGTCTGACACAAGCACGTAGCGGGTTGCGGTGGCGCTGAATCCGTCAGAATTTGTGACGCTGTACACCACGGGGTAATAGCCGGGGGTGGGAGAGCTGAAATTAAGCGATGAGATCACCTCTATCTGGTCGGTCACATCCTCGCCGTTGAGGGTTGCGGTGCATCCCGGGTCGGCAAAGGGCTGTCCTGCCACTGCTTGGTCGTAGACGGGACCTGCCATTTCCAGTACGGGATAGTAAGTAATGTCGGTCAATCCCTCGGTGTCCTTGTCGCAAGAGGTGAGTGACACCATTGCGAGTGAAACGGTTAATATGGAAATATATTTTTTCATTACTGTTTACTGTTTTATCAGGTTATCATTCTGCCCAGAACACCGGAGTGGCATCCCCCTTGTATTCAGGAGTGTTTTGGTTGCGGTTGGCTGAACTTTCAGGATAGGACCAGCGTTGCAGCAGCTTGTTGGTGCCGAGCGATGAGTTACACTGTATAGGAGTGTAAAGCGTTCCCGGTACGAGAAGCGAAGGCTGGTATGAGTCTGTGGTCACGTTGTAAAGCTGGTCGCCTGTCACACTGCCGAATGTCGGATATTCGAGACGGCGCATCTCACACCATGCCTCAAAGTTGTTTGTGCCGCTGAGTGCGACCCATTTCTGGATACCTATACATTTCTTATAGTTGGCATTGTCCCACGGGTAGGCTGCAAGCACTGTCTCATGACCTGTCACGCCTGCTGAGGCGAACGATGCCTCGATAGCGGCGATGTAGTGCTGCTCGGCTGCGGCTGCTGATCCGTAACGGGCTTCATACTCTGCGAGGAAAAATTCCACTTCGAAGCGGGAGATGAAGTAGACGGGAGCATCGTAAGTCATATTGGGACGGCACCAGTAGTTAGCCTTATAGTTGGCAGTGGTTGAAAAGTTGGTACCTGAGATACCGCCGGTGTATTCACCCTTGGTGTCATTGGGGTTGAAGAATGCTTTGAGACGTGCGTCGTCACCTGCGTTCATTGTGGCGAGAAGCGAGAGGTTAAGTATCACGTTCTGCTGGGTGCTGCCGAAGTAAGTGGCAAATTCTTCCTGATAGTAGGGGTTTGCCTGACCGCTTGAGTTGTTCCAGCAATTTGTCCATGCCACATCGCCGGCGGGGAAATTGTTTTCAGCCACGAGTGAAGTGAGCTGTGACTGCACGTCAGCCGCATCGCTCATACGCATCAGTATGCGGAGCTTGAGAGCGTTGGCAACCTTGATCCATTCCGATGATTTCTCGCCGGGGAGAAGGAAGTTGGTGCAGACCGATTCGTTACCGGTGGCTTTGGAGATTGCGTCGTCGAGTTCGGCAACCAGTCCGGTGTACACATCTTTTCCATTGTCGTAGTGAGGTGTCACATTTGATATGTCGAGACCTTCGCTGTAAGGGATCTCGCCGTAGCAGTCAACAAACGACTGGTAAGTGGCTACACGTATGACGGTGGCTGCGAGATATGTTCCCCACTCCTCATTGTTTGTCGCCATTGTGCGCACTGTCTCCATGTTCTGGAGTGTGCGGATGGTGAGGTTGGTGTAGGTAGAGCTTGAACGCACCGCACTCTGCTTGAACTGGCTATAGTCCATGTAGTTGGATGTGCCGAAGTACTGAGAATAGTGCTGGGCGTAATATCCGCCGGTGATGCGGTAGTAGTCTCCGTAGCTGTTGGCGAAAGCCATCTCTGCGGCAGGGAAAATCATGCTCGGGGTAAGGTTATCGACAGCAGGCGAGGTGGGAGACTGGTTGATGTCGAGATAGCTGTCGCATGAGGTTGTTGCAAGCGATAGAGCTATGATGCCTGTTATAATTGTCTTTTTCATTACTTTCTGTTCTGTTAGAAGTTAACTTTAAGAGGGTGTTTAATAACAAGTGTTAACGCCACTACATAAAAAAAGCCTCC
>ERZ777011.2678-NODE-2678-length-13323-cov-10.755954_pt1 | contig 13323 bp, 9 predicted proteins | sample MGYA00374964_ERZ777011 | MGnify/ENA primary metagenome ERZ777011 (study PRJEB29310, sample SAMD00008975) | mouse gut metagenome | study: EMG produced TPA metagenomics assembly of the Metagenome analysis of fecal microbiota from mouse which was promoted...
GGGACTGGAAAAGAAAACCCGCATCTATCAGGCTTCTACTTCCGAATTGTTCGGTAAGGTGCAGGAAGTTCCACAAAAAGAGACAACTCCATTCTATCCCCGTTCTCCGTATGGGGTAGCCAAACAATATGGTTTCTGGATTACTAAAAACTACCGCGAAAGCTATGGTATGTTTGCCGTAAACGGAATCTTGTTCAATCACGAGAGCGAACGCCGTGGCGAAACATTCGTTACCCGTAAAATTTCGCTTGCCGCCGCACGTATCGCACAGGGCGAACAGGACAAACTGTATCTGGGTAACCTGGATGCACGCCGCGACTGGGGATATGCCAAGGATTACATCGAATGTATGTGGCTGATCCTGCAACATGACGTCCCCGAAGATTTCGTAATCGCTACCGGAGAAATGCACACTGTGCGCGAATTTGCAACGCTGGCATTCAAAGAAGTAGGCATCGAACTTCGTTGGGAAGGTGAAGGCGTGAACGAGAAAGGTATCGATGTAGCTACCGGAAAGTCTTTGGTAGAGGTTGATCCTAAATATTTCCGTCCGGCAGAAGTGGAACAACTGCTGGGAGACCCGACTAAAGCAAAAACTTTGTTGGGATGGAATCCACGCAAAACATCATTCGAAGAACTGGTACGTATCATGGTGCGCCACGATATGGAAAAGGTGAAGCGGATGATTGCTACCAAACATTAAATGAATTTCATTTCACCACAGAGGACACGGAGGATTTTATTTTTTCCTCTGTGCCCTCCGTGTCCTCTGTGGTGAACTAATAAAAGATAGAATGGAAAAGAATGCAAAGATATATGTAGCAGGACACCGCGGACTTGTGGGATCTGCTATCTGGAAGAATTTGCAGGATAAAGGATACACCAATCTGATAGGCCGCACGCACAAAGAGCTCGACTTGCTGGATGGAATGGCTGTCCGCAAATTCTTCGATGAAGAACAGCCGGAATATGTATTCCTTGCCGCTGCCTTTGTGGGCGGTATCATGGCAAACAGCATCTACCGTGCCGACTTTATATACAAAAATCTGCAAATTCAACAGAACGTTATCGGAGAGAGTTTCCGCCACAACGTGAAAAAGTTGCTCTTCCTCGGTAGCACGTGTATTTATCCACGCGATGCCGAACAGCCGATGAAGGAAGATGTATTGCTTACTTCACCGTTGGAATATACCAACGAGCCGTACGCAATCGCCAAAATTGCCGGACTGAAAATGTGCGAGAGCTTCAACCTGCAATATGGCACGAACTACATCGCCGTAATGCCGACAAACCTGTACGGACCGAATGATAACTTCGACCTGGAACGCAGCCATGTATTGCCTGCCATGATCCGCAAGATTCATTTGGCACACTGCCTGAAAGAAGGAAACTGGGAAGCTGTACGCAAGGATATGAACCAGCGTCCGGTGGAAGGTGTCAACGGCGACAGCTCGAAAGAGGATATTCTGGCTATGCTGAAAAAATACGGAATCAGCGAAACAGAGGTCACTCTCTGGGGTACGGGTACTCCTCTCCGCGAATTCCTATGGAGCGAAGAAATGGCGGATGCCAGTGTCTTCGTGATGGAGCATGTGGACTTTAAAGATACGTATAAAGAAGGTAGCAAAGATATCCGCAACTGCCATATCAACATCGGAACCGGTAAGGAAATCACCATCCGCCAACTGGCCGAACGGATCGTTGAAACAGTAGGCTATCAAGGCAAACTGACCTTCGACAGCAGCAAACCGGACGGCACAATGCGCAAGCTTACCGATCCTTCAAAACTGCATGCACTGGGCTGGCACCACAAAATTGAAATCGAAGAAGGCGTACAAAGAATGTACGAATGGTACTTGAAATAAGAAATGAAATAACTATAAATGATATGCTATTAGCTGAATGTTTTTTGCTAATAGCATATTTTTTTTAGCTATAATGATAATTAAATTAGCTATAATGAAAAACAGTTTTGCTATAATGAAAATCTGTTTAGCTATAATGATATCCCATTTAGCTCATAGCATAATCTAACGTAAGTTCGATATAACTATAAGCAAATCCTTGTTACCAGTCCTCCCACTACTCTCTCCCCCATTTCCAAAAAATCTTCACTCTTAATTCTTCATTCTCAATATAATTGCTATATTTGCCCAAATTAATACCAAATGTGCAAAACAATGGAACAAAGTTTTATAGCCTATATTGAGAATAGCATCAAGAATAATTGGGATCTGGATGCCCTGACCGATTATAAAGGTGCAACTTTACAGTATAAAGACGTAGCTCGCAAAATCGAGAAACTCCATATCATCTTTGAAGAAAGCGGAATCCGCAAAGGAGACAAAATTGCCGTTTGTGGAAGAAACAGCTCCCACTGGGGAGTTACTTTCCTTGCCACACTGACGTATGGAGCCGTTATTGTACCCATTCTCCATGAATTTAAAGCAGATAACGTGCATAATATCGTCAACCACTCCGAAGCCAAACTACTCTTTGTAGGAGATATGGTATGGGAAAACCTCAACGAATCGGCAATGCCGCTACTGGAAGGTATCCTGATGATGAACGACTTCTCCCTGCTAGTGTCACGCAGCGAACGACTCACGTATGCACGCGAACATCTGAACGAAATGTTTGGCAAAAAATATCCGAAGAATTTCCGCAAAGAGCATGTCGCTTACCACAAAGACGAACCGGAAGAACTGGCAGTCATCAATTATACTTCAGGAACAACGAGTTATTCCAAAGGAGTCATGCTCCCCTACCGCAGCCTGTGGTCGAATACCAAATTTGCTTTCGAAGTGTTGGAACTGGAAGCCGGCGATAAAATAGTTTCCATGCTTCCCATGGCACACATGTACGGATTGGCTTTCGAATTCCTTTACGAGTTCTCCGTAGGTTGCCACATCTACTTCCTCACCCGTATGCCAAGCCCTAAGATCATCTTCCAGGCTTTTGAGGAAGTGAAACCCCGCCTGATTGTTGCCGTACCACTCATCATCGAAAAGATCATCAAGAAAAGCGTGCTTCCGAAGCTGGAAACTCCGGCGATGAAGATATTGCTGAAAGTGCCTATTATCAACGACAAGATTAAGGCAACGGTGCGCGAAGAAATGATTAAAGCGTTCGGAGGAAACTTCCGGGAAGTCATCGTAGGGGGTGCCGCTTTCAATCAGGAAGTAGAACAGTTCTTGAAAATGATTGATTTCCCTTATACGGTTGGATATGGAATGACAGAATGTGGTCCGATTATCTGTTACGAAGATTGGAGTAAGTTCAAACTAGGTTCTTGCGGAAAGGCTGCGCCACGCATGGATGTACGAGTATTGTCGTCTGACCCCCAAAATATCGTTGGCGAAATCGTATGTAAGGGCCCGAATATGATGCTGGGCTATTACAAAAACGAAGAAGCCACGCAGGAAGTCATCGACAAGGACGGATGGTTGCATACCGGCGACTTGGCTTTGATGGATGAAGAAGGCAATGTAACGATCAAAGGACGCAGCAAGAACCTGTTATTGAGCTCCAGCGGACAGAATATCTATCCGGAAGAAATTGAAGATAAGCTGAACAACCTGCCATACGTGGCAGAAAGCATTATCGTTCAGCAAAACGAGAAGCTTGTCGGACTTGTTTATCCCGACTTTGACGATGCCTTCGCCCACGGACTGAAGGCTGAAGACATCGAACAAGTAATGGAAGAAAACCGCGTGACGCTGAACACCATGCTACCGGCATACAGCCAGATATCCAAGATGAAAATCTATCCGGAAGAATTTGAAAAGACACCGAAGAAGAGCATCAAGCGTTACTTGTATCAGGAAGCAAAAGGCTGATAAATTGCCAGCCGCAGAGAGAAAGATACGACTTAAACCGAAAAAGAGAAAGGAATGAAGATAAAGAAAACAATACTTACGGCAGCTATACTCATGGCTGCCGTTTCTTTACCGGCACAGAACAAGAGTGCAGGGATCAATATATCCATCTGGAAAGATATATGCACACAACCGCATGACAGTACACAGACGACCTACGTAAACATCGGCCTACTGTCTACCATGAACCGTCTGAACGGTGTGGGTATCAATGCGTTGGGAAGCGTAGTTCATGGCGACATGAACGGACTGCAAATCACCGGATTAGCCAACTTGGCTGGGGGTACTATGAGGGGCGTTCAGCTGGCAGGTATCAGTAATATCAGCGGCGATAACACCGTAGGGCTTTCTGCTGCCGGATTGGTGAATATCACCGGCGACAAATCACAAGGAGTAGTCATATCCGGGCTGACGAGCATCGGAGGAGACAACAACTCGGGGGTAATGATTAGTGGTTTCATGAATGTGACGGGCAACATGGCTTCGGGCTTACACTTCTCCGGAATAGCCAATATCACCGGACAGAGCTTCGGTGGTCTGATGGCTTCGGGACTTTTAAATATAGCAGGCGAACACATGAACGGTTTGCAGATAGCAGGAATTGCCAATATAACCGCATCCAAGCTGAATGGAGTACAAGTAGCATTATGCAACTACGCAACGAAAGCGCGCGGACTTCAAATTGGTCTTGTCAATTACTACACAGAAGATATGAAAGGTTTCCAACTTGGCTTGGTGAATGCCAATCCTGATACCAAAGTGCAAATGATGGTATACGGTGGAAACGCAACGCCTGCCAATATCGGGGTACGGTTCAAGAACCAGCTGTTTTATACCATATTGGGAGTGGGTTCCATGTATCAGGGATTGAATGATAAGTTTTCGGCGAGTGCATCCTATCGTGCCGGTCTGTCTTTCCCCCTTTACAAGGGGTTGTCCATCAGCGGAGACCTCGGATACCAACATATCGAGGCTTTTGACAACAAAGATGAGGTCATCCCGAAACGCTTGTACGCACTGCAGGCACGTGCCAATCTGGAATATCAATTTACCAAGAAGTTCGGCATCTTTGCAACAGGTGGATATGGGGTAACCAGATTCTATAATAAATCGAGCAATTACGATAAGGGAGCTATTGTCGAAGCGGGTATTGTTCTTTTCTAAACTTATTCACCACAGAGGACACGGAGGACACAGAGGTTTACTATTTTTTATTCACTATAGAGTAACACAGAGTCTCATGCATTTAGAATCGTATTTATCGCTCTGCTTTACTTGCAGAAAAAAGCTCTGTGTCCTCTGCGTCCTCTATGGTGAATAAATTCAGAAACGTGCAACTTTGAGCATACTGATTACTAATTATACCTTTTCTTTAATCAAACCAGTACGATAAGCAACGAGTAATTTCTTCAAATCCTGTATTTGAGTCACCAGTTCTTTTCCTTTATCGGTATCTTTCACCATCATCCGTTGCGAATTGAATTCCAGGACAAAGTTGGTAGATTTGATATCAAGTCCCTCTTCAATAGCTTTCTGGCGAGACTGGAACGGCTCATGCTGCACAAGCTGCATCCCATGAGAGTGATAAACAAGCGTATATCCCGCATAAGCTTTTGAGAATCCGCCATCAATAACGAAAAGCTTGCCATTGGCTTTCATTGGCTGTTCTCCCTGAATTGTTTTCACAGGCACATGACCGTTGATGATATGCGAATGAGGTCCGAAAGCTCCAAACTCTGCCAAAATCTGATCGCAGACATCTTCCCGGTTACGCAATGTATAATAATAACCTTTCTTCTCTTTATGCAATTCTTTTTCTTCTAGGAAATAACGCTCAAAGGTCGCCATCTTATCCTTATCGAACAAGGGAGCATCCGGTCCACACCACATATACCAAATGTAATCCATAGCAAATTCCTTATCCTCCTCTCCTTCTTCATCGAAGTACGCAGTACGAATCAGTTGATCGGCTTTATCCAGCAATTTACGCCCCCAATATTCCTTACCACGTATTTTGACATGCTTAAAGCTGCCATCCTCATTCAGAGGGACAGAAGCGTGATAAAGAAGATTCGAATTTGCCACCAGATACATTCCACCGTATGTAAACAGGCAACGCATGTGTTTCTTCAGCTTCTCACTATTCATAAACGAATAATGAATCTTTTCTACCAATTCGCGTTCTTCTTCCGTCAATCGGTAAGGATCGGCAGGATCTACAGTCGGGAAGTTGGTATCGCGCAAAGCGTATTCTTTTCCTTCGTATACAAAGACACCACGCTCAAAATCAATCTTTTCCAGCAGTTTGCGGTTGGTCATCCCGAACTCCGGACGACGGTCGATGATTTCGGCTTCCAGCTTAAACTGGATAATGGTAATAGCTTTATGCATTTGAGTGATCAGGCGCAGAGTCTTCTCATTATAATGAGCGTCGGCAAAGTTCATCTTCGGCATGAAGATGGTGCAAGGATCATCGGCATACGTATCCATTGCAAAAGTAGCCAATGGAAGCAGATTGATTCCATATCCGTCTTCAAGCGTGCCCAGGTTGCCGTAGCGCATGGACATACGTATCACGTTGGCAATACAACTATCGTTACCGGAAGCTGCACCCATCCAGAGAATATCATGATTTCCCCATTGAATATCGAAGTTATGGTAATTGCACAACGTGTCCATGATGATATGCGCGCCAGGACCACGGTCGTAAATATCGCCTACGATATGAAGAGAATCAATGGTCAGACGCTGAATCAGATTGCACATCGCGATAATGAAATCGTCGGCACGCTTGGTAGTGATAATCGTGCTGATAATTACATTAATATAGGCATGTTTGTTCGGCTCGATGGACGATTCGTGCAATAATTCCTGAATAATATAAGAGAACTCGGCAGGCAGCGATTTACGAACCTTCGAACGGGTATATTTGGAAGATACATTCTGACAAACCTTCACCAGTTGGTTCAGGGTAATCAGATACCAATCATCCAGGTCCTTTTCACGGGCTTTCACTAATTGCAGTTTCTCTTCGGGATAGTAAATCAACGTGCAGATTTCTTTCTTTTCAGCCTCGCGGAGAGTGTTGCCGAATATTTCATTTACTTTACGTTTTACCGCACCTGAAGCGTTTTTCAGTACGTGCTGAAAAGCCTCGTATTCTCCATGAATGTCAGTCAGGAAATGCTCTGTCCCTTTAGGTAGATTTAAGATAGCCTCCAGATTGATTATTTCCGTACTAGCATCGGCAATCGTAGGAAAGCTTCGGGAAAGCAGTTGCAGGTAACGGAGATCGCTCACAATGCTTTCAGGAGTTATATTACTTTGAGCAGTCATTTTATTTACTATTTTACTATTTACAATTTACTTATTACGATTTACCAGTTACTATTCTCAATTTGCTAGTTACTGATTACGATTCAGCAATATACTATTCTCAATTTAACAAGAACATCAGCAACACTTGGGCGATAATTACCCGCAGGAACATACATAGCGGATAAACAGTCGCATAGGCTACGGACGGGTTGTCGCCGGGGATTGTATCGTTTACATAGTTCAATGCCATCGGATTTGCCATACTTCCGCACAACATACCGGATACAGAACCGAAATCGATCTTCATCATCTTGAATGCCACGACTCCGACCAACACGGTTGGAATGATAGTCAATCCGGCTCCCAAGCCAATCCATAATAAGCCTTCCGGACGGAATACGGTATCGAAAAAGTGAGCTCCGGCATCCAGTCCCAGACAAGCAAGGTACATGGAAAGTCCCAAGGCACGCAACATCAGGTTCGCGCTACGGGTGGTATAGGTAATCATGTGTATCCGTGGTCCAAAAGTCCCCAGAAGGATACCGACAATGATCGGTCCGCCCGCTAATCCCAACTTCACAGGAGTGCTGACACCCGGAAAAGAGAAAGGAATAGCCCCCAGTGCCAAACCAAGCACGATACCGATAAATATAACAACCAGATTGGGTTCTTTCAGGCTTTTCACGGCATTTCCCAATACTTTCTCCACATTCTGGATAGCAGCAGCCTCTCCCACCACTGTCAGGCGGTCGCCCAACTGAAGTACCAATTCCGGAGTAGCAAGCAGTTGCACCCCCGACCGGTAAACACGGCTGATGTTAATACCGTAATGGTTTCTCAATCGGAGTGCACCGAGTTTCTTACCATTCAGTTCGGGACGGGTGACAACGATACGCTGTGAGATCAATTCGCTGTCAATCGCATTCCAGTCAATGTCCTCTTTATTCCAATCCGTATTTTCCTGTTCACCAAAAAGTACCGTCAAGGCTAAAGCGTCTTTTTCCGCAGTTATCACCAGCAGGCGGTCGCCCTCTTTCAGAATCTTGTCTGAAGTCGGAATACTGACATGTCCGTCACGCCACAAACGGGATATGACAAACTTCGGGTAACTCATGTGAGCTATATCCTTGATGCTTTTATTGAAAATAGCAGGATTGTGTACTTGAAACGCTGCAATATAAGTTTTGTTCGCATCGTCTTTCTCTTTTATCTCCAAGTCTTCTTTGCGGACCAATACTTTGCGGATTAATAAAACGGCAAGAATCACGCCGACTACTCCCATCGGATAGGCCACCGCACATCCTAAAGCAGGCGTACTGCTGTCCATTCCCATCTGTTTCAGAGTTTGTTGCGCAGCTCCCAATGCCGGGGTGTTTGTCGTTGCTCCACAAAAGATGCCCACCATATCAGGAAGAGAGACACCCGTTGCATAACTAGTCACCACCGTCAACAACGTTCCCAGCAGAACTACTCCCAATGCCAACATATTCAGCGTTACCCCGCCTTTACGGAAAGAGCTAAAAAAACCGGGACCGACTTGTAGCCCGAGGGAATAAACGAAAATGACCAGTCCGAAACTTTCTGCATAGTTTAACATCTGCGGATCGACCGAAAGCCCGAGATGACCGGCTAGGATACCCGCAAAAAAAACAAAAGTGACTCCCAAGGAAACTCCCCAGAAATGCACTCTTCCCAAACCCAAACCAATGGCAGAAATCAATGAAAGTACCACAACAGCCTGTAAGGCAGAATGTTCGATGAATAGACTATATAACCACTCCATGTATATAAAAACTAATAGGGCGCAAAGATAAAAACTATTTAGTCCGGTTCAAAACTTTTAAGCTTTCATTTCGCACCCCAATTAACGTAAGTTCGATATAATTTCGTCCGCATGGTTTCCCATCCTTCCTGAAGGAGGAGAATCGAAATAGTAGAAGCTTAATCGAACTGACGTTAATTATACCCTGATTCGTATATCCTGAAATCTTATTGATTACTCTTTTTACCCGCATCTTGTTATCCTTCCAACAATGCTTTTTACCTGTTTCGTCCTGTTTCACGTCTCATCTTTTCCCTTGAAACTCCACAAAATTATTTCGTCCATCCAGATAACCGCTTAATCTGTTTCCACCGATATATACATCATCCAGATATGAAACATCATTCGGTCCGTATGACATACGAATGGAAGTCTGTGCATAATTTTCCCAACTCCAACGGAAATTATATTCATAATGATTTACTACTCCATTAGGATATTCCACCCGTATACGGTCGATTCCGGTATGATCTAAAAAGAAGTCCAGTTCCTGACGGCAATAGTTACCGTCCATGTCGCGGTAGAAACTGACCCAAGTACGGCTACATAAATCAGCCGAACGGTTATAGTACCCTACACCATTATTATCATCATCATAGAAACTGTCTATTTCCACTTCGCAAGAGGTAAAACTTACCATCAATATAGCCATCAATGCCAAACCGAAGTATTTAAATGTGCTCGTTTTCATATTCCTTTATTTTTAATGGTTCACTAAACTATTATATATCATTTCTCTTTCGATAGAGCAAAAGTAGAGAATGAATTTTCCCCATGAAACTGAAAACTCCTACTTATCGGGAGGAAATTGCCTAAATCCAGGGGTAAATTCCTCCGGTGAAGTCTATTTCAAAGAATTCTTGTATCTTTGCCTCCCACTAACAACACATGAAATTATCCGTCGCATGAAGTCTATCAAATCACATATCACCCAATTGTTGAAGTCCCTCAACGAGGGAGTATTCGAAAAAGAACACACTATCGCACTGTCTCTACTATCCGCCATGGCAGGGGAAAGTATCTTTCTGTTGGGCCCTCCGGGAGTAGCCAAGAGTTTGGTAGCACGCAGGCTCAAACTGGCATTTAAAGGTGCAGATGCTTTTGAATATCTGATGTCCCGCTTCAGTACACCGGACGAAATATTCGGTCCCGTCTCCATTTCAAAATTGAAGGATGAAGATACGTACGAACGCATCACAAAAGGATACCTGCCGACAGCATCAATCGTCTTTCTGGATGAAATATGGAAAGCCGGTCCTGCTATCCAAAATTCCCTTTTGACGGTAATCAATGAAAAGATATACCGCAACGGACAATTTACAGTGCGTGTACCCCTGAAAGCATTGATTGCCGCTTCCAACGAGTTGCCGGCAAAAGGTGAAGGACTGGAAGCTTTATACGACCGCTTCCTGATCCGTCAGTTTGTCGGATGTATTGAGCAAGAATATGCGTTCGATCAGATGATTTCTTCTACGCGGGAGATAGAACCTGAAATCCCGGAAAAGCTCCAAGTAGACGATGAATTATACAACCAGATACAAGCTGAAAGCGAAAAAGTGGGCATACACTATACCATCTTCGAGCTGATTCACAATATCAAACGAGAAATTGAACAATACAACACAGGACGAGACAAAAACACCCCTCCTATCTATGTATCCGACCGCCGCTGGAAGAAAATAGTAGGTCTGCTCCGCACATCCGCCTATCTGAATGAATCTCCGGGAATTCATTTCTCCGACTGCCTGTTGATGAGCGCCTGCCTGTGGGATGAAATTCCGCAGCTCCCCATCATCGAAGAGATTGTAGAACAGTCGATAGCGCGAGGCATCAACACCTATCTGTTAGGAGAAAAACGGCTGGAACAAAAATTGGACACACTGAAAGAGAACATGAAGTCCGAACACAGCCTGCGAGAACTTAGCGATCCGGGAATCCAGGTCGTAGACACCTTCTACCATCGCATAGAAGGTTATCACATTGCCGGGAATCTACTCATTTTTGCTTCCGATTACCAGTCTTTGAAGAAAGACAGCAACCGGTTGTTTTATATCCAGCAAGATAAATTCCGTCCGGTCAACAAAATCCTGAAAGCCTACGATTTTGTAAAGAACAGAAATATCGCGCAAAAGAATATCTATTCCCTCCGAAAAGGAAGACGGTCTGTTTTCGTCAACAATCAGGAATATCCGTTACTATGTTATGACAATTGCGACCCTTTGCCCGCACAACAGGATGGCAGCACTCCGTTCGAATTTACATTGCAGGAAGTGATCGATTTGCTGCATCAAATGGAGGTGGAATATAAAACAATCTCCGAACGGGAAACAGCATATATAAAAGACCATCTCTTCTTAAGCTCATCGCAAAAAAGCAAGATCAAGCGAATCTTAGGAGAGACTGCACATATCATAGAGAATTACCGGAACGAACTCCGCATCATCGCTCATGCCCATGAACAAGAGAACAGAGAGTATTAGGCTCAAACATCTGCAAGAGATTTATTATGAGAAATTGCAGAGAATAGCCTACGACGTGTATGACGAACAACTGCACAACCGGATTATCCGTCCCGAAGAACTGGATGCGGATATTCACTGGTATTTTCGTCACACGCAACCCTCCCTGCAAGATTTCTACTCCCACTACGCATCGCAATGGGAATACTTTCATGAAATGGATGAAGCATCCGACGCCAAGTTTCTCCAATTCCTGAAAAACAGCGCCTACCCGTTCTCAATGAGATATCACCTGGTAGACCTCAACGTAAAATACTACCTCCAGCGTTTTAACGCAATCAGCCCGCGCTCTAAAGAATGGAAAGCGTTGCGGACTCTCTTCTTCGACAAATGGCACACGTTGCTCTCGAACAACGAGTTCAATTATCAGATGGAACATATCGAGCGGCTTTGTGATGATTTCTACCGTCTTCAGCTATCACTTGCCAAAAATCTTCCGGTACGTGGCGGCTCACGCCTCGTCTGGTTACTCCGCAATCATAAACAGATCGCAGAACAGATTTTAGAATACGAAGAAACAATCAAACGGAATCCCGTTATCCGTGAACTGGTAGAAATCTTAGGAAAGAAACACCAAAGCAGCCGGAAACGTTTCAAAATGACTGCCGGTATTCATCGGGAACAAATTATATCTCATGCCACCCGAAGCGATATTGCAGGCATTTGCGAAGGAAACGACTTAAACAGCCTTCTTCCCTTGGAATATTGCTATCTGGCTGAAAATAGCCTGCAACCTATTTTCTTTGAGCGTTTCATTGAGAAGAGATTGCAAGTCATCGACTATCAATCACACGAAAAGCAAACCATCAACGACAAGAAAACGATAGGGAACGAAGTTTCCGAGGAAGCCGAAGGTCCTTTCATTGTTTGTCTGGACACTTCCGGTTCCATGGCAGGCGAACGAGAAAGAATCGCAAAATCCGCCCTACTAGCCATTGCCGAACTGACGGAAGTGCAACACCGAAAATGTTACGTCATCTTGTTTTCCGATGACATCGAGTGCATTGAAATCACAGATTTAGGCAGCAGTTTCGATCGCCTGGTCGATTTCTTATGCCAATCCTTTCATGGCGGAACTGATATAGAACCTGTCATCACGCATGCTTTGCGGAAGATCAGCGAAGAAGGATATTCGGAAGCGGACATTATCACCGTATCGGACTTTGAGATGCGTCCTGTCGATCAACTACTATCGCGGACCGTCGAACACGCAAAAGCAAAACAGACAAAGATGTACGCTATTTCTTTAGGCGGCAAGAGTGCCGAGACCAGCTATCTGAAATTATGTGATAAATATTGGGAATATACCATTCAAAACGCCGAAAGTCTTAATAAAAATAGAATGGAGGAATGAAACATTTAATCAATGTTATAAAATATCTCTTTTTTCTTGTTTTATTTGCTAAGTTGACAGAAGTCCGTATATTTGTAGTGTGTTTTTCATAGTATTAGATTTAAGGTTAACAAAAAGATTGGCTGTCTGGGATAGATAGCCTTTTTTTTATGTCTTTTTCTCACGTCAAATATACCGTCACTATCCCATCCGGATGTTTATCCTATCTCATGAAGATAACGTCAATATGCTTCAAGTTCCCATTCCATCAACAGAAATCAAAAGCTTTCGAAAAAAATTCTCCCGTTTAACATTTGAAACATAGCATGTTATCTCATTTTACAAAAAACAGGTAAAAAAAATCTTGCTAAAAGATTTGCATAGTCCAAAAGTTCCCTCTATCTTTGCACCGCATTTGAGAGAGAATGCGGGTTCAAGGAAGTTTGGGTGAGT
>ERZ777011.2680-NODE-2680-length-13319-cov-2.785434_pt1 | contig 13319 bp, 11 predicted proteins | sample MGYA00374964_ERZ777011 | MGnify/ENA primary metagenome ERZ777011 (study PRJEB29310, sample SAMD00008975) | mouse gut metagenome | study: EMG produced TPA metagenomics assembly of the Metagenome analysis of fecal microbiota from mouse which was promoted...
GGGACAAGAAATGAAATGCCCAAAGTGTAATGAAGAAATTATAGACGGAATCAAATTCTGTACAAAATGTGGAGCAAATATTGAAGAAGAGAAAAAACGTATAGCAGATGAAGAAGCAAAAAAACAAGAAGAAGCCGAAAAGAAAAGAAAAGCTGCGGAAGACAAAAAAAGATTAGAAGAAATTAGAAAACAAGAGCAGTTAAAGAAAGAACAAGAAATAAAAGAAGCTGAAAAACAAGCAGCAATTCGTCAAGCAAAAGAAGAAGGTATAGAACTTGAAATTATTGATGAAGCCCCAAAAATAGAGAAAGATAGTACAGATAATACATCCGATTTTAAAATAAAAAAACAAGAAGATGTCAAAAGCAAATCAGAAAAAAAGAAAAAACAAAAAGTAAAAATAAAGAAAAATATTTTTCAAAGAATATTAAACAAAATAATATTTATGATAATTGTAGCAGCACTTATTATAGGTGGAGTATATTATTGCTATACACAAGAAATGTTACCAGAATTTGCACAAAAAGAAGTTGAAGAATTTGAGAGCAAATTAAAAAATGTTATACAACTATATAAAGAAGTAAAAGATGAAGAAAAAGATTCTTCTGAACAAAGTAAAGTTAACAAAGAAGAAAATTGGAGCGTAGATCCAACGATAGAAGCTACAGATATTAAAGACTTAACTAAAGAAGTATCTGTTATTATAAAAAATGATAAAGCAGGAATAATAGAAAACAATACAGGAAAAATAGTTGTAGAACCAACATATACACAAATACTATATACAGAATACTATGATTTAGACAAAAGCGAAAATGAAAAACAAACTGGAATTGTAGTACAAGAAGATGATAAATTTTTCAAGGTAGATAAAGAATACCAAAAACAAGAAGAAGTTAGAACAATAGCTAAAAAAGATGAAGGAACATATTTTTATGAACATCACAGAGACAATATATATTATAATTCAGCAGATCAAAAATGCACAAAAATAAAAGAAGATTCTACAAAAACAGGCCTAAAAGTATGCACAGACATAGAATTAGTAACAACTGATGGAATAGCAGCTACAAGCATTAACATGCCAGAAAATTTTTCAATAGATTTTTCAAAATCAAAGATCACAACAAAAGGATATTTTGATTTAGCTACAGGAAAATTAAAAATAAATTGTGATTATGATGAAGCATATGAATTTTCAGAAGGATATGCAGTAATAGAAAAAGAAATAAAATCTCAATATTCAACATCAGAAGTATATGACACAGAAGGAAATGAAATATCAACATTATCAAAACAAACTTTGTCAGGAATAATAGATGAAAATGGAAAAGAAGTTGTAGAAGCAAAATATGAAGAAATTAGAAGCGTACATAATAGAAAGGCTTTTGCAATGAAAAATGGAAAATGGGGAATATTAGAAATAAAATAGGACAAAAAGTATTGCATTAATAAATTGTATATTGTATAATTAAAATATATTATTATTGAAATTATAAGTTAAAAGGAGAAAAATAATGAAAAAATTATTAACAATAGCTACATTATTAGTAGTATTTATGGGAATTTTATCAGTAAATGTAAATGCAGCAACAAAAAAATCTACAAAAAATAAATCATCAAATACAACAACTACTACATCAACAAAAAAAGAAGAAAGTTCAGCAGATACAGTAGATGAAATTTATGAAATAGGAAAAAAATATGGAATGACAGCAAAAGACAAACAAGAATTACAAAACTTCATTGACAGAAACGGATTAACAAATGCACAAGTTGAAAAACTACTTGCAAAAACAAAAGAAGCAGAAAAAGTTATGACAGCAGCAGGAGCAACAGACTATAACAAATTAACAAAAGCTCAAAAAGAGCAATTAAAAACAATAGCAAATGAAGCTGCTAGTGAGGTAGGAATTTCATTAGTATTTAGATCAAAAGCTGTTGATATCTATAAAGATGGTAAAAAAGTATTAGTAATAACAAACAATAATGGAAAATTATCATATACAGGAAATAAATCAAATATAGCAGTTATAGCTGTATCTTCAGTTGCAGTAATCGCCTTAGCTGCAGTTGTAATCAAAAAAAGATCAGCTGTTGCTAGATAATAAGGAACATTATTTGAAACATGCAATTAAAGCAACTATTAGAAACATAATAGTTGCTTTTTTAGTCGTAATAGCATTCTTTGGATTAATACGTATATTTTTAGGGCGACAAATCGATTTAAACGTTTCGTTAGTTAATAAAATTGCAGTGCAAAAAAATAAATCTAAACCAGAAATAATGACAATCGATTTAGATACGAATGTAATCCAAAATTATCCTGAATATGGAGCACAATATGCGACAATTGAAATTCCAAAAATAGAAGTTAATTTGCCAGTGTTTTTTGGAACAACACTAGATTTACTACAAAATGGAGTAGGACATGATAGTGCTAGTTTCTTCCCAGGAGAAGGTGGGTCAATAATCTATATGGCGCATAATGCTGAAAAAATGTTTAGACGTTTTTCAGAGTTAGAAATTGATGACATCATAACAGTAACAACTTCATATGGCACATATGATTATAAAATATATGATATGCAACTAATAGAAGAAACCGAACTAGACAAATTACCAATTCAAAAAAACGAAGAAATATTAATGTGCTACACATGTTACCCATTTAACAATATTGGTTATACCACTCAAAGATATGTAGTATATGCAAAACCAAGATAGAGTTAAAAGGGGGAAAATACATGAAAAAAATAATAGAAATAATAATAAAAAGCATATTAATTGTTGCACTTTTTATATCATTATTAGGATTTTCAATTCTAAACATATTATCAAAGACAATATTTAATCAAGGATATACATTACAAAAATTAGAAGAAACAAATTATTATGGAAATATATATACTCAAATAAAGTCTGATTTTAGAAACTATATATATCAATCAGGACTTGACGAAGATGTTATAGAAGATGTAGTAACATTAGACGAAGTAAAACAGGACACTAAAAAAATGATAACAGGAATATATAGTGGAATAACAGAAGAAATCAACACAGAACAAATTGAAGAAAGACTAAATAACAATATAAAAGCGAGCTTAGAAGGAAGAAGTATAACACCAGAAATACAAGAAGCTATAGAAATATTTGTAAATCAAATTACAACACAGTATGAAGACACTTTGAGCAAAACAGTATATAAAAACGAAATTTATAAATATTATTCAAAAGCAGAAAACATAGTAAAAAAAGCAGAAAAGATAACAATAGTAGTTGCAGTGATTTCAGGAGTACTTATAGTCATAATAAACTTTAAAAAGATATTTAAAAATATAGGATTTTTAGGAATACCATTTTTAAGCGCAGGAATAGGATGTAAAGTAATACATTCATATATAAAAAAAGAAATATATATAGAATATTTTACTATTTTAAATGATGCGATAACAATAACCTTAAGAGAATACCTATTAGGCTTAGTAGAACAAGTATTAAAATTTGGATATATTTATATTGCAACAGGAATAGTATTAATAGTTTTTGGAAATGTAATGCATGGATTAAAATATCATAGTCATAGATCAAAAAACAAAGAAAAAAAAACAACGCCTAGTAATCAGCAAAAAACAGAACCAATAGTATATAAACAAATCTTCGGACAAGAAAGTAATGAAAGTTATAACCATAATTACAATAAAATGTACGAAGAGCAACAAAAAAAGAAAGAGATAGTAAAAAAAGAAAAGAAAAAATATAATAAAGAACCAAAAAACAAACCAGAAAAAGAACAAAAAGTAAAAAAAGAAATAGAAGAAAAAGAAACTAAAGAATCAACTATCTCAAGACCACGCAGAACAAGAAGTAGAGGAAAACACGGATAGGGGAAAAAATGGAAATACTTATTTTGAAAATAATAGGAATAATATTAGTAACATTGCTTTCGATAACAATAATAGTAGCAAGGAAAGATGATGTAGAAATAATATCTGTTGTCATAGCAGTAATATTTGAAATAATAGCATTATGTTTAATATATATACCCATGGAAAATGTAATTGCCTTAATAGAAAAAATAATAAATAACTCTTAATAACTTGAAGATACTTTAAAGTATCTTCAAGTTATTTTTTTAAAAATCGCTATTTATGGTATTTACTTTTATATAAAAAGCATATTAAAATCAGATAAGGAGGCGCAATAAAATGGAGCAAAGTAAAATAGGAAAATTTATTGGACAAGTACGCAAAGATAAAAATATGAAACAAAAAGAACTAGCAGACATTTTAAACGTAACAAGTAAAACTATATCTAGATGGGAAACAGGAAAATATATGCCTGATTTATCACTATTTACAGAAATAAGCGATGCACTAGATATTACAGTAAATGAGCTACTACAAGGAGAAAGAATAACAGGGAAAAAAAACAAAGATAGTATAGAAATAGAAGTAAAGATAGAAACAGAATATGAAAAATATAAATTTTTATTAGATTATTTAAATAAAGAAAAATGCATACATCATCATAAAGAGCAATATGATATATACTTTTCACCAGAAAATCCAAAATTTTTTGGTGGAAAAATTGACGACGAATGTATACGAATAAGAGTTCAAAAAGGAAAATATATATTATGTTATAAAAAAATATATTTTGGAAAAGAAGAGTCAGATATACATATAACTGAATATGAAACAGAAGTATCAAACCTAGAAGCAACAATCAATATATTAAATGGAATAAGAGTAAGCAAAATATGTGAGGTAAAAAAACAACGAGACAGCTATATTTATAAAAACATTTTTGAAATTTCATTAGATAAAGTAGAAGAATTAGGATATTTTGTAGAAATAGAAATATATGATAAAAATATACCAATAAAAGAAGCTAACCAATTACTATTAAATTTTATAAAAGAAATAGGACTAGATATTACTAAAAGAAACTTAAAGGGATATTCATATTTAATGTATGATAAAATAAATAGTAAATAGAAAAAACGTATCTATTCAATATAGATACGTTTTTTGCCTAAATATTATAAATGTATTACAAATAGATTATATTATTGAAAAGGCAATTTTTTATAAGTATAATAAAAATATATGTTAAAAGGAGAAAAATATGAGAAACGAAAGAGGAATCACATTACTTGTATTAGTAATATCAATAATAATAATGCTTATATTAGCAGGGGTAGTAATAACATACATATTAGGAAATACAGGAATATTTGGCAATGCTGGTAGAGCTAAAATTATGAGTAAAGTAGAAGCATTAGATGATACAATTAAAGCTTATACTTTAAAAAGTACAGACCCATATTCATCATCACAAAAAACTATACAAGACTTAATAGATGAAGGAATATTAAAGCAAATAACATTAACAGGAAATGATTCTGAAAGCACTAAAGATGACAAAACAATATACTATGTTAATTTTGAAAACGAAGACATCAAAGTAGCAGAAACTCTAGGATTAGACGAAAACGTATATGAAAATTTGGAAAAACTAAATACATTTTCATATAGAGATATAAAAGAAATACAAGATAAAGGAATTTATGTTGTAGATAACGACTTAAATGCAGCATATTTAAAAAATAATACAACTTATGGAAAATTAGTAAACTTCGGAAATATAGAAAATGATATATATGTAGGTGAATTTACTCAACAAACACTAACACTACAAGTAAACCAAAAAAAACAAGAACCTAAACAAGAAGTTATATTCATTCTAGATAGATCACCATCAATGGTTGCACCTCAAGATGTTAATGCAAACCCAGTAAGACCATATGATTCTGATGGAAACATATATAGAGAAGTAGATCCAAATGGAATTGATTGGGAAATGACATGGAATAAAACTAGATGGGCAGGAATATTAAAAGCAGCAGATATTTTTTGTGATACATATTTTGAAGGATCTTCTGGAAACAGAATATTAACAATATATACATACTACGGATCCTCAGCAGACAACATTAGTATAGAAAAACTACGGAGGAAAAAGCTATACAGATGCAGCTACAGCAAAAGCATCATATGCTAACATATGTTCAAAAGAGCAATTTATGTATACTTGTAAATATTTAATTCAACAGTACTATAAAAACTATCAAGAGACAAAAAATCATACCGAAACAATGACACAAATGCAGGACTTATATGCTAAAAAAGATGTAAATGAATCATGGGGAAAATATCATGGAATCTATGCAGATTTTGCAGTTTATTATGTACCACCTTCAGAATATGAAAAAAATAACATAGATAGTAAAAATGGATATAGAATAGATTGTGGTGTGTTTCAGGGGGATAAAAAAAATTCAATGATGTTAGACAGCTTTTGGGAACAAAAATTTAGTTTTACAAATTCAGACGGAACTGTTGAACATTATAATGGATGTGAAAAAGCAATATTAGGTCCGGGAACACCAACAATAGACGCATTAGCAACAGTTAAGGATTCACTAGGAACAAATAAACTTCCAAAAGATGTAATACTTTTAACTGATGGGGACTACGCCAATAGTGCGATTTTATCAGACTATAAAAAATATTCTGTTATATCACAAAAAAATCCAAGAATAACAAGGACACACTTAATTTCAAAAGAAATTATGGAGAAAAGCTTTGAAGAGAAAGAAGTAGGATTTTATCCAATAGCTTATGGGGCTGGATTAAGTATAGACCAATTAAGAGGAGATTTTACAGATAGGGACAACAATGGTAAAGAATATTTCACAAAATTCTATGTAGCTGGTGATGAAAAAGCATTAGCAGCAAATTTCGCAGAAATACTTGCAGACGTAATACAGAAGACACAAGTGCAAACAAATACTAGCCAATCACACTCACTTCAATACGTAGGAGAAGATGGAAATATACAAGAATATAAACAAGATGGTGTATATCAAATTGTACTAGAATTAAAAGGTAAAGACAAATCACCTATTACAATAACATTCGATAAATCAGGAAATAATTCAGGTGGAGTAAAACCTCTTGATAGTATATATCAAGACGGAGCAATAAAATTAGAAAACACATGGCAACAGCTATTCGGAAGTAATCCAGACGAGTTAAATGCATATAATGACAAAAAAATAACACTATATGTAGAATAACTAAAATTGACAAAATAAACTAAAAGTAATATAATATTAAACAGTTTTTAAATAGGGCGTAGTATCTACGCCCTATACACGTGTAAAATTAGATAGGGGTTATTAAAATGATTAATGAGAAATTAAGAAACGTAGCAATCATTGCTCACGTAGACCATGGAAAAACAACATTAGTAGATGCAATGTTAAGACAAAGTGGAATATTCAGAGATAATGAACAAGTTCAAGAAAGAGTAATGGATTCAAATGATCTAGAAAAAGAAAGAGGAATAACAATACTTTCAAAAAATACAGCCGTTCACTATAAAGATTTAAAAATCAATATTGTTGATACACCAGGTCACGCAGATTTTGGTGGAGAAGTTGAACGTGTTTTAAAAATGGTCGACGGAGTTGTATTATTAGTAGATGCATTTGAGGGTGCAATGCCACAAACTAGAGAAGTTTTAAAAAAATCATTAGCATTAAATTTAAAACCAATAGTTGTTATTAACAAAATAGATAGACCAGGTGCAAGACCAGAAAAAGTAGTTGATGAAGTACTAGATTTATTTATTGAATTAGATGCAAATGACGACCAACTTGATTTTCCAGTTGTATATGCTTCAGGAAAACAAGGTACAGCAACATTAGATTTAAATAAACCAGGAGAAAATTTAGAATGTTTATTTGAAACTATAGTAAATACAATAAAAGCTCCAAACTGTGATCAAGATGGACCAATGCAAATGCTAGTATCAAATATTGATTATGATGAATATATTGGTAGAATTGCAGTTGGTAGAGTTGAAAGAGGAATTGTAAAATTAGGAATGCCAGTTACAATCTGTAAAAAAGAAGATAAAACAGAAACAGCAAGAGTTACTAAACTATATACATATGATGGATTAAAAAGAGTAGAAGTTGAAGAAACTGGAGCTGGAGATATTATATGTATGTCAGGTATTGCAGATATCAATATAGGAGAAACAATCTGTGATTATGAGCATCCAGAAAAAATTCCATTTGTAGATATTGACGAACCTACAGTATCAATGACATTTAGTGTTAACAACGGACCTTTAGCAGGACGTGAAGGACAATTTATAACCTCTAGACATATTCGTGATAGATTATTAAAAGAATTAGATAGAAATGTTTCTCTAAGAGTTACTGAAACTGATTCACCAGATTCATTTGAAGTTTCAGGAAGAGGAGAATTACATCTATCAGTTTTAATTGAAACAATGAGAAGAGAAGGTTTTGAATTATTAGTATCAAGACCAAAAGTTATTATAAAAGAAATAGATGGCGTAAAATGTGAGCCAATTGAAAGACTAGTAATAAATGTTCCAGATGACTGCATAGGAACAGTTATTGAAAAATTAGGTAGAAGAAAAGGCGAAATGGTTAATATGGAGCCAGCTGAAGCAGGACATACAAAAGTAGAATTCAAGATACCAGCAAGAGGTCTTATAGGATATAGAACAGAATTTTTAACAGACACAAAAGGAAATGGAACAATGAACAGTATATTTGATTCATATGAACCATTCAAAGGTGAAGTTATATCAAGAGTTAGAGGAACAATTGTAGCATTTGAAGCAGGAAAATCAATAACATATGGATTATATAATGCTCAAGATAAAGGCGATTTATTTATAGGACCAGGTGTAGAAGTATATGAAGGAATGATAGTTGGAATTAATTCAAGATCAGAAGATCTAGCAATAAATGTATGTAAAGAAAAACACTTAACAAACACAAGAGCATCTGGTTCAGATGATGCATTAAGATTAGTTCCACCAATTCAACTAAGCTTAGAAAAAGCTATTGAATTTATAGAAGATGATGAACTAGTAGAAATAACTCCACAAAACGTAAGACTAAGAAAGAAAATCTTAGACTCAAAGGAAAGAGAAAGAGCTGCTAGAAATGCAAGCAAAGCGTAAAATTTTAATATGAAAAAGGAGTTCTGAAAAAACAGAACTCTTTTTATATAATGATAGGAGATAAAATGTTTAACGAAGAAGAACTAAAAAAAGTAAAAGAAAAAGCTTTAGAAGAACATATTCCAATATTAATGGACGACACCCTAGAGAAGATAGAAGAAATCTTAAAAGAGGAAAAACCAAAAAGAATATTAGAAATAGGAACAGCTGTAGGGTATTCTGCAAGCACATTTGCTAGAGTTACATCAAACGATTGTATAATTGACACAATTGAGTTAAGTGAAGAAAGAGCAAAAGAAGCAAAAGAAAATGTAGAAAAAATAGGAGTATCTAATAGAATAAATATTTTTATAGGTGATGCTATAGAAATATTACCTACAATAAATAATGAATATGATATTATTTTTATAGATGCAGCCAAAGGAAAATATCCAGTATTCTTAGAACACGGAATAAAATTAGTAAAAAATGAGGGCCTAATATTAGCAGACAACATTCTATACAAAGGTTATGTAATGAGCGATTATAATGCACACAAACAACGTACAGCAGTTAGACATCTTCGTGAATATATTAAAGAAATAACAGAAAATGATAAGTGCAAATCTGAGATTTTAGAAATAGGAGATGGGTTAGCGATAACAAGAGTTATAAAAGAATAGTTGACATAACTAAAAAATATGAAGTATAATAGAAGCATCAAACAATAGGAGGTGTTTCAAATGAAACAATTGACCAAATGGATTCAGCGGTTATTTCAAAAAAAGCCACACATACCACCAAAGGTAATGGAGCAAATCATATCTGTGGAAAAACTCAACATCATTTCATAAAGTTCAAGAAAAAGTGGTATTACGTGAGTTCCAAAGTTATACAACCCCTGAGCAAACTTCCGAGTTTTGACGACTGTTATGCACAATTTACAGCAGAAGACAACAAGAAGCGAAATGCGGTATGGAGTGACATGAAAGAATTGTTCTTTGAGTATGCTGCCGAAGAGTGAAGTAGGCATGCGGTAAGCACGAAGCAGGGAGTTCTCAGCAAAAAAAGAAATCTTCTAGGCTAGTAATAGCTAGAAGATTTCTTTTTTTGCATTTTAATATAAAGTTTATTTCACAATTAGCAGTTTGCAGTTAAAACTGGAATAACTTGTTTCTTTCTAGAAACAATACCAGGTAAAAATGCAGTATTATTTTCAAGAGTAACTGAATAAGCTTTTTCAACTATATCAGATCTAGATCCTAAAACAATAACTTGAGAATTGCTATTAATAATATCAGTAATTAAAAAAACATTTAGTTCTAATCCTAAAGAATCAATGTCTTTTTGCATAGCAGTTTCTATTTTCTCTTTTCTTGTCATAACATCTTCAATATCAGCAGTATTTACTTGAGATACTTTTGTTTTAATAGTATCAGCTAAAGTAAATTGTTTTCCATCCAAATTAACCAATTCTTCTTCAGAGAAAGAAGATAAATCAGTACCAGCTTTAAGCATTGCTAACCCATAAGAATTTATATCTGTATTAGAAATTTTAGATAATTTTTCAGCAACATCAATATCTTCTTGAGTACAAGTAGGTGATTTGAATAATAATGTGTCTGATATAATTGCACTTAACATCAAACCAGCAACATCAGCAGGTATAACAACATTACTATCATTAAATAATTTATAAAGAACTGTACATGTACACCCTACTGGCTCTGCATGATAATATAATGGTTCTGAAGCTTTAAAATCCATTGTGTGATGATCAACAACCATACGAATATGAGCTTTTTCAATACCTTGAGCAGATTGACAAGCTTCATTATGATCTACTAATATAACACAATCATCTTCACTTACAGATGTAAGTAATTCAGGAGCACCAACTTTAAAGTGATTTAAAACATATTCAGTTTCTTTATTAATATTTCCAAGTCTACGAGGTTCAACAGCTTTTCCTAATTTATTTTGTAAATATGCCATAGCAATACTTGCTGTTATTGAATCTGTATCAGGATTTTTGTGTCCAAAAACTAATAATTTTTCCATAATTTTTTCTCCATTCTTATTATATTTCCAGTACTTATCTTATAATATTTTACCAATTAAATCAATATATATTTTTGCAAAATTATTTTACTCTAAACGAAGAAAAGAGTGTAGGATCATAAACAATACCAAAAAAATCTTCAAAAGCTTTCTCAAAAGGTTTATCTCTAACTTCTATACAAAAGCCGTTGTCATCAAAAATATATTCAATAGAATCAGGAATAGGTGTAATACCAGGGATTCTTTCTTTATATTGATTAGCATGACTAGCAGGACCTTGATGCGCATTATAATGCATAAAATAACTTCTAAGCTGAGTTTCAGATTGAAAAGCAGGTGGAGTAGAAAAAGTTTTAAACTCATCATGCAAAGTAATTAAACCTGAAACATCATGAACTCTAGTAATATGTAAAGATTGATAAGAAGAATGCTTAGGTTTAGCAATATAATCTTTTATTCTTTCAGGAATTACCTCTTTATCAGAATAAGAGTATGCCAAAAAATCCCTAATTTGATATAAAACAGGGATTATATCTTCTTCTTTTTGAGAACCATTAACTGAGATAATAATATATCTATTTCCAAAAATATCATAAATATCAGACGTATTTTTGTTAATAGCAGAATTAACTTTATCACCATAACTTTTCTGACCTTTAATTCTAGCTTCAGGAACAATTTCTACATTAGGAAAAGTTAACCTTATATCATTATATTCATTCTTCAAATGCTCGAAAAAAGCCACTTTATAGTATTTTAAATAAAAAGGACGCTTCCCAAGCAATTTAGACATTTTTTGTAGTCTAGCAGCAGTATCTTCATCAACAAGAAGTCTACTTAAAAAGTCACCGCTATTTGCCATATAAAAATCACCTCGCATAAAAAACAACCATATCATAACATAAATATTTAAAAAAGTCTAGAAATAACTAGATTTACAAATTAAAGTATGATATATTATTAATGTTAAAAAATTATTATAATAAAAGAAAGGAAAAGCCGGATGAATAGTATAGAATTATTAGCACCAGCTGGATCATTTGAAAAAGCAAAAATAGCTTTTCTATATGGAGCAGATGCTGTATATATGGGAACTAAAAGCTTGTCACTTCGTACAAGAGTAAGTGTGGAAGATGATGATTTAAAAAAGACAATTGAGTATGCTCATAAATTAAATAAAAAAGTATATGTTGCTTTAAATATATTCGCATGGGATGAAAAATATGACGAAATAATAAAAGCTGCTAAAGAACTAAATGAAATAAAGCCAGATGGAATAATAGCATCAGACGGCGGAGTTATAGAAATATTAAAAGAATACGCACCAGATATAGATATTCATATTAGCACACAAGCAAATGTAATAAGTTACCATAATGCAAACTTCTGGTATCATAATGGAGCAAAAAGAGTGATAGTCGGAAGAGAAATGAACAAAGAACAAATTAGAGAAATGCGAAAACATATACCAGAAGATATGGAGATAGAAACATTTTGCCATGGAGCAATATGTTTTGGGTATTCAGGAAGATGCTTTTTAAGTGATTTTCTTTGTGGAAGAAGTGCTAATCTAGGTGATTGTGCACAAAGCTGCAGATGGGCATATAACATATATGTTGAAGAAACAAATAAACCAGGAAATTTGATGCCAGTAGAAGCTGACGAACATGGAACATATATATTCTCATCAAAAGATCTATGCTTAATAAAGGAAATACCAGAACTAATAGAAATGGGTGTAAGCAGTTTAAAAATTGAAGGAAGACTAAAAACAGAATATTACTTAGCATCAGTAGTAAATGCATATAGAAATGCAATAGATGATTATATGAAAAATCCTAAAAATTATGATGGAAAAAAATATTTAGCAGAAATAGAAAAAACAAAAACAAGAGGATTAACAACTTTTTATTTTAATGATAGAAATAACAAAGATTTCCAAGAATATGAAGGAAAGCAATATAATTTAGAATATGAATTTGGTGCTAAAGTAATAAAAAATGAAAATGAAAAAACAATAGTAGAAATAAAAAATAAGTTATCTATTGGAGATGAAATGGAAATAATAATTCCAAATCAAATAGAAACAGTAAAATTTACAATAGATAAATTATGGGATATTGAAACAGATGAAGAAATAGAAACAGTAAATCCTGGAAAAGCAGAACAAAAAGTAAAAATGATTTTACCAATAAAAGTAGAAG
>ERZ777011.2683-NODE-2683-length-13294-cov-3.793036_pt1 | contig 13294 bp, 13 predicted proteins | sample MGYA00374964_ERZ777011 | MGnify/ENA primary metagenome ERZ777011 (study PRJEB29310, sample SAMD00008975) | mouse gut metagenome | study: EMG produced TPA metagenomics assembly of the Metagenome analysis of fecal microbiota from mouse which was promoted...
CTTTAATGCTACTGGTGTGTACCCGTCGGCTGGCCCGCACGAGCGCTGGTATGGTTTCCCCCTCCGCTGCCTTAGTACTGTATTAGACATGTAGAGATGAAGTAAATGGATTGCTAAAAACTTACAAAAAGCGTTAAAGCTATTGACAAAAGTATAAATCTGTGATAGAATGAGGGTATAGGGTGACCCTATGGCTGCTAGCGGGCCTACGCGCTAAATATACCTTAACAGGAGGAATGAAAATGAAAAAAGAGCTGATTGAGGCAAAGATAGGCGAGTTGGAGTATTGGTATAGGGAATACTCCAATGTTAGTGACTGTGGTTATGATGGGCGCGTACGGTATAAGTTTCTGCGACAATCTTCGATGTTTACCACTATGCTAATATGCCTTGGAACCGCCATCTTGTTAGCCATAATTCTCCGCAATCCATCGCTGCTCATTAGCTGGTCTGTTATCACTGTCCCTTTTTGTTTTTTTGGTGCATTGCTCCATAATCGACAAGAACGCAAGCTACTACTAAGTGGGCAGGCAGCAGATATTGTGATTTGTTTCTGTACCCAGAAAGTAATAGACGAAATTAGTAACCAGATTACTAAAGTAGAGTATAGTACAGAACAAGTTAGACGCAAGATAGAGGAACAAGAAGCGCAGGATAAGCAGAGGCAGGACGAAAGGCTGGCCGAGGCAAAAAAATTACAGTTGATATTTGAAAAGCTATTTGGAATTGTGTGTACGGAGTTGGAAGGTGAAATTAAGACTTACGATTTATCTGACGGCGAAGTGTATATCAAATTGCCTGAGCCGAGTGAACGCCGTCTTAACTTTGACTGGTTTTGCTTTCAGCTGACAGAGGATGGCTTGGATAAGTTAACCTTTCACGTATCGCAGTTGCGTCCGGTTATGGAACAATATCATTCCTTACAAAAATCTTTGGATACTGCTGTTCCGGCAGAACAATAGTATCCACTTCTCTCTAAGAGAAGTGTTTTAAAAATCCACCCCAGTTTTTGAGGTGGATTTTCTGCTGATTTAAAACGTAGTAATTTTATTTTTTTGCAGTCCTAGCGGCTTTCTTTGCACTACGTGCACTCGCAGTGGCACGTTTGGCTTGTTTTTCGGCCTGCTCGGCTTCAGCAATGGCAACTTGAGCGGCCGCAGCTTGTTCAGCGGCATCACGTGCAGCATCTTGCGCAGCATAGCGATGTTCTTGATTTTCCATGACGTGATTGGCAAAAGTCTTCACAATTCCACCGACCGAAGTCATACCCTTGACGTTATCTACAATATCATCAGCCTTGGCAGCAATTCCCTGCCCAGTCATGACAATTTTCTTAGCTTCGTTAGCTAAATTAATTAGCTTAATAACTAACACAATCCCCGCTACCAAAAAGATGAATAAGGCAATCGCCAACATGATTACCAAAATCCATTCTGCTATATTCATTTCTACCTCCTAAATTATAATTTTATTTTTGCAACATTACCTTGGCTTCAGCGCCGTAGTCCTCGTATTCCATAGTATATTTGAGCTGAGCCATAAAATAGTTCTTGGGGTCACCAGTGGTCAGCCACTCGCCTTCAGTTTTCTCAACATAAACATTGTTGTCTACTGCCATTTTAGTAATGGCATCCACAGTCCAGAGTTCGCCGTCGAGGCCAGTTTCCTTAGGGTTGAGATATTGGAACACATCTGGAGTAAGCAAATAGCGACCATAACTAGTGAGGTTAGAAGGCGCATCCTCAATCTTTGGCTTCTCTACGATGTTTTGCAATGTCATAGCCTGTTCATCAGCAAGCTGAATAATGCCGTATTTGTTTAGGACTTCACGGGGCATTTCTTGAGCAATAATAATACCAGCGGCATCAGGGTGCTGCTGGTAAGACTTCATCAAGGTTTTGACATCTGAGCTGCCAAAGACTACGTCGTCGGAATATACCACCACAAAAGCTTCGTCATCACAAATAAACTTGCGTGCTGAAGCGATCGGTGACCCATTACCATAAGGATACGACGAATCTTGCTCAATCACGGTGATTTTTGGCAAATCTAGTACATCTTGCACTGGTTCGTAGCGGTCGAGCTTACCCTGTGAGCGTAACAGCTTACGGATACGATTGACATTATTGTTGAAATAGTCTTCGTAGATGCTTTTACCCTCTGGGGTTGCTACGATAATGATTTCTTGGATGCCAGCAGTAGCACATTCTTCCACGACCAGTTGCATAATTGGGCGATTACCAAGCGGCAACATTGCTTTAGGAATGGACTTTGTAATTGGGAGAAAACGGCTTGCAAAACCAGCATCGGTAATGATTGCCTTAGTGGGTTGACGATACTTCATAATAGCCTTTATTATACCATAAAAACTTGATTTATGAGTGTTTTTTGGCGGATTTAGCCGCTTCGGAGCGCGCCAAGCGGTCTTCTCGCTGCTGTTCGCGATTGTGAGCGCTATAAATCAAACTAGAAATGCCCAGAATCATCATATACGCCCCAAAGAAGCGCATAAAATCAACATTGGCTAGGTGTCCCGAGTTGAAAATTGCAATGCCAAAGATGACGCCGCACACCCCGCAGAGCGCCCAAATAAAGCGGTCGGTTGGGTCTACCGTGGTGTGAAAAGCAATTGCGAGCTCAAAGGATCCCCGGAGCAAAGTATAGATTGATATTAGTACCAGGTGCCAAGTCATACCTTCGTTCATCACAAAGAGCAAAAGCAGTCCAAAAATAGCGTCAAATACCGCCACAGCCGTAGCAACTAGCCAGCCCTGGCTATTATAACTGCGGTACACAGAATTGGCAAACTCCACGATTGCTAGTGCTAGCATAGAAATACCCACTACTGGCACCATCGCGGCTGAAGTCTCATCTGAAGTGAACAAAGTGAGGCAGCCAAACAAAAGGGCAATTATCCCTTGAAAAACAAACACTAGCCAGTGACTATCTATATATTTACGCTTGATATGCGCCATAATACCTCCTAAATTCTGCTCTCAGTATAGCATACTTATGGTTTTTTAGGCTAATTTTAACAAAAAACGCCTTATCTATTGACTTTTTTGAGTATGTGTGGTATAATGGTGGATAGAGCTCTTTAATTTATTTTTACTATGGGAGGGATAGTATGTATATGCATAAGATATTAGACGATCTACCGGAAATAGTCGTACTTAGAGGTGTGACTGGTCCGGGCGAGCGTATCGCGTTAGAGGTTGCGGAGGCGATTCTGCGGGTTTTGCATGAATTTGTACAGGAACGCCCAGTTGAGTTTTATCATCTGGCAGGATTATATGAACGTGGATATACTCGCGCATTTGAAAAAGCCCTGCGGAAATACTTTCCGACTGCAACGGAGGCAATACCAGCAATGATAGCGGTGTTTCAGGCAGCTTTAGTGTCAGACGGGATAGCAACTCGTTTGGGTTCGCCATACGATATTGAAGCAAGCTACCAGCATACTGGGTTGCTTTACGATCAGCATTTATATCGAATTGCGCGTCGTATCGCAGACTGCATTTACCAAACCAGCGTGGAATTTGGCAACGGCGTCGATCGTGTCTGGATGGAAGACCACCGCGAAGAACCACCATACCCAAAAGATGAACGCTCTCAAGGTTTATTCTTGAGCGTGTATTGTCGGGAGTTCCCTAATAGGCTAATTACACCTTGGGGAACTTGGAGATTTGTCGACTGGTCGGAACGTACACGCTCAAGTGATTTGCTGAATGGTGATGCTACTCTTCTGGCAACCGCTACGGCAGACTTGGTTTTGGAGCCGGTCTCAATGCAAAAAAATAATGCGGTCTATGCAATCGAGTCGGCTTTTGGTGAAGCATTACCGCGAGCAAAGATCTTACCGGAGCTGAAAAACGCGGGAGAAAGTCAATATCGTTACATTACCGCCGTCTGGAAACAGGCTGCAAAGTGCCTCGACCCGGCACGGTACTTTTAGGGCGCCAGCGTTGGCGCTCTTTAAACATGTCGCACTTTTTTGCGAACATCTTCAATCAGCTTGGTGATGGCGTATCTGCCAGGTTTTAGCACCAAGTCGTGCGCAGGGACATATTTGAGTTCGGTCACACCAAAGCCACGTTTGAAACACGACACACCATAGAAGCGATGATGTATCTCATCTTCCTCTACAATACCCCAGAAGTTATAGCGCTTAATTCCCCGTTCGCGCGCATCGCGCATCGCTTCCAGATGGAGAAGTGGTGCGCCCGAAAGTTTGGTGCCTAGTTCAGAGCTGACGCCGTAGTGATACGAAGCCTCGTTACCATAAAAAATCATGAAGTTCTGGGCCAAAGTTTCGCCCTGATATTTGGCAGAATAGAGCACAGCTTCACCATTTTTGGCGAGCGCGGTAAATTGCTTAAGAAAAAAGTCTTCCGAGAAGGCTACAAAACCATGGCGCCCCGCGGTTTGCATTTGAATTTGATAAAATTCGTGAATATCTTCAGGGTTAGTGCTTTTTTCTACAGTGATGCCATTCTTAGCCGCTTTGCGCAAGGCCCGGCGCAGGCGTTGACGCATTCCAGCCAATAGCTCTTCTTCGGATTTGTTCAAATCTAGCACTCCGGCAAACTCCACCGAGAGATACATCGGCGCTGGCTTGGCGCCCAGGTTCTGCATCAGCTTAAGGCTAGATTCACTCCGTTCCAGCTGAGGCCGCACGCGCACGAACACACAGTTTTCTTTCTTCCCCTGCTCTCGCATATCTTGAAAAACCGCCTCCACCAGTTCTAGGTTACCCCAGTCCAAAATCGGCCCACCCGCAATTGCCAGGTGTCGTCCACGCTTGGCCGCTTCCACCACGCCAGCATAAGCCGCCACGATGTTCCTCTGTTCGTCCACCGCAATCCGCCGCACTACATCGTTGCCTCGACTTTGATGAAACTCATAAAAATCCCAGGATTGCAAAAAATTTGCTTCGGGGTGACTAGTGACAAAGTCGTCCCATTGTTCACGATTTTTGGCGATTTTAAGTTCAAATTTCACGATTTTCTCCATATTTATTGACTTTTTTGCAGTTGTGTGCTATAATGGTATGATAAGGTCACCCTAGGTGGCGTTTTTTCTTACGAATTGTCTCAATTAAGAGATTTATCAGATAACGACTACGCTTAATGACGATGTCCTGCGCGGGGACAAACTCTACAATCTCACCGCCAAAACCAGTTTTGAAAGTGGTGACGCCAGCATAACGGTGATTTTTTTGACCAGACGGCGCAATTCCCCAGAGGTTAAACCGAGCAACTTTCGCGGTTTGCAAATCTTGAATTACCTGCCAGAGTAAGGCATATGAACCAGGTAGCTTATGATGCAAATCGGTGGAAGCGGCCTCAAAATACTCTGCCTCAGCTCCGTCGATTAGAATTAAGCCATAAGCAATCGGCTCACCCTCGGCCGTACGGGCCACATAAATTCGGGCGTTATCGCCAAAAGCCTGGCGTTCAGCTAGCAAAGTCTTGAGGTCGGGAGGTACGAAGTGCTGGCGCGCGGCCGTAGCCGCCTGCGCCCGATGAAATTCACAGAAAATTTCTTCACTACTTGCCCAATCCACTTTGAGGCCGAGTTTGGCCGCGCGCCGCACTTCGTACCGGGTTTGGCGGCGCATGGCGGCGAGCAACTCATCCGATGACTTGGTTAAGTCCAAAATTACAGTGTGTTCGGCATGTAAGTGCATCGGCGCCGGGCTCGCGCCCTGCGCCGCCAGTAATGATTCTTGCTCAGCTCCGCGGCGGAGTTGAGGGCGCAAGCGAATAAATACGCAGCCTTCTTGTTTGGCGACGGCGCGGAGCTGAGCAAAGATTGTCTCCACAGCAGCTGAGTCTGTCCAATCCACCAATGGTCCGCCCGGGACTTCTAGATAACGCCCACGCTTAGCATTTTTTACAATCATCAAACACCAGGTAAGTTTTTGCGTCTTAGTCGACTTCTTACCCTTCCTAAAATCCGCACAGTCAATTATCGTCTTATGACCAATCAAGCTATTCATTTTAGCCCAAGCTGGTGACTGTAAAAAGTTCGCTTCAGGGTGCAACTTTTGCATAGTTTTCCAGGCGTGCTCTAGCTCCTGCCACTGCTGACCATTGTCATCTGTGCTACGATATTTAATCGTCATCTTCACCTCTATGCAGTTCATACGGCCGGATTAGTTCTCGTACTAGGGCCAGTTGCTCTTCGGAATACCAGCTGGGTAAGTTAATAATAGTTTTAGCCACGGCGACCGTATGTGGACAATCTTTGCTAGGGAAATTTGCTTCTTTGGCGTAGCGTACAGGTGAAACTGGTGTATCATACCAGATCTCATTCAGATAAAATCCATGTTCGGCACACTCTGTTAGTAACTTAGAGCGTTGCTTAACCAAATAATGCGCGCGGATTGGTCCTAATGATTGTTTAGCGGTCTTGGGTAATTTTTCTAGCTGTGTGAGAGCGAGCTTAGCCTGCCAATCTGTTAGCTTGACGTCGAGATCCAACTCAGCATCGGCCGAGCGTTCAATCCAGCCAAATTTGAGAAAAATCGCGGTGAAAATTTTGCCAAGCCCCACATGATAGCCCGCACGAATAGTGGTGCCAAGCGCAGGGTACCAGCGCTCGCGCCAGCGAGCGCAGCGCTTGGCGCGAAATTGGGGCGGCGACGGCATGGTAAATCTAGCGCTACGTAGCACCAAGGCACCGCCCGAAATCGTGTCAATTGCTTTTCCTTTACCAAAGGATAGCGCCGTCGCCGCCCCCACACTGCCGATTTCACGCCCGTCGGCGTAAAATCGGCCCGCACAATGCGCCAAATCTTCAATAATCTCTAGATGATTTTTCTTAGCAACACCTTCTAATTTTGTCATGTCAAGAGGTAGCCCAAGGGTGTTTTGCGCTACAATTACACTTGCATTATAGCAAGCCTTAAGCGTTTTGTCAAGAGCTTGCCAATCATATTGTAAAGTTTGCGGGTCGATATCAACGAATACTGGCTCACAACCCGCCGCTTTGACTGCGCGCACTACTGCAATACAGGTGAGTCCCGGGATAATTACCTGGCTACCTTTGGGAGCCACAGCAATAATCGCAGCCGCCAAGGCCGAACGTCCAGTATGATACAATTCTACTCGTTCCGCAGACTCATAAGCGGAAGATTTTTCCACTTTGTAACGCTTGGCGAGAGCCACTTTGAGCTCGGCGCTATCCTTGGCGTTGCCACGTGCAAACAGGTGCCGTAGCACCCGCCCCTTATAATTAGACGCTTGACCGAGAAAAATCATGCTTTATTCCCCGTGGGCTTTTTCTTAGCCACTGATTTTACCTTGCGCTTAGCCTTTTCGATTCGGCTAACTTTAGGCACAGAAGCGGAAGTAATCGCTCCCGGCAAAGGTTGGCTAGGAGACTTGGTGGGGTCGAGCGGGACAAAATCTACCTTTTCGGTGGACTTTTCATCAAGTTCAGCCATGAGCCCAGTGCTTTCGGCCTTGTTTGATTTAACTTCACGCTTACTGAGCAAACCAGCGCTCGATACCACTTCTGGAGCTTTCACTTTTTGTGCTGCCTTGCGTAAACTAGCTGAAGCCGAAGCGGCCGCGGCATCTACATCAGGAGTCTTATCTACGGGAGCTTTTTTGAGACTAGCCGAGGCCGAGACCTTTTCAGCGTTAGTAGACTTGGTTAGTACCTCAGGTGCTTTGTGACGATATTTGACAGCTGCGGCGTCCGTATCGGAAACTACCATACCAGCAGTGATTTTCTCGCCAGTGCGCAAAACTAGCTTGGTGGGTACATTGGGCGCCACAGGACTCTGCGGACCTTTGGCTTCCAATACGGGCTCAGGAGCTTTTTTGAGCGCCAGCGCAGCAGAAACCGCCGTGGCACTATCAACCGTAGGTAACTTGAGTTCGGGCGGGTGCATATAGACCTGATAAATCGCCTTGGCCAGCTCTGCCGGATGTGAAAGATAGGGCGCGTGCGTCCAATCTGGGAAAATCTCTAGTGAACTATTGACGATACGCGCGTGCATCATCTCGGCCTGACGTGGCGGCGTCACAGTATCGGCTGCACCCCAAAGAATTGAAGTTGGTGCCAAGACCTTGCTCATGTCTAAATCTCGGTCTGATTCTAGCATATTAGACAATGTCTTTTTCATATTCTCGGGTGCACGGGCATAATCGGTAGACCCAGTTACCTTATGCCAAATCTTAGCTAGTCCTGGAATGTTCTTGAGAAAACCAAACCGTTTAGATAGCGTACGCACCACATCACGCTTGTTGGAAATTTCGTAAATTCCGGCGGCATCAAGCAAGATTAAATGCTTGAGCTTGTCGGGTTTTTGGCTACAAAGATTTAGTAAAATGCGACCACCATTGCTATGACCGAGCGCTACTGAGCCTTTGGGAATGTTACGGTCAGCCCACTTGACATAATCTTCAATTGTCCAAACTTTTTTGGAAGGCGTGGTAAGTCCTGGAACTTTAAGCATTTCTACCTTGATACCTTTTTTCTCGAGCAGACTAATCGTGTGTGCCCAAGGGGCGGTAGTATACGTCCAGCCATGAATAATATATAATTTAGATTTTTTCATACTAGGCCTCGCTTAGCGCGGCGCCGAACCGCAGCTTTTTCACGACGAGGAAGTTTGGCAGCATCCTCCGGATTTTCAAGCAATTGCTCGATAATCCACTCAAGATATTGGCTACCCTTAAAAATTAAGGTTTCGTCACCCGAGGTATTGGATTCGATAAATTTGAGCGCCTTGTGGGGGTCGAGCGTGGTACGCGTGTCTATTCCGAGCTCACGCAAACGTGGCGCAGTGTATTCTTTGGTACGACGTCCAACCAAAATCACCATTTCGGGCTGAGCGGCAGCAATCAAATCAGCTAGTTTGAGATGTTCCTCGCCTTCGAGCGAACCTTGGTCAACAATGTCACCAATAATCAGCCATTTATGCCCAGCGTGAAGATTTTTTACCATCTCGAGAATACTCTCGACACTAATCAAGTGCGCATTATAACTACTATCAATAATTTTAAGACCGTTCTTGCCTGGGAAATATGAACTGCGCCCGGGTGGTACCGGCATACTAGCGAAGTCAGTCTTGAGAGGGACGCCAAGGTATTCTACCAACCGCTCCAGCATCAAAAGCTGAATCGCCAGATCCTTAGGCTGTGGCTGAGCAAAATGGAAGGAGGCTGATTCAAAGATAAAATCGGTGCGCGTCGGATAAACATTGTAACGCTTGAGGTCATTCCGGCTAAAAATAATTACCTTGGCTTGAATGTCCTTAGTGGCCTGACGCATTAAATCGTTGTCAGCATCAATATAAACCTGCTTAGTCGTGTTGGCAGGAAGCGTGGCAAATTCATGCGCGATTGCCTCGTCAAGCGTAGCAAACTTACCTTCTTTCACCTCTTGCTCAAACTGCACGGCATGGCTGAGACCAAGTGACACCCACAGAGTAACTTCTGGTTTGAGCCATGTAGCTAAAAACTCTGTCTCGCGTGGGCGTTCACCATCAATTTCGACGACATAAAATTCCCCGGTCCGTTTGTAATATAGTGACCGCACTGGTGCCTGAAAAATCAGTTTAACCCAGCGCCATTTGGAACCGCGAACGCCGTCCATACCCAAGAGATCGAAAGCAATGCCAAAAGCCGAATTGGCATCATGTGAATAGTGCGCGCGGTCGCCTAGCTCAAACTCCACCATATGAAGCATGGTGGTCTTGCCAGCCGAGCCGGTCACGGCAATTACCCGCGGTTTCCACCGCCTCAACGCAAAATTAGCAAAAAAACGAAAATACCTCGCTGCAACGAAATAGAAGCGCTTTTTGAGCCGCATTACTACTGTCATGTAACCATTATAGCACAAAAAGCCCCATGCGTTTGGATTCATGGGGCTTTAGAGATTTACATCTTGATTTCTGCATCAACGCCAGCTGGCAACGAGAGATTCTGCAAAGAGTCAATCGTCTTTGGTGTGGCATTAGAGATATCAATCAAACGCTTGTGGACTTTCATTTCGAAAGCCTCACCACCGGTCTTGTAGACATGTGGGGACTTCACCACAGTGAAAGTGCTACGCTTGGTTGGCAGAGGTACTGGACCAGATACAGTTGCACCAGTCCGGATAGCGGTGTCAACAATTTGCTTTGCGCTCTGATCGATAACGCGGTAATCGTAGGCCTTAAGGCGGATACGAATCTTCAAGCCTTCGCTTTTCTTAGCTTCGGTCATAACATCCTTTCTTGCTCCATAACCTCAGATAGCTTCTAGACGAGCCGTCTATGAGTTTTTGGAACGATTTTTATAACTTATAATTCCATTGTATCACACTTATGTTAAAAAGTCAATACTGAAATAGGTTTTTGCACAATTCCTAATCGATTATTCGAGACGTAGTTGATAACTTAACTTTAATAGCCTTCTTCCAAATCAATATCGATTGTGATTAAGCACTTATAATCAGGGAAAGATTTGCGAATTCCGCGCGAAACCCTGTTTTTAATTTCGGTCTTGCGTGGACATTGTACAGGCATAACAATATCAAAGGTAATTAATTTGCGCTCGTCATCAATATAAAGACCGTGCATTTGACGAATTTCTGAATAAACATTAACTATATTCAATACACATTCACGAATTTCGCGATGCGCCGGCTCGTCGCTATTTTCGGCATATATCCCAATCGTGAGATTAACGTTATATTTGGCATAAACTCGGTGAGCGATTTCTTGCGTAAGACGATGGATATCTTTGGCAGTAAGGTGATCTGGCACCTGAATTTGCACAGAGCCAATTAGCTCTGTAGGGCCATAGCTATGTAACATAAGGTCATAAGCCCCGCTTACTTCATCAAAATTGCAAATTAGCTCTTTGATTTTGCGCATAAGTTCCCGATCGGCAGTGCAACCAAGAATCTCGTTGGAGGCATCAAATAGAATTTCAATACTGGTTTTGATAATGAACAGTGAAATTAGCGCACCTAGAATACCATCAATACTAATGTGGAAAGTCATGGTTACTATAATCCCAATCAAAGTCGCAAAAGAAAGCACTGCATCAAAAAGTGCATCTAGACCTGAAGCCACTAAGCTACTAGAGGCAAAACGTTTTCCCGCACGACGCACATAACATCCCAGAACTAGCTTAACAATAATAGCAGCCACAACTACAACAATAGTAGACCAAGAATAGTCAGCTAATTCAGGGTGAATAATTTTGGGAATGGATTCAACCATGGCCATAATGCCAGTTGCTAAGATTATTACGCCTACAAGCAAAGTAGTGAGATACTCGATACGGCCATGGCCATAAGGATGACCTTCATCCGGACAACGCGTGGCAAGTTTGGTGCCAATGATTGTAACTACCGACGATAGAACATCGGTCAAGTTATTAACAGCATCCAAAATAATTGCGATAGAACCAGCCAGAAGGCCTACCATCATCTTAAATCCTACGAGGACTACGTTAGTAGCAATACCAATAACACTAGTCCAAACAATAGCAGTTTGTCGATTCATCATGCTATTGTAACAAACATTTATTCTCGTAGCAACATGTTTTGGATAATTTTATGTTGCATCCTAGCCAGTAAAGTTTCACCGACTAGTCCAGCGGGTTTGGAGTACAAACACCAAAAAGGTGCCCCTAAGAGCACCTTTTTGCAATATAGGATTGCTACTAATTATTTAATGATACTAGTAACAACACCAGAACCGACGGTCTTGCCGCCTTCGCGGATAGCGAAGCGGTCGTTGTTGTTCATCGCAATTGGAGCGAGCAACTTGACCTTGAAGGTGACGGTGTCACCTGGCATGACAATTTCCTTGTCGGCTGGAAGTTCAACTTCACCGGTCACGTCAGTGGTGCGGAAGTAGAACTGTGGCTTGTAGCCCTTGGAGAATGGAGTGTGGCGACCGCCTTCTTCCTTCTTCAAGATGTAAACCTGAGCCTCAAACTCAGTATGAGGAGTGATGCTACCTGGAGCGGCGATCACTTGACCACGCTCGATTTGCTCGCGCTCAATACCGCGGAGCAAGAGACCAGCGTTGTCACCAGCTTGACCTTGATCGAGAGTCTTGTGGAAGGCTTCGATACCGGTCACAACGGACTTCTGAGTGTCTTTGAGACCAACGATTTCGACTTCATCGTTCAACTTAATAACGCCCTGTTCGATACGACCAGTAGCAACAGTACCACGGCCTTTAATTGAGAAGACATCCTCAATTGGCATCAAGAATGGTTTGTCAAGATCGTGTTCTGGAATATCGAAGTATTCGTCCATAGCCTTGACGAGTTCCATGATGGCATCTTCGTTAGCGGCGTCGCCTTCGAGAGCCTTGGTAGCAGAACCCTTGATGATTGGAGTGTTATCGCCGTCGAAACCGTATTGGTTCAAGAGATCACGAACATCCATCTCAACGAGCTCAACCAATTCTGGGTCAGCAAGATCCATCTTGTTCAAGAAAACAATGATTTTTGGAACGTTCACCTGGTGAGCGAGCAAGACGTGCTCACGAGTCTGTGGCAATGGACCATCGTTGGCAGCAACCACCAAGATAGCACCATCAACCTGAGCAGCACCGGTAATCATGTTCTTAATGTAGTCGGCGTGGCCTGGCATGTCGACGTGAGCGTAGTGACGCTTGTCAGATTCATACTCCTGGTGAGAAGTAGCGATAGTGATACCACGAGCCTTCTCTTCTGGAGCGTTATCGATTTGGTCGTAAGCAACAGCTTTGTTGACGTCTGATGGAAGTTTCTTTGCAAGTACGTTTGTAATTGCAGCAGTAAGAGTAGTCTTACCGTGGTCAACGTGGCCCATCGTACCGACGTTGATGTGTGGCTTGGAACGGTCAAATTCTGCCATTCTTTCTCCTTTTAATTATTATTTTGTCAGAGCACTAATATCAACCAGCTCCAACTCTACCTTTATATGATAACTAAATTTATCTCAAATGTAAAGAGTTTTTAGATGAAAACCGCCTACTTGTGTGTTCTTAACATTTATAACGAATCGTGTTCTCCACTCTACATGTCTAATACAGTACTAAGGCAGCGGAGGGAGAGGCCGTACCAACGCTCATCCGGGCCACTTGATGCACTGACTGTAGTAGCTTTAAAGTCGATATTATAAGCAGTGGCAGAGATAATTGAAGTATAATCAATTGCTCGTGATGACCAAATACTGCCCCACTGCCCAGTATATCTGAAAGTAGCACCACTAACACCAGGCAAATTTATGAACCCGCTGCGCACGAAGTAAAGACCTTAGCGTTTTTTAATTTTTGTTAAGGTCTAAT
>ERZ777011.2684-NODE-2684-length-13293-cov-3.444554_pt1 | contig 13293 bp, 13 predicted proteins | sample MGYA00374964_ERZ777011 | MGnify/ENA primary metagenome ERZ777011 (study PRJEB29310, sample SAMD00008975) | mouse gut metagenome | study: EMG produced TPA metagenomics assembly of the Metagenome analysis of fecal microbiota from mouse which was promoted...
CGCACGCTCACGGAGCAGATATACAAGATCGCGTTCAACGGTCATTCGCTCGCGAACGAGTGCGACAAGGGTGTTGTAAATAACATGAGAATATGGTGGGTTCAGGCGGAGGCGCTCGTCGGCTTTCTTAACGGATATCTTAAGGATAATTCCAGAACTGAATACCTTGACGCGGTATTCGCCGAGTGGGATTTTATCAAAAAATATCAGAAGGACGGCAGAGAAGGCTCGGAATGGTTCTGGGAGGTCCGCGAGGACGGAAGCCCCGTGGAGGGCCGCCCGATAGTGGAGCCGTGGAAATGCCCTTACCATAACGGCAGAATGTGCCTTGAAGTTATTAAGAGGATAGGAGATCAATTTTAATGATACATGAGAGGTATTTTGAGGAAAAAAAGAAGCAGGAGGAGCTTCTTACAAGAAAAAACGTCAAATCCGGTTTCTATAACGGAGTTTACGATAGGTACGAATATCCTGTGCTGACGAGGGAGCATATCCCTCTCACATGGAGGTATGACCTTGACAGTGAGAGCAATCCGTATTTTATGGAGCGTCTCGGAATAAACGCCGTGATGAACTCCGGAGCTATCATGCTTAACGGCAAATATTACCTTGTAGCAAGAATCGAGGGCAACGACAGAAAGTCGTTCTTCGGAGTGGCTGAGAGCTACAACGGAATCGACAATTTCAGGTTCTGGGATTATCCGATACTTTTTGAGGACACCTGTCCTGAGGAAACCAATGTATACGACATGAGGCTGACGCAGCATGAGGACGGCTATATCTACGGCGTGTTCTGCTCCGAAAGCAAGGACAGGTCCGTAAACGACCTTTCGGCGGCGGTAGCGGCGGCGGGAATAGTGAGGACAAAGGACCTGAAGACATGGGAGAGGCTTCCCAATCTTGTGACGCTTCGTTCCCCTCAGCAGAGGAATGTTGTGCTTCATCCCGAATTTGTGAACGGAAAGTACGCCTTCTACACAAGACCGATGGACGATTTCATTGAGACCGGAAGCGGCGGCGGAGTGGGCTTCGGTCTTTGCGACGATATTACCCATGCCGTTATCGACGAGGAAAAGATGACGAGCCTGCGCAAATACCACACGATAACCGAGGCAAAGAACGGAGCGGGCGCGACGCCTATCAAAACGGACAGAGGGTGGATACATATTGCTCACGGCGTGCGCAACACGGCGGCGGGACTCCGCTATGTTATCTATGCGTTTGCCACGGACCTTGACGATCCTTCAAAGGTTATCGCGGAGCCTTCGGGACTGCTTATCGGACCGAGGGGGGAAGAGCGCGTCGGCGACGTCAGCAACGTCGTGTTTACGAACGGCGCGGTCGCAAACGATAAGGGCGAGGTGTTTATCTATTACGCGTCCTCGGACACGAGAATGCACGTCGCAACGACTACTGTTGATAAGCTTACGGATTATGTTTTCAATACTCCGAAGGACCCCGGACGCTCGGTTGAATGCGTTGCGCAGAGATGTGAGCTTATTAAGAAGAATCTTGAGCTTTTAGGAAAGTAGGAAGGGAGGCTTGGATATGTATATTTATCCCGACGATCCCCGTCTGCAATACAGCGGTAGGATCGATTTCGATGATCCTAAGGAGCCGGTGCTTGTTTTTGCGGCTACATATATCATGATAAAATTTAGGGGAACATATGTTAAGGCGTACATGAAGAACCTGAGAAACTGCTGGAACAACTACATGGGAGTTATAGTTGACGGCGTTCAGTCCGTTACGGAACTTAAGGACGGACAGGAGGAATATGTTCTTTGCGAGGGACTTTCCGACGGTGTTCACGAGCTTATGCTTTTTAAAAGACAGGATTCATGCCATTATGTAGTTTTCAAGGGCTTCGAGCTTTCCGACGGCGGGGAGCTTCTTGAGCCGCCGTCTCTTCCGTCAAGGAGGATCGAGGTATTCGGCGACAGCGTGTCCTGCGGCGAGGTTTCGGAGGCGCTTGAATATGTCGGAAAGGCGGACCCGGAGCATAACGGCGAATTTTCAAACAGCTGGCATTCGTATTCATGGATGACGGCGAGAAGGCTTGACGCGGAGCTTCACGATACTTCTCAGGGCGGAATCTCGCTGCTCGACGGTACGGGATATTTTAACGGACCGTCGGATTTGCGCGGAATGGAATCGAGCTATGACAAAATACAGTATAATCCCTTCCTGGGAGCGCTTAAACCGTGGGATTTCTCCAAGTGGCAGCCTCATGTCGTTATCGCGGCGATAGGGCAGAACGACGCGAATCCCGTCAATATCATGGCAGAGGACTATGACGGCGAAGCGGCGGCAAACTGGCGCGCGCGTTATAAGGCGTGGATAGAAAAGCTTATGGAGCTTTATCCCGGCGCAAGGATAATTCTCACGACCACGATACTTATGCACGATCCGGCTTGGGACAGGGCGATAGAGCAGGTCTGCGGCGATATAAACAGCAATAGAGTGACGCATTTTATGTATAAGCGCAACGGCGCGGGAACTCCGGGACATATAAGGATACCGGAGGCGGAGGAAATGTCCGGCGAGCTTGCCGCATATATAGAATCGTTGGGAGGGGAGGTATGGAAAAATTGAAAAGCGCACTTATCGATTACAGCGTGGCTGTTTCCAACAAGGGGAACAATTACAGAATGAAAAAGTTGATGGCAAGGGCGGAAGCGGGCGAAAAGCTTAATATCGCGTTCCTCGGCGGTTCTATCACACAGGGAAGCGTGGCGACGCGTCCGGAGCTTTGTTACGCGTACAGGGTCTTTGAGTGGTGGAAGGACAAATTCCCCAAGGCCGAATTTACCTATATCAACGCGGGAATCGGAGGCACGACCTCGCAGTTCGGAGCGGCAAGGGCGGCGGAGGATCTGCTTTCCTATGAGCCGGATTTTGTCATAATAGAATTTTCGGTAAACGACGACTCGAACGAACATTTTATGGAGACCTACGAGGGGCTTGTCCGCAAGGTGTACACATACAGGACGGAGCCGGCGGTGATGCTTGTGCATAATGTTTTTTACAACAACGGGGCGAACTCGCAGCTTATGCATTCGAGAATAGGAAGGCATTACGGCATTCCCTCGGTGAGTATGCAGAGTACCGTTTATCAGGCTGTCGTATCGGGGCGTATCCCAAACCGCGACATTACGCCGGACGATCTTCATCCCAACGACGCGGGGCACGAGCTTGTGGCTTCAGTCATAACATACGGGCTTGAGGAGATCATGAAGGCGCAGCCTGACGGGGAGCCTCCGCGTTTTCCTGAGCCTCTTACCGCGAACGCGTATGAGGATTCGGTCAGATACCGCAATATCAACAGCGGGCCGGAGCTTGCGGGCTTCGTGAAGGACACGGCAAAGCAAAGTCACATTACCGACTGCTTCAAATACGGATGGACGGCAGGGAATACGGGCGACGCGATAAGCTTTGAGGTAGAGGGCAGCTGTATAGCGGTCCAGTTCAGAAAGTCGGTAAGGCTTCCCGCTCCGGTAGCGGAGATCGTTATTGACGGCGACGAGAGCACGCGTATGATACTTGACGCGAATTTCGACGAAACATGGGGTGACAAGCTTGAACTTTACACGGTTATGGAGCACGGCGAAAATAAGAAGCACAAGGTCGACATAAGGCTTATCGAAACTCACCCCGACGACGCGGCGGAATTCTATCTCGTGTCGGTCATAGGGAGCGGAAGGTAGAACCTTTTTGGGGGGATACCGTTATGCGCTGAAAGGCAGCGCAATATCAATGAATGAAAGGAATTTTTGTATGAACAGATATATCATTTGCGCATAGCATTGGCTGTGCGGGCAGAAGCAAACAGGCATAGCCGATGCTTTCCTATTTCGTAAATATTACTTTAGGAGGCAAACATGGGCTATATAAGAGCGGAAAAAATTCTGCCGATCGAAATAATTGAACTGATACAGCAGTATGTAGACGGAACGAATATTTATATTCCCCGAAAGACGGGGAACCGCAGAGAATGGGGCGAGGGAACTCGTATAAGGCAGGAGCTTTCGGAGCGCAACCGCGGAATCTATGAGGACTGGACTGCCGGAGAGAGCGTTTCGGAGCTTGCGGATAAATATTGTCTGTCGCCAAAAAGCATATGGCGTATCTTGAGGGAAATGAGCTGATACCACGGTATCGGCTCTTCTTTTTTTGAAAAAAAGTATTAGGTGGCTGTCTGACGCGGACAATGCTATGCTTGTGCTGTCGGTAAAGACCGCGTGAAAAACAAGGAGGAAAATTTTATGGGTACACCGGTTTACTCTGCATAGCGCGGCTATTGCAGAACGTGACAGCCCGCGCATTCCCTTATAGAAAAACAGGAGATGCAGACAGATGGGCTATTTTAATAAAACAGAATATGAGATCGTGCCGGACGGATCCTTTACGGTTACGCGTAACTGCTCCGGCTGTGGAAGAAAATCCCGTTTCAAAAATACGGGTAAATTCCGCGTCAACGCAAACGGCAGCCTGATTGACGTATGGCTGATATACAGCTGTGAGGATTGCGGCCATACACTTAACCTTACGGTTTATGAAAGGCGGAGAGCCTCACTGATTCCCGCGCGGGAGTACGCCCGCTTTGCGGAAAACGACGGCGCTCTTGCACAAGAGCTTGGCAGAAATCTGCCGTTATTTAAGAAAAACAGGGCGGAGGTTGATTTTGCGGAGCTAAGCTGCAGTTATGTAAAGCGCGCAGAGACTAACGATGAAAACATACCGTCCGGGCAGGCGGAGATCTGCATACGCAATCCGTATCTTTTGAAAATACGTCCCGAAAAGCAGATTGCCGGAGCCGTCGGAATTTCGGCAAGCAGGGTAAGGACGCTTTTGGAGCAGGAGAAGATCGTGATAACAGAAGCTTCGGCGCAGGCGGTCCTGCTCCGCTTAAAGAATGGTATTTTTGAGAATGAGTAAGAATGCTGACGGCGGTCTATTTCAGAAAAACAGCGGTAAACCTGCGACGGTCTTACCGCTGTACGTCGTTATGTCCGCTCAGTATTTGGCGGTTTATCACAGTATATTACCCAAGAGTTTGCGCCGGAAACTCTGCATATTACATACTTCTGCAAAATTCAGCAAAGTCTTTAACAAGCTCCGCCCCGTTCGCCTCGATATTTTGTTCCGCGATTTTTTCGTAATATTCAAGTTCGTGTATGAGAAATGGAACGGGCTGCCCGAATTGTTCTTTTATAAAACCAGAGGCATGAAGCTCTTTTACAATGCCGACAAGAACTTTTACGAACTCGTCGGTTATTCCTTCATAGGATGCTTCGTCCGGCCCGCCGTCAAACATTTCGTCATAGGAATAATACGTAAATCCGCGCGATTCGAGCCATTCGCGCACGACAGGCTGCGTTTCGTCAACGCCGAAGAGCATTTCCTCGTTTTGCAGCCAGAAAGCGTAATTCCATTTTGCCTCCTGCTTGTCCGAGGCGTATGAAACGGATTCACGGAAGCAGTCGTTTGTGTTGTAGCCGAGCGTGACGGTCGGCTCGCAGGGATTGTCGTCGTTGTCGTATACAAAAAGCGAGACGGCATATATGCCGGACTTGTCCCAGCCTTGTACGCATTTTTTTATTGAATCCGCTAAAAGCGTTTTCATGTCCATAGTATTCTCCCTTATTTCAAGCTACTTTATTTCCCACACGAAGGTAACGGTGTCGCTTATCTCTATTTCGTCGGGTTCGATATCGACTCCCCTGGAAAGCTCCGACATTTTCATACATTCGGCGGCCATTCTGTAATTGGTAGCAGAAGTGAGGTCCGATTTTCCCCAGTTGTAATCGACTGACAGCAGAGCGCCCAACTCCACGCCCGAAGCGTCGCAGAGAATTTCGGCTTTGCGCCTTGCGTTTTGCGAGGCAAGGCGAAGCATTTCTTCGTTTACCGTAGATTCGTCCCTTACGGTGAATTTTATCGACAGCTCCGGATTTGAAAGGCATTCTGAGACTGCGGAAAGCGCTTTTGACAGTTTTGCAGTGTCAAGATCAAATCCGAGCTTTATGGAATGCAGCACGACATAGCCGTTGAACTTGTTGCGGTAATTGCCATCAGCGTCTTTTAAATTAACATAGTCAGTGCGGACATTGAAATTAGAAGTTTTTAAGGCTTTTTCTTCAAAACCGGCGCCGTGCAGCGCGCTTTTTAGCTGCTTGAGTTCGTTGGCGGCAAGCTCCATCGCTTTGTCGTATTCCATATCCTGTGAAGAAAGTGACATTGAAATCACCACATAATCCGGCTTTGCGGACACTCTGCCGGTGCCTTTTACGGTTATTGTTTTTGACATTTAGGTTCCTCCCTTGGATTTTGAGTATATTTTACCATAATGCGGTGCCGCTCGGAAAACTGAGTTTTCCTCGCTGAACGGGCTTGTCGCCCTATAAAAACAGCCATAGTCAGCCCTTGCTGCAAGCAGCAGGTCTGCCTTTGTCTGATTTTGCATACCATAATGCGGTGCCGCTCGGAAAACTGAGTTTTCCTCGTTGAACGGGCTGTCGCCCTATAAAAACAGCCATAGTCAGCCCTTGCTGCAAGCAGTAGGTCTGCCTTTGTCTGTTTTTGCACCGCTCATTGCTTACGCTCATTTTACCACATTTTTAAATAGGCTACAATCGGTTATCGAACCGGACGCTTCGGAATTTTCCTCAAAATATTTTGCGCACTTTAAAGTTGCGCGCTAGGAAAAAATAGCGCATACAGATTGGTTGCGGCCCATCCGGGAAAATACTATACTGATAATGCGGCGCGGCGCAGGAAAACGAACTCCTCTGCGAGGATACCAATATGTGCTGAAAACAGCGTAATAACAGTGAAACCCTCTGCGAGGATACCATGATGTGTTGAAAAGCAACACATTAATAAGGGAAGGAGAATATTTTATGAGTTTCGGAAAAAATTTGCAGTTTTTAAGACATCTTAGAGGAAATATGACGCAGGAGGATCTGGCTGAAAAAATGAATGTCAGCCGTCAGACCGTATCAAAATGGGAGCTGGATACGGCGCAGCCGGAAATGGACAAGGCAATAGAGCTTTGCAGGCTTTTTAACTGTTCGTTAGACGACCTGTTCCGCGGCGATATGGTCGTTTGCAGCGAAGCGTATACAAATCTGCGCGTCGAAACCGTCCCCGCTTTCCGCTACATAAAGCATGCTGTTATAAGCTCCGAACCGGAGGGGGACGCTATCGACAGAATATTTTCCATTGCGCGCAGCTGCGGCGAGGACAAGCCTCGCGTCATTGGATGGGATTTTCCAAAAGCGTCGCAGGAGCAGATAAATGTTTACAATATGCACGGCTACGAAGCGGCATGGATACTGCCCGACGGAGTCGTTCCTCCTGACGCTGAAATACATGAGCAGGCAGATCACAGATATGCGGCGATACACATTGAAACGCCCTTTGATAATCCTTTTGTGACAATTCCCAACGCCTATAAAACGCTTATGGAATATATGCGCGTAAACGGTCTGGAACACACTGAAAAGGATGTTATTCCCTGCTTTGAAACAGACGGTGACAGCATGGACATCTATATTGCCTGTAAGTAGAGCATTTTACCGCGCAGCTGACAATGTGAGAGGAATGGCGCAAATATTTTTAGCGCAGAAGTTTTAAGGAGCGCGGCTAGAAAAAAGAGGAGCGGACGTATTTTGCGTCCGCTCCTTTAAAGTATAAAACCTTTATGTCCTTATCCGAAATATCTCTTGAGAAGACCTTCAAGAGCTCTTCCGTGTCTAGCCTCGTCCCTCGCCATCTCGTGAACGGTGTCGTGGATAGCGTCAAGGTTGTTCTTCTTAGCGCATTTAGCAAGATCGAACTTGCCGGCGGTCGCGCCGAATTCGCAGTCAACTCTCCACTTGAGGTTATCCTTGGTGGAAGCCTTCATGTTGGGCTCAAGGTCCTCGCCAAGAATCTCGGCAAATTTAGCCGCGTGCTCTGCTTCTTCGTGAGCTGCCTTCTCCCAGTAAAGTCCGATTTCGGGATATCCCTCGCGGTGCGCGATGCGCGCCATGCAAAGATACATTCCTACCTCTGAGCACTCTCCCTCGAAATTAGCCTTAAGCTGCTCGAAAATGAACTTCTTATCCTCGGCGCTGATGTCGCCGTTGTCTCTTACGGTCTTGCCGTAAACTCCAAACTCATGCTCTGCCGCAAGAGTAAGCTCTCCCTCGACCTTCTTGAACTTGTCCGCTCCGACATGACATACGGGACACTCTGCGGGAGCCGCGTCTCCTTCGTAAACATAACCGCATACGCTGCATACAAATTTTGCCATAAAAATTATCTCCTTTATAAATAAATTTTTTTAATATCAAGAATGATTACTGTTTTAATATAATACAGGAAAAATCAAATGTCAATAGATTTTTAAAAATTATTTGCAGTTCCTGCACTTGCCGTAAAAGTACGCCAAGTGACCTGAAATTTCTCCGTCGAAGCCCTTCGCCGCCTCTTCGTTAAGATATTCAAGCTGCGGAAGTCTGAGATCCATGACCGCGCGGCATTCTCTGCATATAAAATGGTAATGCGGCGTCGGGTCGCCGTCAAAGTGGTCAAAACCGTCTATTCCCGGCAGTTTTGCGATCTCGCCAAGCTCCACGAGAAGCGCGAGGTTGCGGTAGACCGTACCGAGACTTATGCGCGGATAGATCATCCTTAAATTCTGGTAGATCACCTCCGCGGTGGGGTGGTCCTTTCTCGTCATCAGAAACTCCCTGACAGCTTCTCTCTGTCGGCTGTACTTCATTGCTGCTGTCGGCATCTTATCTCTCCTTAAATAAAATAAAAATAGTAATTGTTATTATTTTAATATAAATTGATTTATTTGTCAATAAAGTGTATACTGTATTTATGAGGAAATTAAAGGAAATAATTTTGCTGTTTCTGATAACGGCGGCGTCCTGCATGAACGGCTGCGCACCTCCTAAGGGCGTGGACTATACCGCCGACGGATACAGCCTCAACACTTATGTTAAGGTAACGCTGTACGGTTGCGGCAGCCAAAGGATCGCTGAAGAGGCGGTAGGGATGTGCTCATATTATGAGGATATATTCAGCAGAACTTCCGCGGATTCAAAACTTTATGAACTTAATGAAAAAGGTTTTCTTGATATAAAGACCGAGGAAGACAAAAAACTTGCAGAGGCTTTAGAGCTTGCGCTGCGGTATTGTGAGATGACGGAGGGCGCTTTAGACATAACTGTTGAGCCTTTGACTTCCCTATGGGATTTCGGAGGAGAGTCGCCTTCGGTCCCTGAACGCGGGCATATTGAGGACGCGCTTGAGCATGTTGATTACCGAAACGTGGAAATCGGAGACGGAAGAATAGAACTTAACGGAGCGAGGCTTGACCTCGGAGCGTTCGCAAAGGGATATATTGCCGAAAGGATAAAAGAATATCTTGAGGGCGAGGGAATCAAAAGCGCGCTTATATATCTCGGAGGCAATGTTCTCTGCATAGGAAAGAAGCCGGACGGGAAGGACTTTCGTATCGGAGTGCAGAGACCCTTCGGAGAGGCGGACGACGTGTTGTGCGCGCTGAAGGCTTCAGGTCTGAGCGTCGTGACCTCAGGGGTATATGAGAGGGCTTTTTATGAAGACGGCAGGCTTTATCATCATATACTTGATCCGGAGACGGGATTTCCGTGTGACAACGGTCTTTTATCTGTCACAATAATAGCGGAGGATTCATGCTTATGTGACGCGCTAAGCACCGCGTGTTTCGTGATGGGGCAGGAAAAGGCGCTGCGGTTTGTCAACGGACTTGACGGAGTCTGCGCCGTATTCGTAGACAGTGATTATAAGCTTATTTATTCCGAAGGCGCGGAGGATTTCACGGATAAATAAATGAAAGCCACGTTCGGCACAAAGCGTGCGCGGGTGATTTAAAAGGAGATTGCTATGGATATTTCTAAAATAAAAGAGCAGGTGGACGGCTGCCTCAGGGCGGCTGAAGAGATAGAGAAGGCAGGCGTTATAAAGGATAAGCTCAACACAAGCTTCAGGGAGCATGTAAGGTATGAGATGTTTAAATTTCTTTCCTATCTCTCGACGGGGGACGGTCAGTTTGCCGAAAAGGAAGAAAAATTCGTTTCTGAAACCATAGGCTTTACGGCTAGAGCTGGCATGGTCAGGGCGATAATAGGCAGCGAGCATCTTGAAAGCCCCGAATACACGCAGAAGCCGTCGTTTGCGCTGAAATGCTTTGTGCTTGCGGACGCGGGCAGAAAGATGAAGGACGCGGGAAGAAGGACTATCGCGTTTATAAATACTTTCAGGTCGCTCGGACAGGCATACATAGCCTGCAACGACGTCACGACTGAAACGGAAATATCTTTGCTTACGGCATATGTGGGCATGATGGAAAAATACGCCGGAGAATACGGTCTGATGGCGCCTAAAGGAAGCGTCAGGGAAAGCGATATAGAGAAAAAGAGCGTTGACGAGGCGCTTGAGGAGCTTAACTCTCTCATTGGTCTTGAGGAGGTCAAGAACGACGTAAACAGCATTATAAATCTGATGCAGGTTCAGAAGCTTCGCGAGGAGAAAGGGATGAAGCTTCCGTCAGTGTCGAAGCACCTTGTTTTTTCGGGTAATCCGGGAACGGGCAAGACTACGGTCGCGAGGCTTTTGGCGAGCGTATATTATTCGCTCGGAGTTCTTTCAAAAGGACATCTCGTCGAGGTTGACCGTTCCGGACTGGTGAGCGGATATATAGGTCAGACGGCGGCGAGAGTGACGGAGGTCGTGCAGTCCGCTATGGGCGGAATACTTTTCATAGACGAGGCGTATACGCTTACGGCGGGCAAGGGCGAAGGCGATTTCGGACAGGAGGCGGTGGACACTCTTCTCAAAGCGATGGAGGACAACAGGGATAATCTTGTGGTCATTGTCGCGGGCTACACCGATTTGATGGAGCAGTTCCTTAATTCAAATCCCGGTCTGAGATCCCGTTTTAATAAGTTCATATATTTTCAGGATTATACCCCTTGGCAGCTTCTTGATATAATGAAGTCGATGGCGTACAAGCAGGACTATATTTTTTCGGAGCCTGCCAAGAAAAAAGCTCTGGAATATTTTGAGGCAAGGCTCGCCGAAGCTCCTGAAAATTTTGCCAACGCGAGGGAGGCGAGAAACTATCTTGAGCGGGCAATGGCAAGACAGGCCGGCCGTATCCTTAAAATAAAAGACGCTGACAGGGATACGCTTATGACTATAGAGCCGGAGGATCTTGACGCTTCTGAAGAAATCAGCTGACGCGGAAAGAGGAGAATAAGTGAATGTTTTGTGAATTACTTTGATTTTTAACGGAAAATATGATATAAGTATATTGCGGACAATACAGCTATCCGCTTCTTCGGGAGCAGGGCAGGCCTGATGTGCGTGTTAAAAAAAATCGGAGGAATTTATAATGAAAAAGAAATTGACAGCGCTGCTCCTTGCGGGTGCGGCGGTTATGGTAATGGCGGTCGGGTGCGGCAAAAGTCCGAGCGGCTTTAAACAGAGGGATTACAGCGATCTTGTTACGCTGGGCGAATATAAGGGGCTTGAGATAGACGTTAAATCTGCGGACGTTACCGACAAGCAGTTTAAGGAAGCAAAGGATTCTATAATAAAGAACTATACGAAGCCGGAGCAGGTTACGGACAGAGTCGTAGCCGACAAGGATACTGTTCATCTTCAGTATACGGGTTACCTTGACGACAAGGCTTTTGAAGGCGGCAGCACCGGAGAGAAGGGAACCGACTATACGATCGGAGGAAATTATATAAAGGATCTTAACGACCAGCTTATCGGTCTGGAGTGCGGCAAGGAATACGATTTGAAATGCACTTTCCCTGAGGATTATAAACCCAATAAAGACCTTGCGGGCAAAGAAGTTGTTTTTAAGGTAAAGGTAGATTATATTCACGGCAAGGATATTGTTCCGGAGTGGAACGACGAGCTTGTAAAGGATTATTCAAAAGGGGATTACACTACCGTTGAGGCGTTTGAGAAATACATGAAGGAAACTCTCCATGAGAATAATCTCGCGGAGCAGGAGCAGACTTATCAGGCAGGCCTTACCTCGACGATAATCGAGAATTGCGAGATATCCAAACTCCCCGAGGACAGGGTAAAGGAAATCACTGACAGCTACTATGACTATTACAAATATCAGTATACCATGTATGCCGCTATGTACGGTACGGACTATGAAACGCTTCTCTCTTCAATGGATCTGACAGACGCGAAGCTTAAAGAGATGTGTGAGGAGCAGGGCAAATACAGCGCGGAGTGTATCGTTGTTTTCAACGCCATAGCCGCTAAAGAGGGAATAACCGTATCGGATGAGGAATATAGCAGTATGGCCGCCGAGGAGGTTTCAAAGAGTCAGGCCGGATACAAGTCGATAGAGGAAATGGAAAACGCTCTCACAAAAGAGTCAATATATGAGGATTTCCTTAACGGCAAGGTTATGGACTTTCTTCTTGAGCAGAATAAGATGACGATTTCGGATGAAACCGAAACCGAGACTAAATCGGAAACCGAAACCACAAAATAACAGCCTGCTTTTGCGGGCGCGAAGCTAAAGACGGAAGGGGTGGATGAGAATTGAACAAAACTGAGGACGAACTGAGCGTTTATAAAACCGTAGCGGCTATGATAGGGAGCATACTCTATCGGTATGATATTAAAACCGACACGATGGAGTATTTTTTCGGGCGCGCGGATCTGTCAAGATACGGCTCCGTTGTAAAAGACTATCTGCAGATGCTTCAGAGACAGCGTGCGGTTAATCCGGAGATAGACGCGGACAATTTCATCCAGGCCCTTAAGGAAGGCACGGGCTATTTTGAATGCGCCTCGAAAATGAGCGATTTCATGGGTACGGTCAAGTCATACACGATAATAGGCAAGGCGCTGTATGACGACAATAATGCCCCGTCTTATATCGTGGGCAAAATGATCGAAGTCAGCGGGCCCGACAGGACCGACAGCAAGAGAGGCAAGGAGGACAGCTATACCGATAAGCTTACCGGACTTTATAATAAGAACGGCATCAAAAGCAAGCTGGAGGCTCTTTGTTTTGAAAAAAACGGAGACGAGGCGGCTTTGCTTGACATAACAGTTGATAATATCAAGTCGGTAGCCGCGTCCGATCCTTCGCTGACTGCGGACAGCATTATGATAAATATTGCAGCCTGCATGAGCGATATGTTTCCTTATGACGCTTATATCGGAAGAATGCGTCAGGATGAATTTAACGTTATATATTTCGGCGACGAT
>ERZ777011.2686-NODE-2686-length-13282-cov-2.880925_pt1 | contig 13282 bp, 16 predicted proteins | sample MGYA00374964_ERZ777011 | MGnify/ENA primary metagenome ERZ777011 (study PRJEB29310, sample SAMD00008975) | mouse gut metagenome | study: EMG produced TPA metagenomics assembly of the Metagenome analysis of fecal microbiota from mouse which was promoted...
GAAAATATAGTATTAACGATATGTATAAGTATTTTATTATGTTTATGGTCTATTGCTAATATATTCATAAAAAGTGATTCAAAATCTGAAAATAGTAATGGAATATTAATGGAAAATGAGAATGGTTCTTTATTAATAACTAAAGAGTCAATTTCAAATTTAGTTGAATCAGTAATTAAGAAAAATCAAGAAATTAAAGACTCTAATGTAAAAATTGAATTTGATAGTAATAGAGATGTTGTAATAAATGTAATTGCAGTTTTAAAAGAAAATGTAGTTATTAAAAATACTTCTTCAAAATTACAGGAAAACATTAAACTTACAGTAAAGAAGACTACTGATTTAGATGTTAGTAGTGTCAACATAAAAATAAAAAATGTAGAACAGGAAAAAGAGAAAAAGCAAGTAGTACAATAGAAGGAGAGAGGATGTATGGAAAAATTTTTACAGTTTATTATGAATAATAAATATCCTATTATTGGAGCTGCTATTGCAATATTGATTATCGTGACAGGTTTATATCATTTGATAATTCCTATTGCATTAGTTATACTTGGTATATATGCAGGAGTTTATTTTCAAAAAAATAAAGAAGAAGTTAAAGAAAAGATAAAGAATTTAATAGATAAGCTATAAGAGGAGAAATAAAAATGAATAGATCTGCTGTTAGAGAACTAGCATTTAAATTTATATATGGTGTAGAAGTTCAAAAAGAATATAGCAAAGAACAACTTGACTTATTTATAGAAGATAATGAAATTAAAGATAAATCAGCAATTGAATATATGAGTACAGTGTTTAATGGAATTGAGCAAAATAAAGAAGAAATTTTAGATTTAATAAAAGCTAATCTAAAAAAAGATTGGGCTATTGAAAGAATTTCTAAAGTTAATCTAGCTATTCTTGAAATTGCTATTTATGAAATAAAATATCAAGAATTACCTTTTAAAGTAGCAATAAATGAAGCTGTTGAACTTGCAAAAAAGTATGGAGACGAAGCTGCACCACTTTTTGTAAATGGTGTTTTGGCTAGTATTGTAAAAGAGTAGTATAAAAGGATTTGATAATATATGAATATAAAACCAATTTCAGTTTCTGAGCTAAATAAATATATGAAGGATAAGGTAGCAGAAGATGAGTATTTAAAAAGTGTCTTTGTTCGTGGTGAGATTTCGAATTTTAAGCATCATTATACAGGGCACATGTATTTTACGCTTAAAGATGAGAATTCTTTAATAAAGTGTATTATGTTTAAATCATCTACTGCTACTTTAAATTTTGTTCCTAAAGATGGAATGAAAGTTAATGTATTAGGTAGTGTAGCAGTTTTTGAAAGAGATGGTGTATATCAAATTTATGCTAAAGCAATGCAAGAAGATGGTGTAGGAGATTTATATGCTAAGTTTAATGAATTGAAAAATAAATTGGAATTAGAAGGTTTATTTGCAGAAGAACATAAAATGGAGATTCCTATGATGCCTAAAGTTATAGGTGTACTTACTTCTAATACTGGTGCAGTTATTAGAGATATTATAAATGTTTCGACTAGAAGAAATCCAAATGTGTATATTAGATTGTATCCTGTTCCTGTTCAAGGACCTGGCGCAGCTGAAAAAATTGCAGAAGCAATATATGTTATGAATGAAAAAAGACTTGCTGATGTATTAATTATTGCAAGAGGTGGAGGATCTTTAGAAGATTTATGGCCATTTAATGAAGAAATTGTTGCTAGAGCAATTTATAATTCAGAGATTCCTACAATTTCTGCTGTAGGACATGAAACAGATTTTACAATTGCAGATTTTGTCTCTGATTTAAGAGCACCAACGCCATCTGCTGCTGCAGAACTTGCTGTAACTGATGTGTTTGATCTTCAAGATAGATTAGGTTTATATAAAAGTAGATTGCAGATGTTGCTTAGAAAAAAAGTAGAATTGTTAAGACTTAGATATGAAAAATGCATGAAAGCACGAATATTTGCTGAACCAGATTATTTGATTAAAGAAAACTATTTGAAGGTTGATAGTTTAATGCGAAGAATAGAAAATAGTATTAATTTAAAAATGAAAGATTATAAATTAAGAACTGTTGAGAAAATTACGAAACTAGATGCTATGAGTCCACTTAAAACTTTAGCTAGAGGATATAGTGTAGTTGAAAAAGATGGAACGCTAGTTAAAAGTAAAAAAGATGTGAAAAAAGATGATGTTATAGATGTTAGATTTGAAGATGGAACTTCACAGGCAAAAATTATTTGAGTTATAAGGAGGAATAATAATGGCTAAAGCAAAAGATTTTGAAGAAATGTTAGAAGACTTAGAAAATATTGTAAGTAGCTTAGAAAAAGATAATTTGAAATTAGATGAATCAATTTCTAAATTTGAAGAAGGAATGAAACTTACAAAACTATGTAATACAAAGCTTGAAGAAGCTGAAAAAAAGATAACGATATTACTTAATGAAAATGGAGAAATTAAAGAAGAAAATTTTGTAGCAGAATAAAAAGGTTAGGGGGAATAATTGTGAAAGATATTGATATAGCAAAAAAAATTAACGAGGTAACTACTAGACTTGGGATTCCAGATGAATATATTGAGCAATATGGTAAATATAAAGCAAAAATTTCAAATAAGTATATGAATGAACTTATGCATAAACAAGATGGGAAATTGATTTTAGTTACAGCAATTAATCCAACACCATTAGGTGAAGGGAAGACTACTGTGTCTATTGGTTTAGCAGATGCTTTAAATAAAATAGAAAAGAAGGCAATACTTGCTCTTAGAGAACCATCTTTAGGACCAGTTTTTGGAATTAAGGGTGGTGCAACAGGTGGTGGCTATGCTCAGATTATTCCTATGGAAGATATTAATCTTCATTTTACAGGAGACATTCATGCAATTACTTCTGCTAATAATTTGTTAGCAGCAATGATTGATAATCATTTATATTTTGGAAATAAATTGAAAATAAAAAGAGTTACTTGGAGAAGATGTGTAGATTTAAATGATAGAGTTTTAAGAAAAATTCAAATAGGTTTATCAGGAGAAAAAAGACAAATTCCAAGAGATGACGGATTTGATATAAGTGTTGCCTCTGAGATTATGGCAATATTCTGCTTGGCTAAGGATTTAGAAGATTTACGTAGAAGACTGGGAAATATTATTATTGGATATAATGAAGATGATATGCCAGTTTTTGCAAAAGATTTAAAAGCTGAAGGGGCTATGACTGTTTTATTAAAAGATGCTTTTAATCCTAATATTGTACAAACTCTAGAAGGAAATCCAGCAATAATTCATGGAGGCCCTTTTGCTAATATTGCTCACGGATGTAATAGTGTTGTTGCAACTAAAATGGCGTTAAAATTAAGAGAATATACGGTTACAGAGGCAGGGTTTGGAGCAGATTTAGGTGCTGAGAAATTTTTTGATATTAAGTGCAGAAATGCTGGTGTGGCTCCAAGTGTAGTTGTTTGTGTTGCTACAATAAAAGCTTTAAAATATCATGGAGGACAACCTTTAGCAGAAATTCAAAATGAAAATTTTGATACATTAAGAGAAGGCACTAATAATTTATTAAGACATATAGATAATATTAAAAATAAATTTAAATTACCTGTTGTTGTTGCAATTAATAGATATACTCAAGATACTGAATCTGAAATAGAGTTACTAAAGAGTATATTAAATGAACATGAAGTTGAAATGAGTTTAACAGAAGTGTGGGCTAAAGGTTCAGAGGGAGCAATTGATTTAGCTCAAAAGGTAGTTTCAGCTGCAGAAGATAAAAATGAATTTACATATATGTATGATCTTTCCGAATCTATTTCAGATAAGATTAGAAGTGTTGCTCAAAAAGTTTATGGAGCTGAAGATGTAGAATTTTCACAAGATGCTAAAAAAGAAATTGAAAGAATTGAAAAATTAGGATATAGAAATTATCCTGTTTGCATTGCTAAAACTCAATATTCTTTTTCAGATGATGCTAAAAATTTAGAGTGCAAAGAACCATTTAAAATTCATGTAAGAGAAATTATTTTGAAAAATGGTGCAGAATTTGTAGTTGCTATTACTGGAAATATATTTACTATGCCAGGGCTTCCAGAAGTTCCATCAGCTGAGAAAATTGATTTAGATGATTTTGAAAACATTAAAGGAATATTTTAAATAAAATGTATATTTTAACTTTCTTTAGAAATACTATTTTTAGGAGAAAATGGTATGAAAAAGAAAGTTTTTTTTATTTTAACAATTATTTTAATTTTATTAATTTCATGGGCAGGATTCACATATGCTACTTCTAGAAGAGGCTCAAGTGGTAGTGAGGTTAGAAAAATTCAAACTAAACTAAAACAATGGGGGTATTATAAAGGTAGTGTAGATGGTGTTTATGGAAGTAAGACAGAAGCTGCTGTTAAAAGTTTTCAAAGAAAGAATGGATTAACTGCTGATGGAATTGCAGGAGCTAAGACTTTGGTTGCTATGGGTATTTCATCAGGTTCGTCATCTTCAGGAAGTAGTAGCAATGATTTGAATTTATTGAGTAAAGCTGTTTATTCGGAGGCTAGAGGAGAACCATATACTGGACAGGTGGCTGTGGCAGCTGTTGTTCTTAATAGGGTATCTAGTTCATCTTTTCCAAATTCAATTGCTGGGGTTATATATCAATCCGGAGCTTTTGATGCAGTTTCTGACGGACAGATTAATTTGACGCCTGATTCTACAGCAAGAAAGGCTGCTCAAGATGCAATTAATGGTTGGGATCCAACATATGGTTGTATTTATTATTTTAATCCTAGTACTGCTACTAGTAAATGGATTTGGTCTAGAAAACAAGTTGTTACTATTGGAAAGCATATTTTTTGTAAATAATAATTTAGGATTAAGTATAGTAAAAATAATAGGAAATTAAATCTTTAATTTAATAACTGAGACTGTAACAAGCAAAGCTTTACAGTCTCAGTTTATTTAACCTCTTTAAAATTGATTTCTGATTCTTTATATTCTTCTGGTTTTAATCCTACATGTGAATTCATATATTCTAGTAAAAGTATTAGTATTATAAATGATGTAGCTCCTATTATAATACAGGCATTTGATGTGTTTGTAAAAGTTAGTAATCCTGCACCTAAAAACGATACAAGGCTTGCTATAATTCCTTCTATAATGTTACTAGCGGTCAGAATTTTTATTCTCATTGAACTTGAAGAAAAGCTTCCAAGATATTGTTTTATTAATGTATAATAAGGACCTTTTATAAAAAATTGTACTAATAGCATAGCTACTACTATGCTGAGCATTGTTAAATAGTGTATGTTTAATGATACTACTAATCCGGAAATTATTATTGAAAAGGCATAATATAAACCCAAATATGTTAGAGATTTATTTTTTAATTTCTTATTTATTTGAGGAGACAAAATTGATCCTATTCCTGAAGCTATACCTAATAGTGCAAAAATAATTCCAATATCCTGTGATGTCATTCCAATATCATCTAAAAGGCTTCTTCTATAAGTTATTAAAAGATAAATAATTGAGTAAAAAATAGCATTAAAATAAATAAGTGATTTTAATCTTTTAGATGAGAAAATAAATTTAAATGCATTTTTTAAATTTCTTATATATTGTTTTAAGCTTGAAATAGAATTTTCATATTTATTATGTGATTCATCGGGATTATTAATATCCTCAGGTACTTCAGAAAAGAAATGACAAATAAAAAATGAAGCAAGTGCACATATTAAGCACATTATAATTGGAATATTTGGATTTATAATATATAAAAATCCAGAAGCAATACATGTGATAGCATCAAAAATATAAAATAAAGCAGAACTTCTGCCTTCAATTTTTGAAAATGATTTTGATTTATTTTTATTAGGTGGAAGAGAATCATAAAGTACGTTTGATTCACATAAACTTTTTAAAACAAAACCAAATGCCATAAAAGCATTTGAAATGATTAAAAGGTATGTACTTTTGCAACCTAATATAAATAATACATAAATTGCTACTGATGCGTTTCCAATAATTAGAGATGTTCTTTTACCAAATTTTGATGTAATTATTGATAAAGGAATTTGAAAAACTATTTTAAAAATTGGATAAAAAGCATCAGCGAAAATAATTTCTGCTGCAGAAAGACCATGATAGCTGTTTAAATATAAAAAAGAGATTGCATAGTAAAATAGCAAGTCCCAAGAAAATATTTTATATAAATAATATAATTTCAAATTTTTATTTCTATTTTTTTGAATTATTTTTTCTTCTTTTGTCATTTGTGCCTCCTGAAAATAAGTATAACAATAAAATATTTTATTATCAAGAAAAATTGACAAAGTTCGAACATATTGGTAAGATTATTATGATTAGGGAGGATAACAAAATATGAATATTTATCCTAGTCTTTATTTAGACAGTGTAAAAAATATTAGTGCTACTTTACTAAAGAAGAATAAATTAAGTGGTTTGATTTTAGATGTAGATAATACTTTAATTGATTATGATAGAAATTTATTAGATGGCGCAGAAAAGTGGTGTGATGAAATAAAGCAAGATGGTATAAAATGCATTATAGTATCTAATAGTCATAAAAAAGAGAAAATAGAGAAAGTAGCTAAAGCTTTAGATATAGATTATATTATGTTTGCCAAAAAACCATTTAAATCAGGCTTTAAAAAGGCTTTAGAAAGATTAGAACTAAAGCCAGAAGAAGTTGCTGTTGTGGGTGATCAGTTATTTACAGATATTATAGGAGCAAGAAGAATGAAGATGTTTCCTATTTTAGTAAAACCTGTAGGGAAAAAAGATATATTTATTACAAAAGTTAAAAGACCTATAGAAAATGCATTTATTAAAAAATACTTAAAAGAGAAAGGTAAAATTTAAAATGTATTTTAATAATATACATATTATTATATATTTAATTGTTGGATTAATTGGCTGTATTGTAGGACAAGTTTTGGGTTTAATAAACAAAAGATTGGAAAATCATGAGAGAATATTAGAAAAAGGTTCTTTAAAAAAATTTAAAAAAGAATTTAAAGCACATTATGGACTAATGACTATAATGTTTATATTATATATAGTGCTTTTATATGTTTGCAAAATGGATTTAGAATTATGGTATGCAAATATAAAAAATTTAAGCTATTTTCTACTATTACCATTATTAATATCAGCTTTTGTTATTGATTGGAGAAAACAAATAATTCCTAACAGATTAGTTCTTACTATTTTTGAAATAGGTTTGTTAGTTACATTCTTTGAGGGAGTAAGTAGTCCTACAGGAATGTCATTGGCTCTTAATCGTTTAGAAGGAATGGTAGTTGGTGCTATAATATTTGGAATGATAACATTGTTAGGAGGCTTAATTGCAGGAAAAGAAGCTATGGGGATGGGTGATGTAAAACTCATGGGAGCATTGGGACTTTTCTTTGGAATGAAGAATATTATAATGATTTCAATTTTGTCTTTCTTAATTGGTGCAATTGCTAGTATATTTTTATTAGTATTTAAAATTAAGAAAACAGACGAATATATACCTTTTGGACCATTTATAGTTATTTCAGCGATTGCTTGTATTATGCTTCCAGAAGATGTTCTTTTTACAAGTTTATGGTTTGTATTTTCTGGTGAATGGTTTATAAAATATATAAGAAAATAGAAAAGGAGGTACTATTATGAATATAAAGATTAAATGGCTTAGGGATAAACTAAGAACACAAAATTTACAAGGCATGATAGTATCAAATCCAGTTAATGTAAAGTATTTGACAGGTATTGATGCAGAAGGTGAATTATTAATTACTTTAAGAGAAAATATTTTTTTAACTGATAGTAGGTATGTTGAAGCAGTTAATACTATTTTAACTATTGAAGATGAGATTCTAGTAAATGATAAGAAAAATTTAAATAGAGATGATTATTCAGCATTTTTTATGTTTTGTGAGAATGTTGGATTTGAAGAGAACTTTGTTACATATGCTGAGTATAAGGAATTATTACAAAAGTATAGAGTAAATTTAATGGAAACAGAAAATATTGTGGAATCCCAAAGAGTTATAAAAGAGGAGAAAGAAATTCAATATATTGAAAGAGCATGTGATATTACTGACAAGTGCTTTGAATATTTAAAAGAATTTATAAAAATAGGAATGACAGAAAAAGAAATTGCTTTTGAGATAGAAAGATTTTATAAAACAAATGGAGCTGATGATGTTTCATTTGCACCTATAGTTGCCTCTGGACATAATTCTTCTATGCCACATGCAATACCAGGGAATAGAAAAATCAAAGACGGTGACTTGATATTAATTGATATGGGATGTAAATATAAAGGATATTGTTCTGATATGACAAGAATGATATTTGTTAATTATATTGAAGATGAATATAAAGATGCTTATGATATTTGTCTTAAAAATAATGAAATGGTTGAAAAAGAACTTAAAGATGGAATGATGAAGAAGGAAATATATATTATGATAATGATTCTAATAATGATTTAAAAGCAAATGGTTATATTCCATTACATTCAGTAGGACATGGTGTTGGTTTGGACATACACGAAAAACCATTTTTTAGCATAACATATGATCAACAGCTTAAAGAAAATATGGTTGTTACAGTTGAACCAGGAGTATATAAGACAGGCCAATTTGGAATAAGAATAGAAGATACCGTATTAATAGGAAAGATGAATATGACTATATTAACAAAATCTTCAAAAGAACCAACAATTATTAATGTATAATGAGGAAAAAAATGGATTCTAAAAGAAATAAAATTTTAAATATATCAATTATTATAATTGGAACAATCTTTTTGCTTTTATCGGCATTTCATACCAATATATGGTTTGATGAAAGTTATTCAGTTTCTATAGCTAATCATAATTTTGCTGAGATATGGAAAATTAGCAGTTATGATGTTCATCCGATTTTTTATTATTGGATATTACGAATAATTAATTTAATATTTGGAATGAATGTATATACATATAGATTATTTTCTGTACTATGTATAACACTTACAGGTATACTAGGATACACACATATAAGAAAAGATTTTGGAGAGAGAGTTGGAATACTATTTTCGTATTTAACCTTTTTTCTTCCAGCAATTTGTATATATGCTGTTGAAATTAGAATGTATGCTTTAGCTTTATATTTAGCTACTATTTTAGGAATATATGCATATAGAATTGTAACTAAAGAATTTTCAAAAAAGAATTGGATTATTTTTGCGATATCTAGTTTGTGCTTAGCATATACACATTATTATGGATTAATAACTGCAGGGATTGTAAATTTAGTTTTATTTATTTACATATTAATAAAGAAAAAAGAAGATAAAAGATATATTAAAAGTTTTATAATTCAGGCAATTATTGAAGTTGTTTTATATTTGCCTTGGATAGTACCATTTTTATATAGAAGTTTGAAATCTAGTGGAGGCTTTTGGATTAAAATAACATTTCCTAATACTCTTATGGAACTTTTGAATTTTCAATATAATGGAACACTAGGAGATCCTTTTACTAAAAAGGCTATTATAGCATTGGCTTTTGCAGTTGTTTTATATGGATACATAATTATAAAAGAAATACTACAAGTTAGAAAAGAAAAAAGAAAGTTATTTAATGCAGGCGAATTAGCTATTTTAATATATTTATTGGTAATACTTGGTGCATGGATTCTTTCTAAGAAAACGGAAATACTATATAGTAGATATCTTTTAGTTATAACTGGATTTTTAATTTTTGAATTAGCATACTTTTTATCTAAAGAAAAAGTAGTAGTTATGGCAATAATTATAGTGTTTTTAACAGGAATGTCTGTATATAATGAATATCATTTAGTAAGAGAAAATTATGCAAGTAGTAATTTAGAAGCAATCAATTATATGAAGGAAAATATACAAGATGGGGATATTATAATTTATAATAGAATTAATATGGCAATACTTAATACTTATTTTCCGGATAATACACAATATTTTTTGAATTTCGGACATTGGGGAATTCATGAAGCATATAAGGCATATGCACCATCTATGAAAATCGTTGAAGATTGGAATTTTCTAAATGATTTTCACGGAAGAATATGGATTATGGATTCTGAAGGTAGTACCTATGTATATGATAATATAGATAAAAATATTGTAGAAACAGTTGAAGAATGTAAACATTTTGAGGCAGCTTATCATGGTTATAAATATGATATAACTTTAGTAGAGAAAAAGTAAAAACGGCTAATACTTGATTTTATAAGAAAAATATAGTATTATAGATAAAGTAAAAATTGTTTAAATATAGGAGGAAATTAATTATGGCAGAAGTATATATGGCAGGAGATTTAAGAAATGGAACTACTTTTGAAATGGAGGGTTCTGTATATAAAGTTGTTGAATTCCAACATGTAAAACCTGGTAAAGGAGCTGCTTTTGTTAGAACAAAATTAAAAAATGTAATTAATGGATCTGTTTTAGAAAAAACTTTTAATCCATCTGAAAAATTACAAGGGGCTGAAATTGAAAAAAGAGATATGCAATATCTTTATAGTGATGAAGATTTATATTATTTTATGGATAATGAAACATATGAGCAAATACCACTTAATAAAGAACAAATAGGTGATGCTTTAAAATTTATTAAGGAAAATATGAGTTGTAAAATACTTTCTTTTAAGGGAAATGTATTTGCAGTTGAACCACCTATGTTTGTTGAATTAGAAGTTACATACACTGAACCAGGATTTAGTGGAAATACAACAACTACTTCTGGAAAACCAGCTACACTTGAAAACGGATATGAAATATCTGTACCTTTATTTATAAATATTGGTGATGTTATAAGAATTGATACTAGAACTGGTGAGTACATGGAAAGAATTTAATCAAAAGGAGACTTTAAGTTAGTGTCAAATTTAGAAGAGCAATACCAAAAGATGATTGAAACTTTAGAAAAATCTATTAAGGATAAGGAAAAGTTAGAAAAGGCTAAAGAACAATTGGATGATATAGTATCTATTGTTGTAGAAGATTGTGAACATATTTTAGATAAATATGATGAAAAAGTTCAACTTATAGAGAGTAAGAATTCAGAAAATGAAATGAGAATTGCTATATTAGAAGAAAAAGTTAAGTATTTTGAAAAAATGGTTGAACTAGATGATTATGACTTTTTTATTACTTGTCCTTATTGTGGGTTTGAATTCCAAACTGACTATGATGACGAAGTAGAAACAGTAAATTGTCCTGAATGCGGAAAAGCTTTTGATGTAGACTGGGATGATGAGGAGAACGATGAAGAGTCAGATGAAAAATAAATTAGAGGATTGACGGCTATGCCGTCTTTTTTTATGCTTAAGTGTAAATGTGGTCCAGTAGTAGCACCGATTTGTTGGATTGCCGTGCGGAATCTTTATAAGGATTATTGATAATGTCGAATATATTTTTAGGACCTACATATGCAATAATAGAATTTTGTATTACATAATCTCCTATATTAAAAATAAAATTAGGTGATATATGAGAATAAGATGCTGTTATATTTTGATTTTGGATAGTAATGGTATATCCATTAGCACCGATTAAAACCCGTATAAATTACCTTACCAGAAAAACAAGAATATATAGGTGTGTTTTGCGATGCTGCTATATCAATACCATAATGATAACTTGAAGCGCCAGAAGTTGGAGATTTTCTAGGACCAAAATAGCAAGTTATATTTTTATTATTTGGAAGAGGCCAAGTAAAATAGGAAGTATCTGAAAGTTGATTAGATTCTATAGATAATATAGAAACAAATATTGTATATAAAATTAATGAAAATGATAAAAAAATAAAAGATTTAAAAAAAGAGCTATACATGAAATTCCTTTCTGGTATAGCCCTTTAATTTGGCAGGAGTACTAGGATTCGAACCCAGACAAGCGGTTTTGGAGACCGATGTGCTACCATTAACACTATACTCCTATATGTCAATTGACGTTTTTTATCTTAGCATAAATTTTAAAAAATATCAACATTTTTTTTCGATTTGTAAAATTTTAATTTTCATGATAAAATATTATAAATTAAATAAAGTGACCTGCATAGGTAGTATTTGCAGGTGTTTAGTAGCAGTAAAATGATATTGGTAGATTCGAAAGGAGAAAATGGCACATGTTGATGATTCAGGAAGAACTGATGGTCGAAGCAATTGATGAGGATACTGCAACTATCAAGCGGACAAATCACCAAAAGATTGAATATCCATTAAGTTGGATACCGTTTTCGGTAAGTGTTGGAGATGTTTTCATTGGAACAGTTCGTTATTGCCAAGAAAACGTTGTTTCGAGGATTGATTTTGATCAGTAGGTAATTTTGAAATACTGTGAAAATCTTTGTAAAGATAAAAGGGCGTATGGCGTGAGCTATACGTCCTTTTGAATTATTAACTATTATGTTCTATTAATTTTTGAACTATTTGAATTGCATTAGTTGCAGCACCTTTACGTATATTATCTGCAACTACCCATATATTTAGTCCTGATTCAACTGATTCATCTCTACGTATTCTTCCAACAAAAACTTCGTTATGTTCAGAGGCATTTGTGGCTAGAGGGTATGTGTTAGTAGATGGATCATCTTGAACTATAATGCCTGGATAATTTTCTAAAGTTTTGAAAATATCTTTTATATCAAAATCATTTTCAAGTTCAATATTAATAGATTCACTGTGTGAATTTACTACAGGTACTCTGACAGTTGTTGCAGTTACTTTTAAATTAGGTTTTTCTAGTATTTTTCTAGTTTCATTTATCATTTTCATTTCTTCTTTTGTGTATCCATTTTCTAAAAATACATCGATGTGAGGAAGACAATTATTATAAATAGGGTGTGGCCATTTTTTCGGTTCTAATCCTTTTTGAGTATTATAAAAATCGTCTACAGCTGCTTTTCCACCACCTGATACAGCTTGATAAGTAGAATATACAATTCTTTTGATAGTGTATTTTTCATCTAATGCTTTTAATGGAATTACTGCTTGAATAGTAGAGCAATTTGGATTTGCAATTATTCCTTTGTTCTTTAATGCGGCATGCATATTTACTTCAGGAACTACTAATGGGACATCAGGATCCATTCTAAAAGCACTACTATTATCAACAACAATACATCCTTTAGATGCTGCAATAGGAGAGAAATGTTTTGAAGTATCTCCACCTGCAGAGAATATTGCAAAATCGAATCCTTCATCAAAAGAATCGTCTTTTAATTCACGAGTTAT
>ERZ777011.2687-NODE-2687-length-13280-cov-4.128091_pt1 | contig 13280 bp, 8 predicted proteins | sample MGYA00374964_ERZ777011 | MGnify/ENA primary metagenome ERZ777011 (study PRJEB29310, sample SAMD00008975) | mouse gut metagenome | study: EMG produced TPA metagenomics assembly of the Metagenome analysis of fecal microbiota from mouse which was promoted...
CTCAATGTTAAACATTCTGCCGAGCCCGATCGCCATATCGGAATAGCCGCTGAAGTCGAAGTAGAGTTCAAACGTGTAGGACAGGATCACCGCAACGGTGGAAATACTGTCCAGAGAGAAAGTCTGTGCAAAACCGTAATTTGCCATTAACGCGAAGGTGTCCGCCAGCAGTACTTTTTTAGTCAGGCCAAGCACAAACAGGTATATGCCGCGGGAAAAAGAGGAGGCGTTGAATCCGCGGCGGGACGTATCCTCGAACTGCGGGATCATTTCTTTATATAAGACAATGGGTCCCGCGATTAACTGCGGGAAGAAAGTGACGAAAGTTACATAATTGATCAGAGAATAGTGTTCACATTTTCCCAGTGCTCTGTCAATGATAAAAGAAAGCTGCTGGAAGGTAAAGAAACTGATGCCCAGCGGCAGCAGAATATGTTTCAGGGTAAAATCGGTGTGAAAAGCGAGATTCATATTTTCAATAAAGAAATCATAATACTTAAAATAAAACAGGATGCCGAGATTCAGAATAATTCCCGCAAACAATCCGGTCCGGTTCCACAGCTTTGTGTGTACGGAACCTGCAGGCACTCTTGTCAGCAGATAGCTTAACAGATAGTTTAACCCGATGCTGCACAGGATGATTGCCAGATAATAAACATTAAAATAGGCATAGAACCAGAGAGACATTCCGGCCAGAAATACATTGGCAAGGGAATATCTCCCGAGGCGGTTTAAGCCGTACCATCCCAGAAGTGTCAATGGTAAAAATATGAAGATAAAAATATACGAGTTAAATAACATATGATTCTACAGTCCCTTTGTTATATTATTGCCATCAAAATACATATTTTTCTATATAAAGGCAAAAACTAGTTACTGACAATTAGTATATCCTGTTTGCCGGATATAAACAAGTGTGATATATCAGGTGAAAACAGTAAAGAAATAATGGATATTACGGCCAGAACGCAGAATGGAGGCAACAGACAAAACATGAAAAAATTGATTGCAACACTATTAACCGGCGGACTGTTTTTCCTGACAGCATGCGGTAACGATTTGCCGGAAGATGAACTGGTTGGTAACGGGCAGGCATTTGAGATGCAAAAGATCAGCGACGATCTGCAGGCAAGCAGTTTCCCTTTTCAGGACAAAGAGAAGTTCATAACGCTGACACAGCTTAAGGACAGTGTCAAGGAACTGATGGGTGATCAATACTGGCCGGAGATCGATCTGACGAAAGAAGAACTGGAGCAGAAGACCGGTATCACGGAAGATATGTATGTGGACTTTCTGGCGGAAAAACAGGTAATGGATGCGCACATTGACACAATGATCATCATTCATGCCAAAGAGGCTGAGGTGGGAGCGATCGAGGAGGCGCTGGAGCGGTATCGTGAAAGCATCATCGAGGAAAACCGCAGTCATCCGCAGAATCTGTGCAAGGCGCAGGCCTCCCGCATGGAGACAATAGAGAATTATGTCTGCTTCGTACAGCTGGGGGCCGATACGACGATTGTTGCCGACAAGGGCGAGGATGAGATCATCGCATACTGTCAGGAGGAAAATGAACGCGCGCTGTATGTGCTGGAAAAGGGTATTCTGGAATGATGAACGGGATCAGCTGCCCCCGTTTTCATACCTCCACTGTCTGGGCGGGATGCCGTACACGTTTTTAAATGCCCGCGAGAAATGAAGCTGATTCGGATAGCCGACTGCATTTCCGATATCGGCGATAGATAATCCGGTCAGTTTTAATAATTCCGTTGCCTTGGTCATGCGGTAGGAAATCAGAAATTCTTGTGGTGATTTTCCCATATTCTCATGAAAAATCTTTCCGAAATAACTCCTGTTTAATCCGCAGGAGGCAGCAATATCTTCCACGGAGATATCATTTTGAAAATTCTGTTCGATAAAAGAAAACGCTTCTTTAATATAGAAATCCCGCAGACTGTTTCCCATGCCGAGCTTGGCAGATGTGGAAGAGCGGACAAGACTGTCGATAAAAAGATAGAGATGTCCGATCAGATGAAAAGGTGATGCGTCTTTGTGATTGACAATATAGAGGATCTCCGATTTCATTGTTTCCGCAATATCCTTATTATGGGCGCGGTAGATCGGCTGGTTTCGGCTTATGCCGGTCAGCTCAATCGTTTCCTTGGCGCGCAGGCCGTCAAATTCCAGCCACGCATATTCCCACGGAATATCGTGATCCGCAATATAAGTACATACCTGATGGGGAAACATCATAAATCCCTGTCCGCTCTTAACCTGATAGGTAATAGATTCTCCCTGTGTGTTATCCGCAATCAGGGTTCCCGTTCCGGATAGACATAAATGGAACAGATAATGGTTTCTGGCAGCGGGACCAAAAGAATGAGAAGGATCACATTGCTCCCATCCAAACTGGTATAATCCCAGATCAATAAAATTTTCACTCGGAAAAACAGAAAAGATTACTTCGGAATTAAGTCACCTCATATACTGTATTAAGTTTAGTATATACCAAAATGCTAGGTGACTTCAACTTAATGCCATTAATATAGCATAATGGTATAAAACTTGAGATATACTGCCATTTATTAATAGCATAATGGCATGTTATAATTCGATTATCAAAATAGGGAAGGAGATATGCTATGAGAAGGAGGAATATGAAATACCTTAAAGCGGCATTATGCTGTACGGCGGCAGCGATGGCTGCCGGCGGATGCGGGAATGCATCTGAAGACGGTAAGACGCAAATTGAAATCGTTCAGTACAAACCGGAAGCCGCAAACTATTTCAGCATGGTGGAAAAAGAGTTCAACGAAACACACGATGATATCCAGTTAAAAATCAGTTCTCCTAATGACGCAATGACAATACTGCGAACGAGATTTATCAGGGAGGATTATCCCGATATCATAGGAATCGGCGGGGATATCAATTACTCTTACTTTGTGGAGGCGGAAATACTGGCTGATGTGTCGGATTATAAGGGACTTCAGAATATTAATCAGGCATATCTGGATATTGATGAAGCGCTTGAACTGGTTCCCACCGACGGAACATATGCGGTTCCTTATGTGGCCAATGCGGCCGGGGTGTTATATAACAGAGACATGTTTGCCGAACATGGCTGGGAGATCCCGCAGAACTGGGAAGAGATGATCTCGTTGTGTGAGGAAATCAAGGCAGAAGGAATCCTTCCGTTCTATTTCGGATTTAAAGATACGTGGACCTGCCTTGCCCCGTGGAATGCCATGGCCGTAGATCTGGCACCTGCAGATACCGCAAAACAGGTAAACCGTGGAGAGACGACATTCTCGACAGAGTATCGGGAAGTGTCCGAAAAGTATTTGAAACTGTTAAATTACGGACCGGATGATCCTTTTGCGTATGGTTATAACGATGCATGTACCGCTTTTGCAAGGGGAGAGTCTGCAATGTACCCGATCGGAAGCTATGCTGCACCGCAGATCTTATCCGTGAATCCGGATTTGAATCTGGACTCCTTTGTCATGCCGGCATGTGATGAGCATGAGGGAAATACATTAAATTCGGGAATTGACCTGCAGTTCTGCGTGATGGCGGACTGTCCTGACAAAGAAGCGGCATACGAGGTTCTGGATTTCCTGCTTGCGGACGAGAATATACAGAAATATATCGATGCACAGACGGCAATTCCCTGTAAGGAGGGAGATTTTGCACTGCCTTCTATTCTGGACGGAATGACGGATTATATTCTGGCAGGTAACATGACGGATTATCAGGATCATTATTATCCTTCGGAGATGGCGGTGGATGCACAGATACAGACCTTCCTGCTGCAGAAGGACGTAAATGCTTTCTTAAGTAAATTTGATACCGACTGGCAGCGGTATAACAGAGATATCATCCGGCTTGTGCAGGATTATGAAAAAGAACACGGAAATGCGAATTAGCAGGAAAGGAGAACATAGATATGAAAAATGAGAGAAAGAGAACGTTTTTATTAATTACTATTCCGATTCTTGCGTTGTTCGTCTGCTTCAATACCATTCCGCTGATTCGCGGTGTGATATACAGCTTCACGAATTTTAAAGGATTCGGAAGTTATGACTGGGTAGGACTCCGCAACTATGTAGATTTGTTTTCAGATGTTCGTGTCGGCAAATCTTATCTGTTTACATTTAAGCTTGCGATTGCGTCTACAATTGTTGTAAATGTAATAAGCCTTCTTCTGGCGCTGGCACTTAACAGCAAGATACGGGCGAAAAGCTTTTTCCGCGGGGCGTACTTTCTGCCGAATATATTGGGCGCGCTTGTCGTAGGTTACATCTTCAATTACTTTTTTACATATATTCTGCCGGCAGTGGCGGATATGATCGGAATAGAAGCGCTTAGTTCCAGTATATTGTCGAATCCGGGCGCTGCCTGGATCGCGATCATGATTGTGTGTGCATGGCAGGCGATCGCAATGAATACGATTATTTACATTTCGGGATTACAGACTGTACCGGAAGACGTGTACGAGGCAGGAGGACTGGACGGAGCAACCGGATGGAAGCAGTTCAAATATCTGACTTTTCCGCTGATCATTCCGTTTTTCTCCATCAATATGGTACTTTGCGTCAAGAATTTCCTGATGGTATTCGATCAGATCATGGCATTGACAAAAGGCGGTCCCGCACAGAGTACGGAATCTATCTCTTACCTGATCTACAATAACGGTATGTCCGGCGGACAGTTCGGCTTCCAGAGTGCCAACGCGGTTGTTTTCTTTATTGTGATCGTTGTCGTTTCCGTAGCACAGATGAAGTTTTCAGGTAAAAAGGAGGAGCAGTTATGATAACGAAAAGAACAAATACACCGGCGATGGTCCTGTTGATTCTCGGACTGTCTACAATCATATTTCCTTTGTATCTGACAATTGTGATCGCGTTTAAGCAGCCTTCGGAGATGACCAACAGCATCAGCGGCATTCTGTCGCTGCCTGAGGTATGGAGTTTCAATAATTTCAGAGAAGCCATGGAAGTTACGAATTTCTGGAATTCCCTCGGGAACAGCCTGCTTATTACACTGGTGACGGTCGGGCTGTCGATCGCGGTGCACTCCCTGATGGGTTACGCGCTGGGAAGAAACAAGGCACACAGCAAGTTCTACAGTTTTGTATATTTATTTATTGTCAGCGGTATGTTCGTACCCTTTGCGATCCTGATGATGCCGCTGGCGAAGCAGACGGCGGAAATGGGACTCGCAAACTGGGTCGGCGTGGTTCTGTTGTATGTGGTATTTTATATGCCGATGAATGTACTTCTGTATTCGGGGTATCTTGTCAATATACCGATGGCGTTAGAAGAGGCGGCGAAGGTGGACGGCGCATCTACATGGAGAACATACTGGAAGATCATCTTTCCGATCATGCGGCCTATGCATGCGACGGTTGCGGTTCTGACGGCTTTAGCCGTATGGAATGACGTTATGACGCCGCTCGTGATTATGGCGGGTTCCGAACAGAATACGCTGCCACTTGCACAGCTTAATTTCCAGTCCCAGTTCGGCACCAATTATAATCTTGCGTTTGCGTCCTATTTATTATCGCTGATTCCGATTCTGGTCTTCTACATTATCTGCCAGAAACAGATTCTGAACGGCGTAGTGAACGGTGCGGTCAAGTAAAAATACGCGAAGGACAGGTAACACGTATGGCGATTGTTTATCAAGAAGAGGAACGGACTTTTACATTACACACAAGACAAACAACCTACCAGATGAAAATTGATAATTTCGGGTTCCTGCTGCACTTGTATTATGGCAGCAGGACTGCCGGAAATATGGACTACCTTTTAACTTATTATGACAGAGGGTTCTCGGGAAATCCTTATGATGCGGGCAATGACAGGACCTATTCGCTGGATGTACTACCGCTGGAGTATTCTACAATGGGAATCGGCGATTACAGACACAGTGCGCTTGTTGTCCGCAATCACGATGAATCGGAGAGCTGTGATCTGCGGTATGCGGGATACAGTATCAGACAGGGAAAATATGAACTGCCGGGTCTGCCGGCAGTTCATGCCGGTCTGCAGGAGGCGGAAACGCTGGAGATTATTCTGGAGGACCGCGTCAGTAAGGTGCAGGTGCGGCTGCTGTATGGCGTACTGGAAGAAGCGGATATCATAACCAGAAGCGCACAGATCATTAACGGCGGTACGGACAATATCGTGGTGGAAAAAGCGGCGTCAGCCTGCCTGGACTTTGCAGGCGGCGCATATGATCTGATCAGCTTCTACGGCAGACATGCCATGGAGCGGAACTATCAGCGTATCAGGATCGCGCACGGAAGTCATGTGATCGGGAGCCGCAGAGGAACGTCCAGCCATCAGTATAATCCGGCAGTGATGATTGCAGAGCAGGATACGACGGAAGATCACGGAGACTGTTACGGAATGGTCTTCGTCTACAGCGGTAATTTCATGTGCGAGGCGGAGCAGGATCAGTATAACCAGACAAGAGTCACGATGGGATTACAGAACGAACTGCTTCACTATCCGCTGGCGCCGGGAGAGATGTTTACGGTTCCGGAAACGATACTGTGTCATTCGGACCGGGGGTTCGGAGATCTGTCCGTAAAATTTCATCGCTGCATCAGAGAGCATATATGCAGAGGTAAGTATAAGGACAGTGCGAGACCGGTTCTGGTCAACAGCTGGGAAGCGGCCTATTTTGACTTTAACGGGGAGACGATTCTGCAGCTGGCAAAAGACGCCGCAGAACTCGGGATGGATATGGTGGTCATGGATGACGGCTGGTTCGGGAAACGTGCGGACGATAACAGCAGTCTGGGAGACTGGCAGGTCGATGAACGGAAGCTGGGCTGTACGCTTGGCGAGTTGATTCGTAAGGTCAATGATACCGGCGTGAAGTTCGGAATATGGATCGAGCCGGAAATGGTTTCGGAAGACAGTGATTTATATCGTGCGCACCCTGATTGGGCGATGCAGGTTCCGGGCAGAAAATCCGTCCGGGGCAGAAATCAGCTGGTGCTGGATTTTTCCAGAGCAGAAGTGCGGGATCATATCTATGGACAGATATGCAGTGTGCTTGATCAGGGTAATATAGAGTATGTAAAGTGGGATATGAACCGAAGCATTACGGAGGTTTATTCATCCGGAAACAGCCAGGGCAAGGTAGCCTATGATTATGTTCTGGGGGTATATGATTTTCTGGAAAAACTGACGACGGCGTATCCGGAAATCCTGATAGAAGGATGCAGCGGCGGAGGCGGAAGATTTGATGCGGGGATGCTGTATTATACGCCGCAGATCTGGTGCAGTGATAATACGGATGCGGCGGACAGGCTGCGGATTCAGTACGGAACATCTTTCTTCTATCCGATGTCAGCAACCGGCGCGCATGTGTCGGCGGTGCCGAATCATCAGACAGGCAGAAACATCAGTCTGCACACACGGGGTATCACGGCGATGACGGGTGCATTCGGGTATGAGTTATCACTGGCAAAGCTGAGCGGGGAAGAACGGGAAGAGATTAAGGGACAGATCAGGCGGTATAAAGAGCATGAAGAATTGATCCGCACAGGAAATTATTACCGGCTGTCAAATCCTTTCCAGGATGCGTATGCCGCGTGGATGCACATATCGGAAGATAAAAGACAGGTACTGCTGCAGGTGGTTATGCTGGAAAATCACGGAAATATGACGGTAAACTATGTGCGGATGAAAGAACTGCTGCCGGATCTGATCTATGAGGAAACAGGCAGCGGACGATGTTATTATGGTTCTGCACTGATGAACGCGGGGCTTCCCATGCCGGTAGAGCTCGGAGAATATCCGGCATATCAGTTTTATTTCAGTGCGAGGGTATAGTTTATGGCGGAAGCGGTGCCGACAATGATTTCAGACAGGGTCAGGAGCGGAAAATGAATAAAGTGTATGAAAGAATAACTGCAAAAGAGGAAGATATTGCCCGGCGGCTGCAGGAATGGAGACCGGAGAAGATCGATCTGCAAAGGATACCACAGGGAGACGTGCCGGGAGAACGGGTGGAGATCAGGGAGACACAGATCGGAAGAGCGGAGACACTTTTTCGGGAAATGATAAAGACACTTCCGGCGATGATATCCGAAAATCCGTATCAGAGAGTCGTTCTGGCGGTGTGCGGTGGTTCCGGAGTGGGTAAGACAAGTATTGCCGCGCTGCTGGCATGTTTCTTTCGTCAGGCGCAGATCGGCTGTTATGTGCTGTCCGGAGACAATTATCCGCATCGGTTTCCGAAGTATAATGATGCGGAGCGACTTCATATATACAGAGAATGCGGCATTCAGGGCATGATCCGGGACGGCGTATATACGCCTGACAATTTTGTGAAGCTGCAGCAATGGCAGCAGGCGGGAGAGGATGCCGACCCGGCGCATTTAAAGGATGCCGGCTGGTTTCGTTCGTACGCAGATGCCGGCAGAAAAGGACTGGAAGGATATCTGGGAACGGAAAAAGAGATTGCGTTTGGTGAAGTCGGGGATATCATTACGGCTTTCAAAGACGGTGCGGTAAAGATCTGGCTGAAACGCATGGGCAGACAGGAGACGGAACTCTGGTATGAGGAAGTGGATTTTAGGGATATACAGGTTCTGCTGATCGAGTGGACGCACGGAAACAGCGATTCCTTAACCGGAGTGGATTTTCCGGTCTTATTAAACAGTACACCGCAGGAGACGATGGCGTACCGCAAGGCGAGAAACCGGGACGGGGCATCGGACAGTCCGTTTACAACAATGGTATTAGAGATTGAACAGGGACAGCTGATGAAGCAGGCAGGAAAAGCGAAACTAATCATGTCAAAATCAGGCGGATTGCTCACGTATGAGGAGCTGTGCCGCAGCCAGGGGGAAAGACAGGTATGAATAAGGGTGAGTATGTGGATAACGGTCCTATGATCAATGCATATCCGGACAGCATGGGCGGCACACTGGCCGATATAGCCGCGGTGCTGCAGAAGGCACAATTTGAGAAAACATTTCAGTCTTTCTATATTCTGCCGAGCATCTATCATTCGGATCTGGACAGGGGATTTTCCGTAATAGATTACGGCATTAATGAGGAAATCGCGGATCAGGATTCTCTGCAGAAGCTGAAAGATACGGGGCTTGACCTGAAGCTGGATTTTATTTTAAATCATGCATCCGTATTATCGCCGCAGTTTCAGGATCTTCTGAAGAAGGGTGAAGACTCGGCGTACAGGGATTTCTTTATCAACTGGAATCAATTCTGGGAAGGGCACGGCACGATGACAAAAGAGGGTTACATCATGCCGGATGCAGAGTTGATTAAAGATATGTTCTTCAGAAAACCGGGGCTGCCGATCCTTATGGTATCGTTTCCGGACGGCAGGCAGGTTCCGTACTGGAATACATTCTATCAGGAGATCCGGCCGGAGGCGGAGCAGAAATATCTCGGGCAGATGGATCTGAATATTAAATCACCGCTTGTATGGGATTTCTATGAAGATACACTCAAAACACTTGCCGGATACGGCGCTAAAATCGTCAGACTGGATGCCTTCGCCTATGCGCCCAAAGAACCCGGTGCGAAGAATTTCCTGAACGAGCCGGGGACATGGGAACTGTTAGAACGGGTGCAGCAGCTGGCGGACCGTTACAGCCTTACGCTTCTGCCGGAGATCCACGCGGGATACGATGAGAAAATCTATGACAAACTGTCCCGGAAAGGGTATATGGTATACGACTTCTTCCTGCCGGGACTGATCATCGATGCACTGGAGAGCGGCAGCGGTGCGATACTTACGGCATGGGCGGAAGAAATAAAAGATAAGAAGATCAGAACGGTAAATATGCTGGGATGTCATGACGGGATTCCGCTTCTGGATCTGAAGGGACTGATTCCGGAGGAACGGATTCAGGCGTTGATTGACACGATCGTACAAAGGGGCGGGTATGTTAAAGATCTGCACGGCCGGCAAAAAGTATATTACCAGGTGAACGCCACCTACTACAGTGCGCTGGGTGAAGACGACGATAAGATGTTACTGGCGAGGGCGCTGCAGCTCTTCATGCCGGGGAAACCGCAGATCTGGTATCTGGACTTGTTTGCCGGCAGAAATGATCACGAGGCTGTGGAGAAGGCAGGCGCCGGGGGACATAAGGAGATCAACCGCACGAATCTGACCATGGGACAGATCGAAGAACGGCTGCAGGAGCAGGTTGTGACAAAGCAGCTTGTGATGCTGCGTTTCCGGAATACGTTTCCGGCGTTCGGTTATAATGCGGAGTTTACAATAGAATGCACGGGTGAGAAGCTGCAGATTACATGGAAAAAGCAAGGGTGCATGGCTGTGCTGGATGCGGATCTCAAAGAATATTCGTTCCGGATGCGCGGAATCAATGATGAGGGACAGGAAGTGTTTCTTTTATAAAAAACTTTAAAAAACATATGAAAAACAGGGAGAAGAGCTGTAATATGGCTCTTCTCTTTTTTGGATTCGTATGATATAATGAAGAAAATATTTCGTAAAGTTTCGTAAAATACAATATTATATTCATTTACGAAAACAAAGCGAGGAATCAAACAGAGGGAGGTTACAATGAGAAGAAGAGTAAGTGCAATATTCATGGCAGTTATTATGCTGATCACGCCGTTTATGACGGCGCTGCTTGATGCCGCAACGGTTTATGCGGCGGAAGGCATAACCGTTAAACTGCACTATCACAGAGGTGACGATGCGTATGACGGCTGGGATGTATGGTTCTGGGAAGAAGGCGGCGGAGCAGGCGAAGGCATTCCTTTTCAGGAAGAAGACGGGGATATGGTGGCGACGAAGGAAGTTACGCCCGGCATTACGAGCGTGGGATTTATTGTCCGTACACAGGACTGGCTGAAGGATTTCGACGGAGACCAGTTTATTGACATATCCGAGGTAATTACGGGTACCGTGCATATTTATGTGGAATCCGGCATAGAAGGTTATACGAAAGAATACGGAGATGATGTGGTGACGGGCGTAAGACTTAGAGCAGCGACTTATAATAATGACGGTACGATTAAAGTCACGATGACAGGAGAGATCGAGGGCGATCCCGGCAGTGTTTTCACGGTTGCGGGTAAAGAGAGCGGGATCGAGGTCACAGAGGTGACGGGCGGCACGGACGGCATCTATACGGTGGTACTTGCGGAGAATCTGGACGCGTCCAAGAGCTATACGATCACGTTCGAGGAGACGGCATACGATATCTACATTCCGAGTATTTATTCCACACCGGAGTTTGAGGCAGAGTATACATATACCGGAGACGATCTGGGTGCGACATGGAGCGAGACGCAGACGGCTTTCCGTGTCTGGGCGCCGACAGCGGAGTCTGTGCAGCTGCGCCTCTATGAGTCGGGCATGGGTTATGCGAAGGATATGACGGAAGAGATCGAGATGACACCGGATGTAAACGGTACGTGGGTTGCCAGGAAGGACGGTGACTTAAGAGGCGTATATTATACATATTGCGTTACGGTGGATGGTATTACGAAGGAAGCCTGTGATCCTTACGCGCGTACGACCGGCATCAATGGTGAGCGTGCCATGGTGATTAATCTGGACGAGACGGACCCTGAAGGCTGGGAGAATGATGTAGATCCTCATGCGGGCAGCCCGATCAACGATGCGGTCATCTATGAGCTGCATGTGCGTGATCTGTCTTCCGGAGCGGATTCCGGTATTGAAAATGAAGGTAAATTTCTGGGACTGACAGAGACGGGAACGAAGACGGATTCCGGGATACCTACAGGGCTGGATCATATAAAAGAACTGGGTGTGACGCATCTGCATCTGCTGCCGTTCTATGATTTCGGTTCAATCGACGAGAAGCGCACATTGACGAATCTGTTTAACTGGGGGTATGATCCGGTGAATTATAACGTACCGGAGGGGTCTTATTCTACAGACGCTTCCAACGGCGAGGTGCGTGTCAAAGAGTTAAAACAGACGGTTAAGGCGCTGCATGACAATGAGATCAGTGTCGTTATGGACGTGGTATACAACCATGTATACAATGTGACAGATTTCTGCTTTAACAGGATCGTGCCGGATTATTTCTCACGTGTCGATGAGACCGGCGGTTACTCCAACGGGTCAGGCTGCGGTAACGATACGGCATCCGAGCGTTCTATGGTCAGGAAATATATTGTGGATTCCGTATGTTACTGGGCGGATGAATATCATATCGACGGATTCCGTTTCGATCTGGTAGGACTTCTGGATACGGAGACTGTGAATGAGATTATAGCGGAAGTGCACAAAGACCACCCGAATGTGATCTTCTACGGAGAAGGCTGGACAATGAACACCTCCCTGACCAAAGAAGGTTATACGCTGGCGACGCAGCTTAACTCTTCCGAGACACCGGAGTTTGCATATTTCAATGATACGATCCGCGACGGCTTGAAGGGCAGCGTGTTTGATGATCTGGATAAAGGATATGTTTCCGGTAAACCGGATATGGAAGAGACGATTACAAATTGTTTTATGGGTGCGGACGCATGGTGCGGCAGTCCGTCACAGACGATTAACTATGCGTCCTGTCACGATAACCTGACGCTGTTCGATCATCTGCAGACGGCAAGGCCCGAGGCCGGTAAAGAAGATCTGATTAAAATGAATAATCTGGCGGCGGCAGTCTATATGACGGCACAGGGAACACCGTTTATGCAGGCCGGCGAGGAAATGCTGCGTACCAAGCAGCGCGCGGACGGCACATTTGACTCGAACAGTTACGCTTCGGGGGATGAGATTAACTGCCTGAAGTGGAGTGATCTGGAAGACGAAAGCTATGCGAATGTTTTTGAGTACTATAAAGGACTGATTGCATTCCGTAAGGCGCACGGCGCCCTTCGTCTGACGACGGCGGAAGATGTGGCGAAGACGGTAGCGCCGGTGTCAGGACTTGATGCGAACGTGGTTGCTTTCGACATTCAGGGCGGCATCAATGGCGAGACAGCAGATGAACTGTTTGTCATTTTTAATGCCAGCGAAACGGGGACTACAGTGACGCTTCCGGAAGGAAACTGGAATGTCTACATCAATGGTGAGAAGGCGGGTACGGAGATTCTGGATACCGTTACCGGCAGTGCGGCAGTGGAGCCGATCTCGGCGATGGTGCTTGTGAGAGAAAGCGGGGTGGCGGCAGTGACGGATGAGGGCGCGGACGCGCAGGAAGAGGATTCTGCAGATACGACGAATGCAGCGGAGACAGAAGGAAACGGCGGCAGCGGTTCCAGACTTGCGCTGATCATCTG
>ERZ777011.2689-NODE-2689-length-13265-cov-16.411961_pt1 | contig 13265 bp, 11 predicted proteins | sample MGYA00374964_ERZ777011 | MGnify/ENA primary metagenome ERZ777011 (study PRJEB29310, sample SAMD00008975) | mouse gut metagenome | study: EMG produced TPA metagenomics assembly of the Metagenome analysis of fecal microbiota from mouse which was promoted...
CTTCAAAGTTCGGCTTTATCTTATCGAGATAATTTCTTAACGCTTTCATTTATTTAATTGAAAATTGAAAGTTGAGAGTTGGAAACTGGCAGTACCGGGGTTTATGCTGTATTTGCATGCAGTGTATTACTAAAAGCTGTACTGGTATGCTATACACGACCTAAGAGTTGCATTTACATACTGTGTATACATTACCTAAAAGCTGCATTTACAAAGTGCTGTCCCCCACAGAGAGCCGTTTCGCAAGATTTCAACTATCGCTTATTTTAATTTTTATTATTTAATCTCTTATACGATTACGCCATTTCTGCACGGAGCATATCGAGCCCGACACGAACGATGCGTTGCAGTTCCATCTTTGAAGAGCATACGAACTCGCAAAGGGCGAAATCTTCGGGGGCTACTTCGTAGATGCCAAGTGCTTCCATACGGTCGATGTCACCGGCAATGATTGCTTTAATCAGATATTCGGGCAGTATGCCCATCGGGAATACCTTATCGTATTCGCCCGACATAATCATGTGGCGTTCGCCACCTTTGATGCGGGCATCCAGCGTATATTCCTTCTTACCCATCAACCAGCTGAAATACGAACGGTTGGCACTGAACTGGTTGAAGCGCGGCATGATCCATCCAAGCATTTCGTGAATGTTGTCACCTTCGGGGATAACCGTCAGTTGGCTATGGAATGCGCCTAAATATCCGTTCGGAGATACTTGTTTTCCTGTCAGCACGTTACCGCTTATATAGCGTAAGTCTTTGTCTTTTGCTACATTGCCGGCAAAGACGTTGGTGAGCAATGCGCCTACCTGTAATTTGCAGTATGCAGGCTTCAACACTTCGGAACCTGTCACGGCTACTGTGCGGGTGAAATCTACATGGCCTGTATTGAAAAGGCGGCCGATGAAGATGACGGCTTGCGGATCAATAGTCCACACCGTTTCGCCCTTAGATACAGGATCAAGATGGTTGATCTGAACGCCTACATTACCAGCAGGGTTCGGTCCGTCGAATGCGGTGATTGTAACGTTCTGAGCCTGTGTCAGTGCGGCAGCGTTCTGTTTCACACTGATGCTCAGGTAAGTTTTTGCCAGTTTGGCAAGAGCATCGAGTCCTGTCTGGAAGTTTGCTTCTTCACCTTTGAGGGCGAACTCGAAGTCCGGAGCCAACGGGTTGGTGTCGAATGCGGAGATGAAGATTCCTTTCGGGGTTACCGTAGGATCGGCAATGATGTCATAAGGACGCTGTTTGATAAACGCGAAAAGTCCGGCTTCTAACAAAGCGGATTTCACAGCTTCAGCATCCATCGAAGCAACATTCTTTTTCCCAAAATCTTCATAGTCCTGCTCGGCAGCAGCTTCTACTACGATGTTCAATACCTTACGACGAGCGCCACGTTCTACACTCGTCACCACGCCGCTCACCGGCGAAACAAATTTCACTTCAGGATGATACTTGTCGATAAACAAGGGTCCACCAGCCATTACATATTCCTGCTCTTTCACAACTACCTTAGGCGTCACTCCAGGAAAGTCGTCGGGTACAAGTGCGTAGAATCCCGGCGCTTTTACTGTTGCGTACGTTTCAGCAGCTTTCCCTTTCAGGTTTATGTCAAGGCCTTTACGTAACTTTATTACATTTGCCATGCTATATAAAATAATGGTTTCATAAATTTTCCGCAAAAGTAATAAATAAGATTGGGATTCGGGAGGAAAAAAGAAAGGAATTACGGAAATAAATCCGTAATTGCGTTCGTGCTCGTACACGTGAGTCGTCTTTCTTTTGTCTTGAAACAAAAGAAAGAAGCAAAGAAAAATTCAAGGCTGACTTTTTTCTCCTACTCGCTTCCTTCGCTTCGCTAAAGGGCAGAAACTCGCTACGCTCAAACAGTCTGCCCTTCTTAACGCTACGTTACGGGCACTCGCTTGACGGAGAAAAAAGTAGGCCAGTGTTCGCTGCGGGTTCGCTGCATAAGGAAGCTAGCGGTGAATTAGCTGTGGGAAATTTACAGCTGGGGCGCTACATAAGGAAGCTGGCAGTTAGTTCGCTGTGGGAAGCTAGCAACTGGTTCGCAATAGAAAGTCCGGTGCTGTGGCCCCATGCCGAATGGTTTCCCCGGCCTCGTTTTTCCGGCGTCAAGCGCAGGTGTTTCCTTCGGCGTTAAGAAGGGCAGACTGTTTGAGCGTAGCGAGTTTCTGCCCTTTAGCCAGGGGAAGCACCGGAGTAGACGGAAAAACGCAGCCTTGATTCTTTCTTTTTGGTTCTTTTTCTTTCGTATCAAGACGAAAGAAAAAGAACTCTCTCCCCTCAAAGAACTATTCAGCAAACATAGGATCCCACGCCGGCAACCGGATTGGTTTCTGCTTCAACACCTCCAGCACCTTTTCCGATGAATACTTGGTCTCCACCACCAATCGGAACATATATTCGTTGAACCATTCGTCCGTCATGATAAGATACCCCTGATAGCCAGCGGCTGGTCCCCAACTATTTTCAACCATCCATTTCGTTGGTTTTCCATTCTTGTCGAGGTCGACAGCCATGAGCGTCATGGCGTGGCTGGAGCCGCTGGCAAAGGTTTGGATACGTTGCTTCTTATTCATATTAAAAGACGTCCCCATTAGAGATTCGTAGTCGTAGTTTTTGACATCCAGCAGTCCCCGGTCAGAATTCAGGAATTTGCCCACATCGCAGGAGAAATACATCATTGTGCTGTCTTTGAGAGAGGCGATAGCCATTTCCTTGATATCCTCGATGGGGAGATTGACATACATCCAGTTTTTACCGTCGTAGCGGTGGCGGTCGTAATCTATTTCATAACATTTGTAGTATTCGCGGCTGGGGTCGTTCATAAGCATGACGTAGCTGTCAATCAGATTTTCGTCGCCATATTTCTTCAGGAAAGAAAGCGGGGTGTAAGTTTCGGTAGATACAGGCTCACCTTTGGCATTGTGTTCGGTCCAGGTAAATTCTGTGGGGGGAACACCGAGATTCAGCACCAACATGCGGTAGATTACGCTCAACATTTCAGTCTTCGTTTTTTCGATGACAGCGGGTTTGGCGCCTTTGGCGGCGAGCTCACGGAGTTGCAGCCCCTGTTCACGGAGTTTCAGGGCGATCAGGCCTGCCATGCGGGAAGTATTTTCACTGCTGTTTGTTTCGGGCATCACATCTTTGGGGACAAGTCCGTATTTGCTTACGATGTCCGCTACGCCGGTAAATGTGCCCCCGTCACTTAAAGGATTGCGGAAAAGCCACTCCACCATTTTATCGTCCATCGGTTTGCTGCTGGTGTCGATGATACCTTGCAGGAAGAGGTTCGCTTTCTCCAGTTGGTCGAAGAAGAAAGGATAAGTCTGCGAGAATTCGAAGGCGCCGAGGTTATGCTTTGCGATCGCTTTGGCACGCATCACGTTCAGCCCTGTGAAGAGCCAGCACCGGCCGGAAGATTTCTGGTCGGTGATACCTTTAGAGGGCACTTTGATGGAAAAATGCGTATCCATGCCTTTCAGGTTATCCTGGTTGAGAGCCAGTTTGCGGATGTCGTTGTTTCCGATGGCGTTGCGGATAGCCTTGTCAGAGGGAGTGTTTGCATAACTCTGCTTGATTTGTTGCATCATGGAGTCGCTGATGCCGCCTTTCAGTTCTTGCGCTTGTGTAGAACAAGAGAAAGCGCAGAAAACAAAAATGGATAAAATCTGTTTATTCATTATAATATATATAAGTAATTAATAGGCTGACGGATCATGACATACTAATAAATTATGTGTTGGTGTATGGAGATAAATCATGCAACTTTATTTATCAGCATATCGAGAAACATCTTATTCTGCAAAAATACGATTCTTTTTTAGATTTATTATCTAAGAATATCAAAACTAATCGGAATAAAATAGTTTTCTTTGCAGCCGGATTCCTCAGAGAGAAGTTATGAAGAAATATATAATAGGAATATTGATGATGCTTCCATCCATCAATATGATGTCGGCTACGACTGCTGACACCCCATCGGACACCGTCCCTGCCCTTTCCAAGCGCGAGTTGCATCGCCAGCGCGTGGCAAAACGTAATCTGCACTATAACATATTGGGCGGTCCCAGTTATACACCGGATTTTGGTCTGCTGGTGGGCGGTAGCGCATTGTTGACGTTCCGGATGAATCCGAGCGACACCACCCAGCGACGTTCGGTAGTGCCCATGTCCGTTGCCTTGATGTTCAAGGGCGGCTTGAACCTGATGGCGAAGCCGCAGCTCTTCTTTAAAGGCGATCGTTTCCGTATCTTCGGCACCTTCTCATATAAAAATACGATCGAGAACTTTTATGGCATCGGATACTCCACCAATAAAGATTACGAACGTGGAGAAGATACCAGCGAATACCGTTATAGTGGCATTCAAGTAAACCCCTGGTTCTTGTTCCGCCTGGGAGAAAGCGATTTCTTTGCAGGTCCTCAGGTCGATTTAAACTACGATAAAATTACCGAACCGGCTGCCGGGATGGTCAATGAGCCCTCGTACATAGCGGCAGGGGGCACGGAGCACGGGTACAAAAATTTCAGTTCGGGACTCGGCTTCCTGCTGACGTATGACACACGCGATATCCCCGCCAATGCTTACCGCGGAACGTACCTCGACTTCCGGGGAATGATGTACCATAAAACGTTCGGCAGTGATAATAACTTTTATCGTTTAGAGATAGACTACCGCCAATACAAAACAGTGGGGCGTCGCAAAGTGATAGCTTGGACCGTGCAGAGCAAAAACGCATTCGGGAATGTTCCGCTGACAAAATACGTGCTTAGCGGAACCCCTTTCGATCTTCGCGGTTACTACATGGGGCAGTTTCGCGACAAGTCATCGCATGTAATGATGGCCGAATACCGTCAGATGATCAATACAGACAAAAGCACATGGGTGAAGAAAATGTTGAGCCATATAGGATATGTGGCATGGGGAGGCTGCGGATTCATGGGCCCCACTCCAGGCAAGATAGAAGGTGTGCTTCCAAACCTCGGAGTAGGGCTACGCATTGAAGTCCAGCCTCGTATGAATGTACGCCTTGATATCGGCAGAGACATGGTGAACAAACAGAATTTATTCTATTTCAATATGACAGAGGCTTTCTGATCAGCCATCCATTCCGCTCAACCGTCCCACTCTGCCTTCACATCGAAACACGGACAAGCCTTGATCCATTCTTCCGGCTCAATCTCCCCGTTTGCGTTCAGGTCGGGACTTAAATCCCGATGTCCGCAAATACGACAGCCCGGATAATCACGGAGTAGCGTCAGTATGAGTACGTGCATGGAATGAATCTGCCACTCAGTGCGGGTATCGGCAGGGCGCCCCTGACAGTCAAGTCCCCCTTCATAGCAGATACCTATCGAGTGAGCGTTGTGACCCTTTGCGTGCGCACCGATCTTCTCAATCTCACGGGTAGTCTTTATGGCTCCATTTTTACGGATATAAAAATGATAGCCCGCCCCGTTGAACCCTCGTCGGCGATGACAGACTTCCAAATCATCTTCCGTGAAATCCCTGTCCGCCCTTGTGGCGGAACAGTGGATCACAATCAGGTTAATCTTCCTCATCAACCTTTCCTTTCATTCTTTTGGCTTTTCTCTTTCTGCGAAAGAAAAACAGCAGTTCCAATACGACTTCTAAGATTTTGTCAATCATTGTTTTACAGTTTATTGATTATTATTTAATGTAAGTTCGAAGGACGGGGTGGTAGGAATACATATTATTCTGTAATATATTAAGTTTACACTTTTACCTACCACCTCCCCCTACGGGGACTCACCCCCTCCGACTCCCCCGTTATCGGGGGAGAGCAACCCAGCTACCGCAAAGATGTGTTCACTGCGAAAAGACATTCACTGCAAAAGCATTATTGCAAGAGTATCACTGCGAAAGTACATTTCATCATCGGTAATAGCTTCACCGGAACGGCGAACGATTAAGCCGCCGGGTCAGGTGCCTCTCCACCGCCGGAGTTGCCCTCTCCCTTGTTATCATCACCCGAATCTTCGCCACTGTCTTCACCGGAAGCAGCCTTCTTTTCGGAAAGCAATTCGAACATCATATTATTCTCACCACCACGAGTGGTTGCCGTGCTATCGTTAGCCAGGCGCAAGGAATTGTCCACTTTGAAACGGAGGTTGACACGAGTGATATTCTTCACAGTGCAATCTTTTTCCATTTCCACACCGGGACAGGTCAGCGTAGTATAAAAGATACCCAGCCCATCCACTTTCACCTTATTCCCCGCCACCAGCACTTTTTTCATCGCACGGACAAAAGACTTCATAACGTGCGTCACGTCTTCCACCGAGAGCGATCCGATCGTCTCTATTTCACGTGCCAACGACTCAATGGAATAGATTTTCGCCTCTCCGGACTTGAGTTTGAGAGCAAATACCATCGGCGAGTTTTCATCACCGATTCGTTTTCTGCGCTTATAGCGCACTACTGTAACTGTTGTCATATACTTAAATTTGTTTCTACGAAAAGGAGGACATTCTCCCTTTCTGTTGGTGAAACAAAGATACGGCAGCACGTTAGTGAGTTGCCGGATTACACCGGATTACGCCGGATTATGTCGGGTTATGCCGTGATAAAACGGATTAGAATAAGATAAGTAGCCTATTACCCTATTATTCTATGTTAATACGCATAAATACAACTCTTCAACCCTTGCTTATTCCAGTAAAAATGTGTAACTTTACGTCTATTACATCAACTCATAAATACTCTCATAAATGGAAACTAACAACAAGATTACCTCCGAACAGAAAGAAGAAAAAACATTCCAATACCGCAGTTACGGGAAAGGCGAACTTGCCATGCTATACCTCCCCGACATACAGCAGCAAAGCGCAGTGGACCAATTCAATAAATGGATAGAGGCTGCCCCCGGATTGAAAGAACGACTCATTGCCACGGGCATGAATCCCCGAAGCAGACGCTACACACCTGCACAAGTGAGACTAATCATTGAAGTTCTTCAGGAGCCTTAATCAAGTAATAAGTATGCTTAACTGAAGCTATGCAGAACACTTGCGAAATTTGAATACCTAATACCTGACACTTAATACTTAAAAAACCTCCTTTTCAGGCAGCCAGCAAGTGCCATCATAAACAGTGCCGCTCACCCGTTTGTCTATGGGGACGGACGGGTCGTGCGATTCCTCGCAAGGCAGGTAGCGTCCGTTTACGGGATCATAGACAAAGGCCGCCACTCCCCCCGCTCCGAGATGTTTAAACTTCACTTTATCGACATATACGCGGGTGACGCCGACCTCCTTATCGCGTTCCACAACGATTCCATAATCAGCTTTGTTGTAAAAGTCGGCAGAGCCGTTGATGTCATACATCCCCACACGCGGCGTGGCACCCGTCACCGGGTTACGGTTCATTTTGCGCGGGTGTGCCACGACTATCAGCAGGCAATTATACTGCATGGCAAACTCCGTAAACTTATTCAACAAATTAGATATATATTGCGTTTCCGTCTGTCCCGGCAACGGGTTATGGTCGAAGCGGTTGAGAGGGTCGAACACAAGAATGCGGCACCCCCGACGGACCACCAGTTCGCGAGCCTTGGCAAGCACACGGTCGGGAGCCACATTGCCTTTGAGAGAAATATGAGAGATGTTTTCAGCCAAAAACTCCTCCGAACGTGCGAGAAGTCCCTCCGTCATGCCGCAAGCATTTTGGAAACGGCGACCGGTCAGTTTCTCAACCAGCTTCCGGTAATGATAGACAATAGGATGATTCTCCGGACTGAAGAACCCTATCTTCCATTGGTGGCGCAGGCAGAGGCGCAACACCAGTTCGTCTACCCACTCAGATTTCCCGGAACCGGGGATTCCGGTGACGTAGACATTACGCCCCCGTTCGTAAGTGCAGATTTTATCCATCGCCTCCCAGCCCGTTTCGGCACCGGGACCGAAGCCGTTGTCGAAAAGAGCACGCAATTCGCCATGCAGGTCGGTTGCGGTGAAAATACCTTCAAGAGGGACTTCCGCTGCCTGCTCGATGGCGATACGGAGACTTTGAATCCCGTATTTGACGAGATGCTCGTTGGCGTCTTTACACTCCGGTCCGTAAGTCACCACTTTGCAGCGTTCGGCTCCCAGGCGGTTGATGAGTTCGTCACGCAGTCGGAGCCCTGCCGAATCGGTATCTACAGCGATGATAATCTCCTTCAAGTCCTCGAAATGGGTTTCCATGAAACGGTCGAGCCAGGAAAGGTTCGAATTGGCTCCGGCAGGAACGGAAATGACGCTTTTGAATCCGGCAGCGATGGAAGATGCGGCATCCAGCTCGCCTTCGTGGATGATGCAGGAGGTCTGACCGAGCACGGAGTCGATGTTGTAAGGGATTAGTTCGGCTCCCTGCACCATTTTGAAATGCTTTGCGCCACTGCGGAATTTGGTGTTTATCAGCTGATCCCCCTCAAAATAGTTGAAGCAGACGCAACGTTCTTTTTTAGCGGATTGGGGCATGAACTCCTCCTGTTCGGTGATGCGCAATCCGGCTATGACGGATTGCGGAATACAACGTGTCTCTACCAGCCAACGCTCCGCAGCTTCGGAAAGCGTGGTCTTTGCAGCATCAAATACGGGGCGTTGAAAGTGCTGCGGAGCAACTGCCGCACGGCGTTGACGGGCAGCCTGGCGTTCGGCTTTTTCACGCTCTTCGTTGTCGTCGGGGACATAGAAATCGGCTCCACAGTGGTAACAGTGGCAATGTCCGGTGTCGATGTTGACACGCAACGAACGATCACGCTTGTTACGCCGGGTGGGAAGACATTTTTTACAAATGGTTTTGAGAACACCACTCGATTTTCCACGAATATCGACATCGTAATTAGAAAAATTCCTCATAATTTATTTTCTTTTTTAGCTTGGTTGAAATGTTCGGCCGAAAAGAGGCTGTTTAAAAACTCGTAACTGATGGGGAGCGCAGGCAAGACAGCGGCACGGTGCAGGCAAGGCGTGGGCACAATACGAGCGAGACATCGGCACAGCGCAGGCAAGGCGTGGGCACAATGCGAGCGAGGCATCAGCACAGCACAGGCAAGGCGTGGGCGCGTCCGAAGCAACGAGCCGTCTCTCAACTCCCCCACTTCTTTTTCACCTCGTCCCACACAGCAGATGAGTCCGGCCGTGGCGGTGCATCATCCGGGATTTCATGTCCCAGATACATCCGTTTACCGTCGACAAGCTGCTCATAGCGATAAGCATACCGCCCGTTTCGTTTATTCTGCTGTGACATTTCGTATTCCAATGCCACACGGATCTTCTTGTTCGTCACCGAGCCATTGGCTACAAAATTCGAGAAATACGATTTCACCTCGCCCAAGTTCATCATCCTGTCCTGCTTTCCTTGCAGGCAAATCTGATTTTTGAAAAGCTGGACAATGTACTTTTCATTGCTGATGAACAGCTTCCCCAGCCCCGAGTGCATTCCTGCCTGATTCATGTAATCCTCGCTCGCCGCCATCTCGTCCACCAGCGATTCCCACTTCTGATAAGGGCAGACCGGCTGTTGCCCCTCTATCGCACCCATATCGACGACGGATAATATCTTTTCTTTTCTATTCTGTTCTGTTTCACGCGCGTGTATAGCCACATTTGCATTGTCAATCAGCGCGTTATCTTCCTCTTTAACACTTTGTTTAACACTTTGGTAAGCCGCGCCCAGCAAATACTTAGCCATTCTCCGCTTCATCCCCGGCGAATAAAAACGGTCTCCTTCAATCACAAAAAGCCCGAAATCTTTTACGATATGCACCAAATATGCCTGGCGGACCCTGGACCGGATAGCCAACGAACGGAGCACGCTGAAAGAGGAACAAAGATCGTCTTGCTTTCGCAATGCCTCGATCAGTATCCAATAGGCACCATATCCTTTCAATCCTTCCCGTTCGATGAGCAGCAATATTCTTTCATCATCTGCGGCTGTAGCATCGTGCTTAAAAAAATTATCATTCTTCATTTTTATATAATTAAATTAATATTTCAACAAAATTTCATGCTTTTTTGGCGAGTTAACTTGGTGAGTGCAAAGGTCTTTTAAATATTCGACATATACTTATCTTTATATGAATAGCTAAATATGAAATTTTTAGAAGACCTTTGCGCTCAGTAACATAACTAATAAAAAAAGAATGAACAAATCGAAAAAAAGTCTCAACGAAGACGAACTTATGCAGGAAAAATTAAAAAGATGTCTTTATATCAGCATCGGACGCCTGTTGATTTTTATACGCACGATCTCACCTTTGACTCTCGAGAAGTTGCAAGAAATATCGTCCGTCAATTCCGGCATGATATGGAGGATGGAGCAAATACGCAATTATTCCATCCTTTCATACGCACAGGCTATCCATTATTATCTGAAGTCAGTAAAATGCATCATCAATATTCACAACATTTTCTACCAAGTTGCAAAGGCGTTGCTGAACGGGAAATGCATCGTCATGTTCGCCGTAAACTCTGACCAACTGTCCAAGTATGCCTCCAACCAGATACTTCTCCGGCAACAGTCGGATGACGTGGAAGAGCTTGACAGAAGACGCCAGCATAGAGAGGCGACTCTCTTGAAAAACAGGAAGCGAGGCGAAGCAAGGTGGAAGAAAAAAAGCGAGGCAAAGCAGAAGAAGGAAGGCGAAGCAAAGCGGCAGAAGAAAAGCGAGGCAAAGCGGCAGAAGAAAGAATCACCCCAAAAGCAAACCAAGCAAAAGAAAACGCAAAAAAGTTAGATGGCATGTGCATCTCTTTGGGTTTCAGACCATGAGAACACCAAGGGGCTATCCGACTTTTTGGACAGCCCCTTTTATCTTGAAACAGAAAACATTATAGATGCTTCAAGCCATTTCCTTCACACTAGTCGGTCATCAACTTTCTGTAACGGACACGTTTCGGTTCTTCATTTCCCAAACGTTTCATTTTGTTTTCTTCGTATTCTGAATAAGAACCTTCGAAGTAGAACACGTTAGAGTCTCCTTCAAAAGCCAGGATGTGTGTACAGATACGGTCGAGGAACCAGCGGTCGTGCGAGATGACTACCGCACAGCCGGCGAAATCTTCCAAACCTTCTTCCAAAGCACGCAATGTGTTTACGTCGATATCATTGGTGGGCTCATCGAGCAGCAGCACATTGCCTTCTTCTTTCAAAGCCATTGCCAAATGCAGACGGTTTCTTTCACCACCGGACAATACGCCGCAGAGTTTTTCCTGATCGCCTCCGGAGAAGTTGAAACGGGAAAGGTATGCACGCGCATTCACGTCGCGTCCGCCCATGCGGATCAGCTCATTGCCTCCGGAAATCACCTGGTAGACACTCTTATTCGGATCGATATCTCTGTGTTGCTGGTCTACATACGCCACTTTTACAGTCTCTCCTACTTCAAATTCGCCTTTATCTACCGATTCCAATCCCATAATCAGGCGGAACAGGGTTGTTTTTCCTGCACCGTTAGGGCCAATCACACCGACAATGCCATTGGGAGGGAGCATGAAGTTCAGATCGTCGAACAACAGTTTGTCACCGTATGCCTTAGCCACATGTTTGGCTTCAATGACCTTATTGCCTAGACGGGGACCGTTCGGAATAAAGATTTCGAGTTTCTCTTCTTTCTCCTTCACGTCTTCGTTCAGCAATTTGTCGTACGAGTTAAGACGTGCCTTACCCTTCGCCTGACGGGCTTTCGGGGCCATGCGTACCCATTCCAACTCGCGTTCCAGCGTCTTACGGCGTTTGCTGGCGGTCTTTTCTTCCATTTCCATACGTTTGGTCTTTTGTTCCAGCCAGGAAGAGTAGTTGCCTTTCCAGGGGATGCCTTCGCCGCGGTCGAGTTCGAGGATCCATCCGGCAACGTGATCGAGGAAGTAGCGGTCGTGCGTCACAGCAATCACCGTACCTTCATATTGTTGCAGGTGTTGTTCCAGCCAGTCGATAGACTCTGCGTCCAGGTGGTTGGTAGGTTCGTCCAGCAGAAGTATATCCGGTTTTTGCAACAGCAGACGGCAAAGTGCTACACGACGACGCTCGCCTCCGGAGAGGTTTTCTACCGGCTGGTCTTCGGGCGGGCAACGGAGGGCATCCATCGCACGTTCCAGCTTGCTGTCCAGATTCCATGCATCGGTTGCATCAATGATGTCTTGCAGTTCACCCTGGCGGGCAAAGAGGGCGTCCATCTTGTCCTGGTCTTCATAATACTCCGGCAAGCCGAATTTCTGATTGATTTCTTCGTATTCCGCCAGTGCGTCCACAATGGGTTGCACACCTTCCATCACTACTTCTTTTACTGTCTTTGTGTTGTCCAAATAAGGTTCCTGTGCCAGGTAACCCACAGAGTATCCCGGAGAGAACACGACTTCTCCCTGATAGGATTTCTCCAAACCGGCGATGATCTTCAATAACGTTGATTTACCGGAACCGTTCAAACCGATAATTCCGATTTTTGCTCCATAGAAGAAAGAGAGGTAAATGTCTTTCAACACATTCTTATTAGGAGTGAATGCTTTGCTCACTCCCACCATTGAGAAGATAATTTTTTTATCGTCAGCAGCCATATATTAAATAATGTATATTGTTGATAATGGCACAAAGATAAGAAAAATGTTTGAAATCTTTTGGAGTTATAAAAAAATGTTCTACCTTTGTACCCGCATTCGAAAGAAAGCACATAAGGATTGATTCGCTAGCTCAGCAGGTAGAGCACAACACTTTTAATGTTGGGGTCCTGGGTTCGAGCCCCAGGCGGATCACTGAAAGAAAAGCCAAAAGGCGACAAGAAAAAGACAAGTCCTACAAAATCAATATTTTGTGGGACTTTTTTTATTGTCTTTTGGCTACCTTGACCGCCACGAAAAGGGGGGCAGTAGAAAAAATCCGCTGAGCCCCTTTTCGGGGGCAGTCCTACAAATAAATATCTTTGGCTCAGTTTGAAATTTTGGGGATTTGGTTCAGTACACAGCCATATCCCTAAAAAATGATTCATTCCCGTGCAGAAATGAACCAAATCTCCAATTATCTATATCCAAACCAGCTAAAAACTCTCTTACTGATTCTTTATGCTATAATCCGGTTTCAGCCGTTTCAGTTTTATTCGCAAACGCCTTGCTGGAAGGCGATAGCGGCTGAAGGCAGAAAAAAACACCCCCTGCGAGAATAGGTTGTAGCCAGGGGGGAGTGCTTTCAGAGCCTGTTTAAATTTTCCTGAGATTATGTTAGATAGGCTTTACCGACCT
>ERZ777011.2691-NODE-2691-length-13258-cov-3.952662_pt1 | contig 13258 bp, 14 predicted proteins | sample MGYA00374964_ERZ777011 | MGnify/ENA primary metagenome ERZ777011 (study PRJEB29310, sample SAMD00008975) | mouse gut metagenome | study: EMG produced TPA metagenomics assembly of the Metagenome analysis of fecal microbiota from mouse which was promoted...
AGCCCTAAAGCTATTTCGAGGAGAACCAGCTATCTCCGAGTTCGATTGGAATTTCACCGCTAACCACAAGTCATCCGAGCACTTTACTGCGTACCCCGGTTCGGTCCTCCACTGCGTGTTACCGCAGCTTCAACCTGCTCATGGTTAGGTCACCCGGTTTCGGGTCTAATACTGCCGACTTGTCGCCCTATTCAGGCTCGCTTTCACTGTGGCTCCATCAACTGACTTAGCCTCGCCGACAACATTAACTCGCTGGATCGTTCTACAAAAAGCACGCCGTCACGGCCGAAGCCGCTCCGACACCTTGTAGGCACTGAGTTTCAGGATCTATTTCACTCCCCTCCCGGGGTTCTTTTCACCTTTCCATCACTGTACTAGTTCGCTATCGATCAATCAATATATTTAGCCTTGGCAGGTGGTCCTGCCAGATTCAAACAGGGTTTCTCGTGCCCCGTCCTACTTGAAAAAAGATATATAATGCCTCAAACCGTTTCGCATACAGGGCTTTCACCTTCTTTGGCGCACCATTCCAAGTGCTTCCGCTACGATTTGAAAGGATTCTTATCATTATCTGCTCAGTTAACGCTGTCAGTTTATATGCTAAGCAATCCATATAGAATTACTCAACATATAAATTATCTTATTTCGCAACCCCTTTCATAACTCTGGCCGTTAAACCGTATGGTTATGTTAAGGTTTGGGCTGTTCCAATTTCGCTCGCCACTACTTTCGGAATCATTGGTTATTCTCTTTTCCTCAACCTACTAAGATGATTCAGTTCGGCTGGTTCCCGTCTATTTACCCTATGTGTTCAGGTAAATGCAACACAACATGACTTGTGCTAGGTTTCCCCATTCGGAAATCCCCGGATCAATTCTTGTTCTCAGATCCCCGAGGCTTATCGCAGAGTCCTACGTCCTTCATCGGTATTGATTGTCAAGGCATCCACTATCAGTGCCCTTATGTACCTTTTTATGCATTGACTTAACTAGCAATCGACGTTCAATCAATCGCTATTTCCGTCTTACAATTTTGATTTCTATTAGAAATCTTTCATCGTTGTCTCAAATTGTTAATCGAAATTCTTAACACAAGCAAATTCCCGTGAGCTTCTTTTTAGAGAAAGCACGATAGAATTTCCTCGCATGATTTCTATCTTAATACAGAGGTTGCTCTTCGCAACTTGTTTAACTGTTACTCAGTATATCGCACCCGATTGCCAAAGTCAACACTTTTTTTGAAGATTTTTCGACTTTTTTGGCATTTTTTGCGTAACAGAGGTAAAATTTCGCATTACAAGAGTGTTAATTGTTTGTTTGTTGCACTCTATACTTCCATTGTATCACACTTTTCTAAAAATGTCAATAGTTTTACGGTTTAAAATTTTACAGTTGTCAAGTTGGTGAAAATCCATAGTTATCTCAGATTTGAGATATTAATCAGGTAGGTCCTTGAGCCATGTCCGTACACCATCGTGCTTAGAGCAGGTGCCGCGGCGATGCTGACTATGGCTATATGTTCCATCATTACAGATAGCTGAGGCGGGTCGGTTTCTTCGCCATCGACGTATGCAACAGAATAAGCAATCTCTTCTAGACCATTAACACCCTGAGTGATTACTTTAGTATTACCTTTTGCTAGGGTATTATCGTTGACTGTTTGGGTTTAGAAAGGTATTTCGTAAGTGGAGGACTCAGTCTTGGTTTCGGTAGCCGGAACAGTGCTAGATTGAACTTTGGAAGCGGAGGATGATTCTATGGCCTCAGTTTGCAAACTATAACCTGGAGTAGAAGTCTGAAGATTACTCTCAGAATTATTATTAAAATTAATGCCGGCCGCGATAACTCCAGCTACGGCCAAGGTAGCACCAAGAATAGCAAAAGTACCCTGTTGTTTCTTATTCATGTATATATTTTATGATAAAAAGTCGTACTCGTAAATCTCGGCATTTTGAAAATTAGGAACATCTTTTGCTGGCGTCTTCGTGATAATGGAAACTAGGCGCTTCATGAGGCCATTTGAGGTAATAACAAGGATTTGGGCATCACTTGAATGGGAGGCTTGGAGCTTCTGTAAAAAATCCGCAGCGCGGGCGTGAAAATCTTGAATTGGTTCAACACCAAAGGCGCCAGAGTTGAGATTGATATCAAGAAAATCGATCTCGTTATTAAAGACTTCGCTGGCGGGACGGCCCTTGAACTTGCCAATACCACGTTCTTTCAGTGCGTCACAGAAAATGATAGGAAAGCCTGGCGCAATAATTTCAGCGGTTTTGGCAGTGCGCTGGAGAGGCGAAGCGTAACCGCGTCAAACTCAAGGCCGCGCCGAACAATTTTGTCACGCAAGACCTCAGCTTGCTTGACGCCGGTGGCGTTGAGTGGAATGTTGGTCTGCCCCATAAGAATACCCGCTGCATTCCAATCGGTTTCACCATGACGGACAAGATAAAGTTTCACAAGATTACGTCTCCTTCGGAATTATCGCCGATAGCCAGAAAGCGATTATCCCAAGGTTTGATAGGAGAACCGCTAAGGCTACAGGAATAAATGAGATAATTCTGCTTCTTGCTTTGAGTATCCTCTGCAACATATTCCTCACGCAGGGACATAACTTTATCATAAAGTAACACAGCTGGGCGCCCTGGGAAATAAGTAGTATCAAGACGAAAATATTTAAATCTCTCCAGCTGGCGGCAATATTCAATCGTATCTTGCAAAACTTGAACGCCAAAATGATGACGACGAAACTCCAGCAAAATGGCAAACCAGTCCATCCAGATGGTCTCGCCCTGGTCGTAACCCGGCTCGTCTGTGTCAAAAGTGAAAACACCTGTTAGACCAACTATTTTATCATCATAATAAACAAGCCAAGAAACATTGGAGTCATCCTCGGGGTATAACGGCTTAGCAAGATAATCCTCGTCAACATCTTCATTGGGCCAAACATGATGTTGTACTGATAGGGCAAACTGGAGGTTGTTCTTATCAACCTTTTTATAGGTTAATTCCCCGGTTTGGCTTTGCATAGGTTAGGCTTGCTTGATGATTTTATGGTTGCCGTTTACGATGTAGACGTCACCATCATTGAGAACAATTGCTTCAGCACCAATCTTGGCGACTTGCTCTTGATAAAACTTGGTGACAGACTTGCGCTCTGGGCGATTGGCATGCGGAATAACATACTCATCAATCAAACCCAAGCCACCAACGACCGATTCGACGCCGTAATATGCCCCAACCTCTTCGATTTTTAAATCGTCACGTTCATAGGTCTCGATATCTTTGGCAGCCGCCATCGCACCGGCACTATGGCCAGAATAAACTATAATGTCATCCGCAAGACGCTGGCGCAAGATATCGTCCATGCCGCTGATTTTGAAGGCGGTGGACAGAAGAAAAACGTTACCACCAATTGTATGAATGAGACCTGGGTTATATTCTGCAACAAATGCTTCGAGTTCTGTTGGGTCTTTGGTAAAATATTCGCGCAAATCTAGTTCTTGCACTTGAAAGCCAGCTTGTTCTATAATTTTTAGTTTCTCGGCGACGCGCTCAGCTTTTGTAGCGGGATCTTTGTAATCTTGTGCATTAGTAATAACTAGAGTTTTGCGATTTTCGCCGACCAGTTCGCGCAAATCTTCGGCGAAGTTCCCTAAATCTTGGCTGGATAGAAAGAGTTTCATTATGCCTCCTTATGTATAGGCGGGTAAACTTTGATAATATCAAGAGGTGCAGTGATATTAGACCGTAAGTTTTCGATAGTGCCGATCATGAGTTCTGGACAGCGCAACTCTGCCTTCATTGCGCAGATTTCTTCATAAGTAAACCAACGTTGCGCAGAAATCTCATGAGCGCTAAGGTTTTTAACTGCACCAATAATCTCAGCAGAAAAGACAATCACTATATATGCATCAGTCGGATCAGGATCAGTGCCAATTTGGCAGATGTTTTTTAGCTTCACATCGTAGCCCGCCTCTTCCCTCACTTCACGTAGCGTTGCTTCTGTAATAGTTTCCTTTGGGTCTACATGACCACCGGGTGCACCCCATTTGCCTTTGCAATCATCGACATGGTTCTCAGCTTCTTGCACCATGAGATACTTGCCGTCACGTTCTATAATTGCACTACCAATAATATGATTTTGCATCTTATTCTCCTTTCACTAGTTCCTTAAGTTTTTCGTGGACGCCGGCAGAATCTTTGGCAATTAGCGCCAGGCGAGCATCAATGTCAGTGTGAGCGATTTTGAGTGTGCGGCTGAGGACGGGATTATCAGACATTTTGTCGAAGAAGTTATAAAATTTCTCGGCTTCGGCTGGAGTGCGAAGCGTAGTGGCGGCGAGGCGCGGATAATCCTCGATTGATTTCTCTCCTGTGAGTTGCTCTACATAATCCCAGTGTGTCACCAACCAATCCAAAGCGCGGTCACGCGTGCGGTAATTGCGCATCAAATGTGCAAACAGGAAAATATGGTTCTGCGGACGAACAATCTTAGGCTGTTCAAGCCAAGCCAAAAGTTGCTCTAGGTGTTCCGGTTGTTTGGCGATATCGATGAGAGTATATAATATATCGTCTTTAATCTCTGGGTCAGTTTCAGTCTGATATTTCTTGAGCCATGGAGTAAAAACTTTGTCTTCATCAAAATACATTTTGGCAGCCAGCACTTGCACACGAAGCTCGGGGTCAATTTTGGCAAAATCATCGCTATACATGTTCATGAGATGGCGCAAGATTGGTTCATACTCGCTGTAACGAGCGATTTCGAGTAGGATATGGCGCTTTGTGGTTGAATCTACATCATGTAAAACAGAAAAATCAATGCTATCAAACTGGTTTTGTAAAAGCTGACGCAAATAGGCCTTATAATCGTCTGTCGCCGGAGTTTCGGGCGTACAGAAAAGTTTGAGATCAGTAATTAACATCAGTATTATATCCCAAACCGCTGATGAAGGCTCATGAATAAACTTAGGCAAAAGGTCAAACAAAGATGCGGAGGCGACATTGGGAGTTTTGGCTAGGAGCTCACGGTCGATGAGTAAGCGAAGTTTTTGTTCCTGCGAAAGTTGATCGTACTCGGCAATCTTAGACTGGAAATCCGCATCGTCAAGATTGAGCAGATAGTGACCTGACATATCATCAGTGATTTCTGGCAAAGGCCATACGGTGTCATCGGTCTGACCGGTGATGAGAAAGCGGTGTTGTTCCCACTCATTCCCCTGCCGCTGCAAAACTGGATAGCCCGGCTGAGTAATCCAAGCACGCATAAAATCTTTAATATAAAAATCAGCATAAGGTTGCAGGGCATCCCAAAGATTATCACCCACAGTATTTTCATACTTATATTTATCAAAATAATCACGGAGGCCTTGGTCGAACTTTTCTTCACCCATCAGCCGAATGAGCATAAAAATTAGATGCGCACCTTTTGCATAAACGATGGCACTATCAAATAAAGTAGCGATCTCAGTGGGATGATGGACGACCTGCTGCACCGATTGCACGCCTGGCAAACAATCGCGTTTAAACGCCGCAAAACAATACCCGGTGAAGAAGTCTTGCCAGATGTTAAAATCCGGATAAAGCGCATCTGTGGCGAAGTATTCAATTACGCTGGCAAAGGATTCATTAAGCCAAAGATCGTCCCACCACTGCATAGTAACAAGGTCGCCAAACCATTGGTGCGAAAGCTCGTGTGTGACGGTGAGCGCAATGCTCTGTTTAGTATCCGTAGTAGCAGTCTTATCGGCGAGCATCATCGATTCGCGATAGGTTACTAAGCCCCAGTTTTCCATAGCGCCAGCTTCAAAGTCGGGCAAGGCAACTTGGTCAAGCTTAGGCAGAGGATACTTTTCTTGGAACTTTTCGTCGTAGTATTCTAGCGCACGGGCGGCAGTGTCGTTCGCAAACAGCAGCGACTCAACCGATTGATTGAAGGCACAGTATGAACTAACTTTGACACCATTTTTATTGACAGTAGAAACACTCTGGAGCGGGCCGACCACCCAAGCTAAGAGATAGGTAGACATGCGCGGGGTGGTTTGGAACTCGAAACTGCCCTGAGTTTGCTGGATGACTGGTGTGTTGGCCAGTACCACATCGCAAGATGGGTCATAGTCAGGGACGATAATCCGCAAATCAAAAGTGGCTTTGGCAGCCGGCTCGTCAATGCACGGAAAGGCTTCGCGGGCATAATGCGATTCAAACTGTGTGGCCACCAGACGCTGCTCCTTACTATTGAAGTTATAGGTGGAGAGGTAACAACCCTGCATGTTGTGGCTGAGTTTGCCACTGAAGTTAACTTTGATAATGAGGTAATTTTCGTCCTGGCATTCGTCGAGAATCGCGTGCATTTCAGCGGTGACAGGAATAGTAATAACACCATCCGTATGCGTAAAATCACACGTCATGTAACCATACTCAGCTGAAGAGCCTTCGTGATCCGTGACACGTGGGCGCCATTCAATCTTTTCAATCTGGAGGCCAACGGCATGAAGTTTGATGCTGTCGCTAAGCAAAGCACCGGTGATTTCGACTTTGCCCTTGAGCTGTTCGGAAACGCGCCAAAAGCATTCTTCTAGTTTATAATGATGGGGCTTAAAATAGTCGAGAAATCTTTCCATATAGTTATTATTATAACACACGAAAAGCTAGGGCTCCGGGAGCCATTATTGACATTGTAGCATACCATAAGCATTTTGTCAATACTTAGATAACGCGTGAGACTTCTTCAAGTGTGGTTTCGCCGCGGAGAGCGGCCAAAATTCCCTTTTGCTCGAGCGTAAGCATGCCGTGCGAGCGAGCGGTGTCTTCAATGGCGCGCGTATTGATATCTTTGATATCGCCACGCAAATAAGCTTGAATATCGTCGGAAACTACCAATTGTTCCATCAAAACCGTGCGGCCTTTGTAACCAAACGGAACCTCTTCGCTTTCAACTGGGTGATAAAGAGTGATGTCGTCCAAATCAACATCAACGCCATACAGTGCGTCGCGAATGTAGCTGACAGTGGAAGCATCAGGCTTGTACGGCTCTTTATTATCGGCGAGTTTGCGCACTAGGCGTTGTGCCATAAGCAGGCGAATCGAGCTGGCAAAAATTGGGTTGGTGCCGATAAGGTCAATCATACGGGCAAAAGCGGCAGAAGTGGAATTGGCGTGGAAAGACGAGAGCACGAGGTGGCCAGTGATAGAAGCCTGGATGGCAGTGCGAGCAGTATCGGCGTCACGAATCTCACCCACCATCACGACGTCTGGGTCAAGACGGAGTACTGAGCGTAAACCTTCGGCGAATGAGCCACCTTCGGTGGTATGGATTGGGATTTGCGTGATGCCAGTGATGCCGTATTCGATTGGGTCTTCCAAAGTGATAATCTTGCGTTCGCTGGTATTGAGGGCGTTGAGAATAGAGTAAAGCGTGGTAGACTTACCTGAACCAGTAGGACCGACCATTAACACGAGGCCACGCGGGTGCGAAATGATTTCTTCGATAGTCTCAAGCTCAGTGGGTGAAAGGCCGAGCAAGTTGAGGTTAAGTAGGGTCTCGTCAAAGTTAAACAAACGCAGTACTGCATCTTGGCCATACATGGTGGGCACGGTTTCTACGCGAATATTGAGCAAGTGTGAAGTGCCGTCACGGTAAATGTCTTGCTGCATATGACCAGATTGTGGCTTGGTGGAAGCGGAAGAAATGTTGGCACGCGAAGATAACTCGCCCATGATGATACGATAACGGTCTTTGTCAATCTCAGCCACAGGGTGAAGCATGCCGTCAACACGCATGCGAATACGAATCTCGTCACGCAGGTTTTCGATGTGAATATCGGAGGCGTTGAGCTTGTCGGCTTGGTCAATCAAAAAATCGAAAACTTTTTCGGAGGAAACGCGATTAAGCGTGTGGCTGACTTCGGCGATGGTTTCAGAATCACCCTCTTGTGCAATTTTGATGTCATCGTAATGCACCTGCTGAGGTGGGTCGTAACGTAGCATGAAGTTCTGAAAGGCCGAGTTGGAAATCAAGAAGAAACCGACATGCTTGCCGTCTTCGGCATACTGGCGGCGCATATCGGGAAGTAGACTATTGGGCGTCTGGCTAGTAACCATAAAGCGGAAAGGAGTTTCTTCATCCCCTTTTTGTAAAGGAATCATGAAATTTTTGCGCATAGTCTTGACGTCAAGTACGTCTGGAACTAGCGGGATGGTATTTTCAAACTCGCGCGTGTCAAGATAAGGTAAGCCTAAAATTCGGGCCCTACTACGGGTGGCCTGTTCTTCATTATCGCGCCGTTTGCGCTGAATTTCGGATTCATCCATTGTTTATTATCTTGCCCACTTTATGCTTATGGATATATTATAGCATGGAATTATGCAGTTTTCTCCAACTCAGCGAATTTTGCGGTCATCGTGGGGTTACCGCGGGTGAGTTTTTTGATCGTGAGGTCGTCTAATTTTTTATTGGCAGTTTCAAAGTTTTTGACGGTCTGGATAAGTGCATCGCGGGTATTCTCGAGTTTTTTGATGCTCTCTTCGATTTCTTTGATGGCTTTGTTGAAGTTTTTGGTAGCACGGTCGGAGTTGATGGCGAAACTATCTTTCCATTTGTCGATACGACCTTCAAAGTTGGTGATATCGATGTTTTGTTCTTTAATTAGCGCAAGCTCAGCTTTATACTGTAGTGAGTTCATTGCAGCGTTACGCAAAAGCGTAATCATCGTGATGAAAAACTGCGGGCGAATGACATACATTTTGTCAAAACCAGACTGGAAAGAAACATCTACAATTCCTTGGTTGTAGAGCTCATTGTCAGCCTCGAGCAGAGAAACCAGCACAGCGTATTCGCAATTCTTCTCGCGACGGTCTTTGTCGAGTTCTTTGAAAAAATGTTCGTTTTTGTGCTTGGTAGCAGTAGTTTCGTTTTCGTTTTTCATCTCGAACATGATGGAAATAATTTCGTTGCCATGCTCATCCGTTTCGCGATAAATATAATCACCTTTGCTACCTGTGGTTTTGGAAACAGTATTGTCTTTTTCAAAATAAGCGCGCTGGAAAGCGGTGGGGCGGAGCTTGTTAAACTCAGTTTCGCAATGTTGTTCTAAGCTTTCGCCAATCATTTTGGTGGACATTTTGGCTTTCATATCCTTATAATAGGCAATCATTTCATCTTTGCTACGAAGCTCGGCATCGTGTTGCTCTTTGAGCGAAGTCAGTTGCAACTTTTGCTCGGTCTCTTTATTCTCTAATTTGTTGGCCAGCTCGTCACGCTCTTTTTCGATCGCAGTGACAGCCTTAGTGACAGCTAATTCTTGCTCAGTCTTAGAGCTGGCGATTTGGGACTCCAACTTAGCGATAACTTCGGCAGTTTGGGACTGAAGTTTGGAAAGTTCCTCGGAATTCTGGACTTTGAGCTCGGAGATTTTTTGATTGGCTTGGGATTTGAGTTTGACGATTTCAGAATCTTTATCGGAAATCGCGCGCTGGAGTTCAGATTCTTTGTCGGCTAAAGTTTGCTGGAGCTCAGCGCGAACTTTGGATTCGGCAAGCTTGATTTCGTTTTGTTTTTCGCGCTCGGCCGTGGCTAACTTTTCGTGTACTTCTTGCTCGATTTCCTGCTTACTAATTTGGTTGAGCAGACTAGCATATTCACTCTCGTCTACTGAAAAAACCTTGTGACAATGCGGGCAAGTCAGGTCGTGGTTCATCAAAAATCCTTTCTATTTTAGATATTTATGAATAATCTGCTTGAGTTTGATTGCGGAACTAATAAGCCAATCGAATTGTTCATTCTGGGTGGTAGCGTCATTAAAATCAACTTCTTTTTGTGCACGAATACGACTAATTACCTTATCTGGTAATTCCTGCCAGTCAAACTCTAAACCAGTTTCGGCTTCAATCTCCGCGCAATGCTGATATAATTTATGGAAAATTTCTTTATTATTGATGTTTATCTCAATAGTAATGACGCCATCACGGCGAATTTGACACATAGCTATATGATACTTTGACGAACCAACGCTAAAGTCCATCCAATGACCACCAGATGGTTTGCGTAAGTTAAAATCATGCGTAAATTTTTTATTAGTCGAAGCATATTCATTGAACGCACGCCAATATTCAAGACGCCGTTGCATGGTCTGGTTATTTGTATCGCTTTTCTTTATAGCCTTAGCCCAATCATTTGGCTTTTCGATAACTTCGAATTTGGCCGCCGGCATAGAATCACCAATTTTGTAAAGTTTGATTTCACAAAGGAAAAATCCAATTTGGTCATCGGTATGATTATTTAGCCATTCAATAGCTGAACGATGTTCTTCACGCGCATGCTTGACCAGCCAAACTACTAAATTAGCCGATTTGCCTGACGCATAAGTAATCAGTTTACCAAGATGGTCATGATTGGTGCTTTCGAGCTGATTTTCAATGATAATTTTTTGCCCGTTACTAGAATCGGATGTAAAAATGTCTACATGAAAATCACCAACTGCTGATTCAACCTCAGCCTCGTCCAAATCGACCCCAATAGTGTCACCTAAAATTGCTAAGTTCTGGCTTTCAGCTAGCCATCGAGTAAAATCTGCCGCTTCGTGTGGCCAGACTTGACGTAAGTCTTTAATTTCTTCTAATTTTTCCAGAGAAACCATATTTATAACTCCTTTTGATATATTATATATGATATTTGTGACATAAAATCAGAAAAATCTATTGACTTTTATTACTATCTGTGATATAATGAGAAAATAAGAGTGTAATTGAAAGGAAAAATTGTTATTCCCAGAAAAACACTCAATACTAAAGACGCGCGTTACCGGCGTCACGAGCGATTAATTAATACAACTCTACACGGAATGCTCACAAAACGGTGTAGAAATATCCGTCCAGCAGAAGTGTGCCGGCAAGCGAAGGTTTCACGAACGACGTTCTACACGCATTATGATAATGTGAATTTCGTAGAACAATACGAACTCAAATTGAAGCAGGATTTTTGTGCAAAGTTACCAAAAGACTGTCTGAGAAAAGAAACTTTATTCACGATTTTGCTGAGCTTTGTTCGCGAAGAACGCGGATATTTTGAAGCAACCATGCCAAATGCGAACTTTTGGCTACTACAGAAGATTTTTACGGAATTGCATCCGGTTTTGAGGGCGAAGGATTGCAGTAGCAGGTCGTATGAACTATACGTGATGCAACAAGTTGCACTGATTTCCTGTTGGGTACAGTATGATAATTTTGCTTTTGAGAAAATCAGACCTTACGCACGAAAGATGGCACAGTTGCCAATAATGCGGATGGATTTTTAAGGTAACTTTTTATGCTGAATCTTGCTTTCATGCCACCATTTGATGGCGCCATAAACATTAATGACGAGATAGGCAATACTAGTGGCGAACATCATAGGTGCTTCGGGGCTGGAGCCGCCCATAAAGATAATTGTCCAGATGGTTAAATCGAGTGTATTATTGACCATCCAAATCCACCAGGACTCGGCGTAACGCATAGTCATTAGAATAATACCGCAGAGGTTGACGCAGTTGGAAGCGGCGTCAAGCCAACTCAGACGTTGGCTTGGAATGAGGCTAAGCAGGTAGCCAACAATCAAACTGCCGACAAGGCAAGATACGACAACAATGACTGAGGTCTTGAAAGTGAATTTGCGACGTTTGACTTCTCCAGATTTGTCGGAGTTTTTGCCCCACTGCCAGAATCCCCAAAGCTGTAATGGTAAACAGGCAACAATATAAAAGCTGGCCGAGCCAAAAAGTTGGTTGTGAAAAGCGGCATAGCTCATGAGAGCGTAGTTGATGATACTGAGCAGATATTGGATTTTGCGACCTTGACTAGCAAAGTAGGCCGAGAGTAAACCAGTAAAAAGAATTGTGCCGCCAAGGACAATGTCGTGCGAAAGAATACCAAGGATGATAGAGAGGATAAGGGATACTATGGTGATGAGGAGGTTTTTGTGGAATTGATGCATAGGTATATTATACGATATAATTGACGTATGAGCATCAATGGAGATTGTATATATTGCAGTGGGCATAGTACGGACGAAGAATGGGATGCCTGGAATGGCGAATGTTGGTGGTGTGGAGGGATAGATGTGGAGTGGGAGGAGAAGGAAGACAAGGATGAGATTGAAGACGAGGATGAATTGGATGATGAATTTGATAGGGATGATTACGGGTGGGATGAAGATGATGAGTAATTTTATGGTATAATTATATAGTACCCGTAGCTCAGCGGATTAGAGCGTCTGTCTTCGGAACAGAAGGTCGCAGGTTCGAACCCTGTCGGGTATACCACTGGTGAGTTACTCTTACTCCGTACTTAGATATTTTTTGAGTGTAATTTTATTTTCTGTTTTCCATTCAGTCAAGCCATTGGCATTTCTACCAAGAACCATAGCGGCAGCTGTTGAAGGCGACGAGAATAGATAATTCTTTGTGAAGATACCATCCTTTATTACTCCGTCTTTATGTAAGTTCTCCCATTTTGCACGCAAAGAAGCTGAGCTATACTTACTAAATTCATCTGCACTACCAGACCCCCTCAAGACGACAAATCCCTCGTCAGATATTGTTCCTTTGGCTTCAGTTTTAAGATGTGTTTTTGTTGGTAAAATACTGAAATACTCGGCGTAACATTCTTCATTGTTGATGACAGGCATAAACATTCTGTATCCCAAGGCACCAATTACGCTAATAGCCTTTTGAGCAAAATCTTCCAGCACAACTTCGTCAGCCTCAGAGAGGCTGGATTTTGTCGGGACGCAGCTGTTCTTGATAGTGCAGCGACCAACTTCCTTGGCGATGCTGTAGAAGTAATTTTCAAGAAATTTAGCATGAGCCTTGTTTAGAATATTTTCTTTCTTTGTAATTGCAATACATGTACTCCAAAAATCTTCATCTAAATGCTGAGTCAATCTAGCATATAGATTTTCCGCTTCACCAATATAAATCTGTGTGCCTTGATCTTCCCCAATGAGGATGTATATGCCCGTATATTGCAAGTCGGGCCTCTCGCGATAATTGCGTAATCGACTCTTTGTAATCTTAGATACTTTACCATCCCAATTAGCAACATCACAAAATATACACCCTGCGGGATTGCCTTCTGGTAAAAATAGCTCTATTTTCTTGATATCCATACTCTTCCTCAAGGTTAATAATAGCATATCAAGCCGCGACGATAAAGAGTTTAACGTTTTCATGTTATTTCTGTATGCCTTGAACTGTATTCTGAACAGCAAATTTTGATTTGTCGACTTG
>ERZ777011.2693-NODE-2693-length-13245-cov-3.808567_pt1 | contig 13245 bp, 12 predicted proteins | sample MGYA00374964_ERZ777011 | MGnify/ENA primary metagenome ERZ777011 (study PRJEB29310, sample SAMD00008975) | mouse gut metagenome | study: EMG produced TPA metagenomics assembly of the Metagenome analysis of fecal microbiota from mouse which was promoted...
AGCGCGACCATTGGTGGGCGCTGGTAAGGCTCCTGTGCCTTTGCCTGCATTGGTACAATCCTCTGGTATGGCTGGCAGCCAGTCTATCCAGACAGGATGGGGAGCTTGCCTGTGATGCGGGGTGTATCCGCAGGCTTGGAGAAGAAAAAAGATATGCTTATGGGGAAGTCCTGCTTTCCATGATAAAACCGGTAAGGGAACGGAAGGGCTTTTTCTTCCATACGGTTTTGATGGCATCGGATAAAAAATTTATGAAAAAGAGGTTGGAAAATATTGCAAAAAATAAAAAAGGCAGCAGCGGCGTAGCGTTAGCTATGATTTTTTTGCTCTTGTTTTGCGTAGGCTTTACCTGCACGGGGAGGGTAGAGAAAGAAGATAGGCAGATATCGGGAACCACTCAGACGATGGAAGCCGAAATAAAATAGTTTGGCAAGTATAATTATAATGGCATAAATTACGCATTTATACTATAATATAATAGGTCTAACTTAATACTTGTTAAACGAATATCTCAAGGAGATTATGCAAACAGCACGGATAAGCAATTAAAAGTGGCGACACATAAGGGCGCAAGGAAAGACAGCGAGGAGGAGAAGTGATGCGTTATAAAGTATTTGGCAGTCCAATGCCGGCGGTTACAATTACAATGGAGCAGGGAGAAAACATTTATACCCAGTCAGGCGGTATGACATGGATGACAGACGGCATTTCCATGGAAACCAATATGAAAGGCGGTTTCTTTAAGGGAATTGGCAGAATGTTTGCCGGGGAAAGTCTTTTCATGGCAACCTATACCGCAGAGCGTCCAGGGGCGGAGATTACGTTGGCGTCCAGTTTTCCCGGGGAAATCAAGCTGATTGAGCTGGGATACGGAAAAGAATATATTGCACAAAAGAATTCTTTCCTTTGCGCAACCCCGGGGGTAACTTTAAGCGCTTATGTAACAGGGGTAAAAAGCGGATTGTTTGGAGGCGAAGGGTTTGTGCTTCAAAAGTACACAGGGCAGGGACTTGCCTTTTTAGAGCTTGACGGGACAATTGTGGAAAAGGAATTGGCGCCTGGGGAAAAGCTTAAGGTGGATACCGGTAATATTGCATTTTTTGAGGCAAGCGTACAGTATTCCTCCGAGATGGTAAAAGGTTTTGCCAATATATTATTTGGCGGGGAAGGTCTTTTCCTGTCTACTCTTACAGGCCCGGGCAAAGTATGGCTCCAGACCATGAGCGCGTCAGAGCTTGCAAAGAGGATTATTCCGTTTATGCCGTCAAGTGGTTCATCCAATTAGACTTACAAAGCCAGCGCAAAGAGATTTTCGGGCGGATTAGAATCAGCCTGAGAGAGGGAAAAACGGCAGAGGGGATAAAAAGACGATAAGATTTTTCTGAAATGGTTCATGTACTGTTTGCGCCGCAAAGCGGTATGTCGGAAAGGATAAAAAAACATGGAAACGCTCAGGGAAGAAATAAAATTGATCCGGCCTTCGATGGATTATGGGGAGGATATTATGAAATACCGTCAGGAATTTCTTGCCAATAATCCGGACGAGGATATGGGAGGAGCCGGTAATCTGAGAGATTGTGAGAAGGCAGAAGACTGGCTTACCTATGTGGAAGCCCTGAAATGTCCTGAAACCTGTCCCGAAGGGCTGGTGGATTCGGATACCTATCTTGGGGTCAGGGAATCGGATAATAAAATTGTGGGGATCATAGAGTTTCGCCATCACATTGACCATCCGATTTTGGGATTGTGGGGAGGCCATATCGGATATTGTGTCAGGCCCTGTGAAAGGCAGAAAGGCTATGGGAAGGAAATGCTCCGCCAGGTTCTTTTAAACTGTCAAAAGCGCGGGCTAAGCAGGGTGATGATTACCTGCGCTGAGAATAATATTGCTAGTGAAAAAACCATATTATCCGGCGGCGGTGAATACGAAAAAACGGTTTGGTCAAAAGAGCTTGGAACAAATATGAAGCGATTTTGGATAGTGCTGTAAGCCATATGGTTTTTGTCCGACTATATAAAGCAGTGCGGCGATTTTGCCAGATTTGCGTAGAACCGGCAAAATTGCCGCACTTATTTTTTACACAAAGGCAGCTAAGCGCCATGCGGGCCGTTGTTGTTATCATAAGGCCGGCATTTGTTTCTTACTCCACAAACACAGAATTATACCGATCAATACATTGTCCAAGAACTTCGGAAAAATGTGCCAATGATCCAAGGGGCGCGCCGGAACCGCTCATATCCGGAAGGACGCCGCTCTCTGCCTGCTTCATCATCCACTCCAGTGCATCAATGAGTCCGTCATAAAGTCCGTCGAAGGGACGGGAATTGGACAATGACTCTTTCACTAACTGGTCGTTGTCTGCCGTAGCCGCATCAAAGGCTGCAACCACCTCTACCAGCTCATCATGCAAAGTCCGGATTTGGGTCAAATCCAGCTCCGTCAGATTTTCGTCGCTAACCCCCTGATCGTAGACCACGTCCAGTACCTCTTTTCCGATGGAAATAGCCCTGCTGGCATTGTAAATGATCAGCTTACCTTCTTCCTTCATCCGCGCTTCTTCCTCTGCGGTTTTGGCATTTCCCATTTCTTCAATGGCATCCATAAAAGGATAGCCAAGCTCTACCACGGCATCTGCATTTGCCCGTATGACAGCATGGTATTCTTTTGCCTTCTGATATTGGTTGTCCGCATAATCATTGCTGCCGCTGATATCTAAAAAGGTCTGCATCAGAGCGCCAAGAGGTTCCGCCATGTCTTTTACCAGAGTATCCATCTCCCCATAACTGGGTTCCATATCCGCAAGAAGCAGACAGTCTTCCAGAGTGTCCGTATTGTTGCCATAGACCCGATAGCCATAGGTAAGCCCCGTATCCGGCACAAGTGAAAATTCCTCCGCATCCTCTACCACCTGATAATAGTAATCAATAGAATCTAAAATTTCTATCAGCTGATTATTCAGTCCCACATAATAATTGTACTTAATCAGCTCCATCTGCTCAGGAGGTATTTCTTCCTCACCGGCAGCCGTTTCCTCATCGGGCTCATCTGCCGCATCCGGTTCTGCGACCTCCTGTGTGTCAGGACTTTCCGATTTGGACTTTTGCCATTCGCTTTTTGCCTTGTTGCCGCAGCCTGCAAGAAAAACCAGTGTGAGCAGCAATATAGCGGCTTTTGTCAAGTTTCTTTTTCTCATCTTTTCCTCCATTCCGAAGCGTTTTACTCTAAGGAGGCGGAGACGCTGCAAAACACAGCAGTTTTACGATATGCATCCAACCCTTTGGGGGATGGACGCCATATATTGTATGAATCTGCTATTTTGCATCAGTTCCTGCCATCATGGAATTTGCGACGCCCCGGCACAAATTCTTGGTTGGATAAATTGCTGTCAAGCAATTTGCTCAACTTTCCCGACATGCCGGGAAGAATGAAACTATTATAATCCTATTTGCTATTAAATGCCAAGCCCTAAATCATATTATCATGTTGAAACAGAACGTAAGTTCTGGTATAATACCCAAAAAGGACGGCAAAATCATTTCTAAGTCCGGCAGGGTATGCAAGGGGTATAAGTTTGGAAGTAAACTTCCAAACTCTTTATCGGTGGCAGTACCGCAAGCACAGCTTGCGGTATGCGGGGGTATAAGTTTGGAAGTAAACTTCCAAACTCTTTATTGGTGGCAGTACCGCAAGCACAGCTTGCGGTATGCGGGGGTATAAAAATGGAGAAGGAAAACCGTGTTTATATTGCAATAGATCTGAAATCATTTTACGCATCCGTCGAATGCGCGGAGCGCGGCCTTGATCCGTTGACCACCCATTTGGTGGTGGCGGATGTAAGCCGCACGGAAAAAACCATTTGTCTTGCCGTGTCTCCTTCCCTGAAAGCTTATGGCATCTCGGGAAGGGCAAGGCTTTTTGAGGTGGTACAAAAGGTAAAGGAGGTAAATGCCAAACGTAAGATGGATGCGCCGGGGCATTCTTTCAGAGGTTCTTCCTATGACGACAAAGAGCTGCGCTCTTATCCGGAGCTTTCGGCTTCTTATGTGGCAGCGCCGCCCCGGATGGCCCTTTATATGGAATACAGTACGAAAATTTATCATATTTATCTACAGTATATTGCACCGGAGGATATCCATGTCTATTCCATAGACGAGGTATTTATGGATGTTACGTCTTATCTGGACACTTACCGGCTTTCCCCCAAGGATCTGGCGAAGAAAATGATATGGGAAATTTTGCAAAAGACAGGGATCACCGCCACGGCGGGAATTGGCACAAATTTATATCTGTGCAAGGTTGCCATGGATATTATGGCCAAGAAGGTAGCGCCGGATGAGGATGGGGTGAGAATTGCAGCCCTTGATGAGACAGATTACCGGAGATATTTATGGACGCATCGTCCGCTTACAGATTTTTGGCGAGTGGGAAGAGGATATGCAAGGAAATTGGAGGAAAATGGTCTTTTTACCATGGGGGATATTGCAAGATGCTCTATGGGGAAGGATACGGATTATTACAATGAGGAGCTTTTGTATAAGATGTTTGGCATCAACGCGGAGCTGTTGATCGATCATGCATGGGGCTGGGAGCCGTGTACCATTGCAGATGTGAAGGGGTATAAGCCGGACAAAAGCAGCATGGGTTCCGGCCAGGTGTTGCAGCGTCCCTACGACTTTGAAAAGGCAAGGCTGATAGTGAGGGAGATGACGGATCTTCTGGTACTTGATTTGGTTGAAAAGGGATTGACCACAGACCAGATGGTGCTCACAATTGGGTATGACAGAGAGAATTTGGAAGACCCGGAAATCAGGAAACGCTACAAGGGGCCTGTTACCACAGACCATTATGGACGGAGGGTTCCAAAGCACGCCCATGGAACCATAAACCTTGAAAAGCAGACGTCCTCCACCAGGTTAATTTTAGAAGCCGTTACGGGGCTGTATGAGCGGATTGTGGATAAAAATCTGCTCATCAGACGGGTATATGTGACGGCCAATCATGTGATTGATAAGAGCCGGGATGGGGAGAAGGAAACCTTCGAGCAGATGGAGCTTTTTACGGATTATGAGGCCCTGGAAAGGCGCAGAAAGGAAGAAGAAGCGGAGGCAGAGCGTGAAAAAAGTCTGCAGAAGGCCATGCTGGATATCAAGAAAAAATTTGGGAAAAACGCAGTCCTTAAGGGAATGAATCTTGAGGAGGGAGCCATGACAATTGAGCGGAACAGGCAGATTGGAGGGCATAAGGCATGATGAATAAGAACAATTTTGATTATGCGGATATGTTAAATCTCCCCCGTCATGTTTCAAAACGCCACCCCCCTATGCCCGTAGAAGAGCGCGCTGCGCAGTTCTCTCCCTTTGCCGCGCTGACCGGCTATGAGGACGCCATAAAGGAGACGGGCCGCCTGACACAGGAGCGGGTGGAGTTAGGAGAGGATGAAAAGCTGGTTTTGAATGAAAAACTCCGGATATTGATGGACAGGAAGGGACAGAGTCCGGAGGTTAAAATCACCTATTTTCAGCCGGATGAGCGGAAGAAGGGCGGCGCATACGTTACGGCCATAGGCCGTGTAAAAAAGATAGATGTATACGAAGGGATGTTGAAGCTGCAGGATGGCACACAGATACCTGTAGGCGATGTGACCGGGATTGAGGGAGAATTGTTTTCAGACTGACGAAAGGATCTATTCCCGCGAGGGTCTTTTGCTCCGCTGCCGTGCAGCGTTACAAGTGTGAAGAAGAGATGAAGATTTTCTAAGGCGTCAGAAAACGCCGCCTAAGAAAATCTAAGTCATCTCTTGAAGAATCGCCTTGGGCGATTCTTCTGAAATAATTCATGTATTGTTTGTGCCGCAAAGCGGCATGGCGGGAAGTTTGATACCCTATCAGCTTACTGCGGGGTATTTGACTTTCGCGCTCCGGCCGCCTGTTTTCGGAATCGGAAGCGCGGGCTTTTTCCCGGTTTCCTGATTTTTCTTTCTATCTGTTAAGAATACAGGGGGCTGCGGCCTTCCTGTGCAATTCCAATATAGGTTTTTCCGGTATTTATTTGAATTTCATTTCCATTGTCATCATAGTATTTGGTAGGAGAGTAATCGGAGGCTTTTTTCCATGTGATGTGAATTCCCCTGCCTTGGGTAAAGTAATATCCGTCACTGGAAGAATCAATGGTCTGAAAAGCCAGATAGCCTTTTGCATCCCGTTTAGACCACTTGGTGTTTTGGACAATGATATTGGAAAAAGTAAGCTGCTGACCGGTAAGACCGTCGGTATGGGCTTTGCCATGGATATTTTTCTGGTAAAGGCCGGTCTGCGGGTTATAGGTAAAAGAGCTTTTGGTATAAGGAAAAATATTGGATAAATCCACTACATTGCCGGGAAGCGCATTACCGTACTGCTCTAAAGTATTGACGCCCTGGGCAAAAGTGAAATGGGAAGCATTATAATGCTCCGGCCGCAGAGACAGGGAATACCCAAGGGAGTTGCAGGCGTTTGTAATGCCTTCGCCGCTTGTGTAGGTATTGTGAGGCGCTTTCCTGTTAGAGGTACGGAAAAAGGCGCCTGCACCGGGCTTATCGCCGCCAACGCCATATTCGCTGATACCGGAGAGATTGTTGATGTCAGGAGCGCTGATGCGGTCTTTCATGTAAACAACGCCGCCAAAATGAACCAGAATCGGATCCCACTCCGTAGCAAGGGAAATATAGTAATCCCTGCAGCTTCTGATGTTTCCAATTTGGCTAAGGCCTTGCCAGTCGTCAATGATTGCCATTTGACGGGACATGTCCCCTTCCTCCATAACTTCATAGAGAACCTTGGCATTGCCGATTCCGTAGGAGGGCTGCGCTTTTTTGTCCGTAGGCATCATAACGGCAATGGGACGTAAGGAAGCCTGAGCGGCGGAGACCGGTTCATTGGTGTAGACGCTGGGCACCTGCTCGTCTGCCAGGACGAGATTACTTCCCGAAGGCGAAGGCACTAAAAGTATGCCCGAGACGCATACACCCGCGGCAAGTGCGGCGGCTACGGTTTTTTTCAATAAGTTTTTCATTTTCATAGGAATAACCCCCTTCTCTTGTACTAATTACATCATACTTTATCAGGGAAAAGGGGTCAAGTCACTTTTCATATGCATGTCATAAGTTAATGGCCGGTTACTATTCATGGACCAGGAATGCGCACTTGCTGCGCATTCCGTGAGAAAACAACGGTCAGCACGCCCGGCGAGCTGACCTTATGTTAAATGATACAGGAGTGAGGGGCGATCTTTGCGACAGCAAAACTCGAAATATCGCCCCGAATGTTACTATGAGCGGCCCTCGGGCCGTGAATAATAACGAATAACTTGCCATCAGGAAAGGACAATGCTACAATAAGAAAAAAAGGGAGAACGGTTGAGATGGGCAATGAGCATGAATTTTTATCATTTGATGAATTAAACGAGCTGCGCCGTGAGATGGAGTCTCTTGCGGAAAAAAATGATGATTTGTCAGGGGAAAAGGGAAAAAAAGCAGCTGATACCGTAAGAGAGACGGAGGAAAGCTTTGAGACGATAGAAGATGATGAGGAAGACATAAAAGAGGCCCCTCTGGGCATTGAAAAAAATGGTTCCTATATCAAAATTTCCCAGGATAGTATGACGGCCTGGATGTATTTAACTGTTCCGGGCGAGGGGAAGGATAACTATACCATGGAGGAATTTGAGGCGTTCCTTAAAAAGAAAGGGATTGTCACAGGATACCATCATTCCAATATGGCGGCAATGATCAAAAAGAGGGTGTATGAGCGAGAAATCATAGTGGCCCAGGGACAGCCCGCCATAGAGGGCAGCGATGGGTATTATGAATATAAATTTGATCCCAAGCAGACCCGTGCGCCTAAGATTTTAGAGGATGGGCGGGTGGATTACACCACTATGAGCACCCTCCAGAATGTCCAGAAAGGAGATGTGGTGGCAATCTATCACCACGCGAAAGAAGGCAAGGACGGCTATAATGTAAAGGGAAAAGCGTTTAAAGCAAAGAAAGTAAAAGAAGCGGCGCCGCTTACGGGACAGGATATATATAATGAAGATAATCCGGACGTCTATCTGGCGCAGAAAAGCGGGAAGATAGAATTAAAAAACGGAAAAGTAGACATTCAGGCTGTCCATGAGATTCAGGGAGATCTTACCCTGATCACAGGAAAGGTTGAGTTTTATGGGGATATTGTAGTAACCGGCAACGTGGAGTCCGGCGTTACAATTCGGGCAGGAAGAAATATTGAAATTAAGGGAACTGTTGAGGCGGCTAATATCTTTGCCGGAGGGAATATCATTCTAAGCCGGGGCATACAGGGAGCCCAGAGAGCTAAGATCTCCGCTAAAGGCGATATCTTTGCAGATTTTATCGAGCATACGCTCATGATGGCCGGCGGCAATGTGCAGGCAAACACCATTGTCAATTCCAAAGTAGCGGCTGACGGCGAGATTATTTTGACAGGCGCGAGAGGTACGATTATCGGAGGCTATACCCACGGAATGCTGGGCATTCAGGCTACTGAAATAGGAAATTCGGTAGAGGTTAGAACGGTGGTTCATGCAGGCTGCGAAAAGGAGACTTATCAAAAGATGTTTGCGGCGAAGTCGAAAGAACTGTCCTTAACGGAGGAGCTCAGGGAAGTCTCAGATGAATTTAGAGAACTGGCTCATAAGAAGAAGATGGGAAAAATTCCCCAGAGACTGGAAACCCAGCTGCAATATCTGGAAGGCCGGATTAAGACTCTGAAAGATGAAATAAGGGATAATAAAGCGATACTCGAAGAAATGGAAGCCCTGATTGCAAGGGGAAAAGATGCCAGGATTATGGTCAAGGGGAATATTTACAGAGGCACGGTGGTCTGCCTTGCGCAGGCGCAAATGCCCATAGAGGATACCACCTGCCTGATGAAGTATTATCATCAAAACGGCATAATCGAGAGCAGCGTTATCGCTTATTCCTGATGCTTCTCCATTTTTCCGCCGGTTAATCAATTATGTCTGCGCCCTGATTTTCAGGTTGTTTAATGCAGGGGAGATTTTAATGAAAGCATATACCTATTTGGAAGCGGAACAATATATTCTTGAGATTCCCGGGTTCACCGGCAAGCACTCCTTAGAGGAGATAAAAAAGCTTTTAAGGACAGCAGTGGGCGATAAGATACATAGCAAGGTGATCCATATTGCAGGCACAAACGGAAAAGGTTCCGTTTGTGCTTATTTGCGTTCTATTTTATTGGAGAGCGGTTTAAGTGTGGGGATGTTTACCTCGCCCCATTTGGAGGTTATGCGGGAGAGAATTTGCATCGGAAATGAAATGATTTCAGAAGAAGAATTTGTGGATATTTTCCGTAAGATAAAGGAGATTGTAGATAGGGTGGAGGGAAAAAATCATCCTTCCTTTTTTGAGTACCTTTTTTTGATGGCGATGGCTTACTTTAAGGAAAAGGCGCCCGATTATATTATTTTGGAGACCGGTATGGGGGGAAGACTGGACGCCACTAACGTTATAGATAGGCCTGCTTTATGCATCATTACGGAAATCGGTTATGACCATATGCAATATCTGGGGGACACAATTGAAGCGATAACAGCTGAGAAAGCGGGGATTATAAAGACCGGCACGCCGGTTATTTTTTTTGATAAAAGACAAAAGAGTACGGAAATTTTGACGCAATATGCAAAAAAGGCGCGAAGTCAGGCAATTCTTATCGGAATTGACAATATTTTGAATGTGAATATAAATAATAAAAGCATTGATTTTTCCCTTGAGACTGGTTATTATAAATATGTTAATCTTTCTTTGCATACGATTGCGGGATATCAGACGGAAAATGCGGCGTTGGCAGTCTGCGCGGCAGAAAGACTGCATGAGGCCAAAATTACGCCAAAGTCAATTAAGAAAGGGTTGTGGAATATGTACTGGCCGGGCAGAATGGAAGAGGTTTTACCCGGAATTTATTTGGATGGAGCCCACAATGAGGATGGAATAGAAGCATTTTTGGAGGCAGTCCAAAATGACGGCTGCCTGGGAAAAAGATTTTTACTGTTTGGGGTTGTAGCGGATAAGCGTTATGAAGCGATGACTGCTCGAATTGCAGAGTCGGAGCTTTTTAGCAAGGCGGCGATCACCCTTTTGGAAACAGATAGAAGTGCATCTATAGATAGACTGAAAACTGTTTGGAAGCAACACAAAAGTTTGTGCTGCAGCTTCCATGAAAATGCGGGAGAGGCGTATCGGCAGCTTTTATCCTGCAAGGGAATCGGGGATGTGATATACATATCCGGTTCGTTGTATTTGGCAGGACAGATGAAGTCCTTAATTGGAAGCATGGAGGTATTGAATGATTGATTTTGAAGAAGAATTAAAGAAATTTCACCCCAGCCTTGAAGTGGAGGATGCGGAGGAAGCGATATATAACCAGGATTTGACGGACATGGTAGATTTGTTAATTAAGATTACAGACAAACCAAAGGAAGAAGAAGAAGAGGAATAAGGGGTGACGGCATGATTTGTTATAACTGTGGGTGCCGTTTGTCAGAACACGATTTTTGTACGGGATGCGGTGTGGACGTCTCTTTATATAAAAGGATTATGTTCACCTCCAACCGTTTTTATAATGATGGTCTGGAAAAGGCTTCGGTGAGAGATTTGTCAGGGGCGATTGTCAGCTTACGGCAAAGTTTAAAATTGAATAAAAATAATATCGACGCAAGGAATTTATTAGGACTTGTCTATTTTGAGATGGGCGAAGTGGTGTCCGCTTTAAGCGAGTGGGTCATCAGTAAGAACCTGCGGCCCAAAAAGAATATTGCGGACGATTATATCGATATGGTGCAGACCAACCAGTCAAGACTTGACACCATCAATCAGACAATAAAGAAGTATAATCAGGCGTTGCTGTATTGCTATCAGGACAGCGAGGATCTGGCCGTAATACAGTTAAAGAAAGTGCTTTCCTATAATCCGAAATATGTGTGCGCCCATCAGCTTTTGGCGCTTTTGTATATTCGCACGGAAGAATGGGAGAAGGCATACAGGGAGCTTAACAAGTGCTGCCAGATAGACGCCAACAACACCATAACCCTCCGTTATCTGAAAGAAGTGGAGCATATGCTTTCACCGGATGAGAGCGCTAAGAATACGCCTAAGAAGAAGGCATATTCCGAAAAGGCGGTCCGTTATCAGAGCGGGAACGAGACGATCATCCAGCCGGTGAACAGAAAGGAGCACAGAGGCGTTTCTTCTCTGCTAAACTTAGGGCTGGGGGTGATTATTGGCGTGGCCATAGCCTGCTTTTTGATTCTGCCGGGACGTATCCAAAGCGCCAAGGCGGTTGTCAATAAGGAGCTTCGGGCGGTCAGCGAACAGTCCGACGCTAAGACAGCCACCATTGACGAGTTGGAGCAAAAGGTACAGAAGCTGACGGATGAAAAGGCTTTGCTTTCGGAGGAGCTCGCCTCTTATCAGGGCACGGACGGAACACTGCAGGCAACCGACGGCCTCATGATGGCTGTCAGCGCCTATATGAAAGCCCCTGACGATATTCAGGCAATTGCGGATTATCTGGAAGCGCTGGACGAAGAAGGGGAGGAGGCGGAGGAGTACAAGACGGATGCATTCACTTCCCTGTACGACAGCCTGGTTGCCACCGTAGGGCCTAAGCTGGAGGAATATTATTACAACACCGGATATGCAAGCTTCCGGGCAAAGGACTACGAGACGGCGATTCCCAATCTGGAAAAAGCGTACCGTTACAATAATACCAATGGAGACGCATTGTTTTATTTAGGGGAAAGCTATTTTTATACGGAGGATTATGATGCGGCAAAGAAAATCTTTGCCCAGGTAATAGACGATTATCCCGGAACCAGAAAGGCAAGCAGTTCGGAAACGCATCTTGCGGAGATTAATAATGCGGGATAAACCCAAAAAGCAGACGATAATTTATTCTTTGGGTTATCGAATAGGGACATTTGCTTAAATCTGTGTATAGGCGTAATTGATAAAATGAAATTTCAGATAAAGTACAAAAGAGAACAGACATTTCGTTTGTTCTCTTTTTTTTATGCAATAAGCCGATTCGCGAAGCGTGTCGGCGTTTGATGCACACGGGCGTCCAAAGGAAATATGTCAGTAAGCTGACTTGCAAAGCGCGGCGGCGTTTTTGCATAGACCTGTGCAGATAGGACGTAAGGAAATCAGTGAGTTTTTTATCAGCGGCAGTACCGCAGGCAAAGCTTGTGACAGGCAGGAGGTATATATGGAAGAAAATTTTAAAGTGATTGAAAATTATTTGATGGTCAGAATGCCGGAAGAGGTGGATCATCACAAGTCGGTTTACATAAGTAAAGTAGCAGACGATTATATCATGAAGGAAGGGGTTGGAAATGTGGTTTTTGATTTTGAGGATACCCGTTTTATGGACAGCTCCGGTATTGGCATTATTATTGGAAGATATAAGAAAATATCTTATTTTGGCGGTAAGGTTTTTGCAATTAACACAGATACAAGAATTAAGAGAACCCTGATGATATGTGGTTTACATAAAGTGATTGAAATCATGGAATAGCATTCCGACATATGTGCCTGTTGAAGCGGGCAGGCAGGAGTAGTGTGAAATCAGAGATTTCGCACATCCTGATTTATACGTCCGCTGAAGCGGACAGGTAGGAGTCAGAGAGAAATTCGGTAAGAGAAAGGGAAAAGATATGGAAACAAAAAATAATACGGTTTTGAGAAATGAAATGGAGATGACATTTGACGCCGTTTCAGTGAATGAAGCCTTTGCAAGGGTGGCGGTGGCCGCTTTTGTGACGCCGTTAAACCCTACTATGGAGGAAATTTCAGATATCAAGACGGCAGTTTCAGAGGCGGTGACCAATGCCATTATTCATGGGTATGATTCCGAGCTTTGGCAGGAGGATAACCGGGAGGAAAAGAATCAGGTTTATTTGCGCTGCACCATAGAGGAGGACGTCTTGGAGGTGGAAATCAAGGATACGGGAAAAGGAATCGAGGACATTGATCAGGCAATGGAGCCTCTTTTTACAACCAGGCCGGAGCTTGACAGATCCGGTATGGGATTTGCCTTCATGGAAGCCTTTATGGATAATTTGGAGGTGGAATCAAAGCCGGGCTATGGCACCAGCGTGTTGATGAAAAAGAAACTGGGAACCACTTCATGGATTTGGCAAGAGGAATAGTTTATGGAGGAGAATGCAGTACT
>ERZ777011.2695-NODE-2695-length-13236-cov-16.728625_pt1 | contig 13236 bp, 10 predicted proteins | sample MGYA00374964_ERZ777011 | MGnify/ENA primary metagenome ERZ777011 (study PRJEB29310, sample SAMD00008975) | mouse gut metagenome | study: EMG produced TPA metagenomics assembly of the Metagenome analysis of fecal microbiota from mouse which was promoted...
TATAAACCAGCAGATTTACAGTCTGCCCCATTTGGCCACTCTGGTATTCGCCCTCGTGTCGGCAGGCCCCCCTTCGCGGAAAGGCCGCTTTCACGCTGCAAAGGTACGCACTTTTTCCCGTACGGCAAAATATCGGAGGATGTTTTTTTGCGTCAGACCCCGGAAGGCCGTCATCTTGCCACCTTGCGCGACGTGCGCCTGCCGTCGCCCCACACCTTTGTCTCCACGTAGATTCCGGAGGCCGGGGGCTGCGGAAGCATGCGTCCCAACATGTCGGAAACCAGCGTCATGGCCGCCTCGTCGGCCTCCGGAGCGTCCACGCCGCTGCCGTCGCCCACGGGGCTCTTCACGCAGTTGACCACTTTTCCGGAGGCCCCGTCGATCACCATGGCCACAACGCTGTAGCCGAGCCCGTCCCGGACAAGCGTCTCCCCGTCGAGGTTGCAGGCATCGTCAAGGCTCAGCGACACCGAGTGGGACAGCTCCTGATCCTGCCCTATGCTCGAAGGCAGGCTCTCCGGCATGCCCTCCGGGAAAGGACAGAGGATGGCAACGTCGTTGAACACCGTCCCCGCAATAGGGTTGGGCGCATCCACGAGATGGTCGAAATCCGACGGCCACTTCCCTGTCTCGCCAGAATAGTAGTTGCCCTGCCGCCAGTCGCGCCCCTCGCCGGTGAGTCCGTCGGCCACAAGCACGTACGACATGCGGAAGTCGCAGCCGTCGAAGGCCTTGACAAACTTCAAGGCGGCCTTTGCGGCAATCACCCTTTTCGCATCGTCGGCCCACCAGCAGTCGAGGGCGATGCCGGCGGGCGTGAACTCGTCCGCCAGGCGGTCCCAGACCTCATCGATGGCGAAGGCGTTGTCCTTCATCCTGTCGCCGAAATACGGGTCGGTCTCGTGATGGCGGTCCATCCAGGCCACAGGCTGCGCCGGGGCGGGGTTGGGGTATTCCTCGGGGGTCAGGATGCTCATGACGTCGGCATGGTGGTAGGCCACCCCTACGAAATCACGTCCCTTGAGGGCTGCCATCTTCTCCATGCCCACCGCGCCGCGCGGGCAGTATCCGCAGCCGGTGCCGGTGTATTCCTCGAGCAGAGGCCTTTTCTTGGGCAGCGAAGACCATACATGGAGCCGGGCCGCGGCCTCGCCCCCGGATGCGTTGGCCTCGCCGTCGATTCCGGCCACCCTGACCCTCAGGTCGTAATCCCCGGTCGCCGCCGGAGCGGGCAGCGACACCCTGACAGGCGCCGAAGCCAGGTAAATCGCGGAGACGGGCTGCGGGAGGGCCACGGGGACTCTGCCTCCGTCGCCGCCCGCCGACCATTCCAGCTCGAGCGAAGAAGCCCCGAGCGCGCCACGGTTGACGATTTCGGCATTGAAAACCGTCTCATTCCCGGCCGCGGCGTTCACCTCTCCGGGAATCCTTATCTCCACGGCCCTGCCGGCAGCCCCTCCGAGCGTCAGCCCGAACGGCACGGAAGCGTCCTCTCCGGCCACACCGCCGGACCAGCCGCCGTATGTCCGCGAAGAATGCACCCAGAGGCCGTGGCCTCCGGAGTCTTCGCCCTTGACCACCGCCACCGGGGACTTCTGGCGTTCCGTCTCCCGCTTGCCGACGGTGAACGAATACCCTATGTAGACCCCGCCGTCGCCGACGACGTAGGGAGCCGGAAGAGAAACCGAAACTCTGCCGTCCTTCACCTCGGCTGGGAGCGAAACCACGTCGGGGACGTTGGTCTTGCCGCTTCCGAGCTGGAGCCGCTCCGACATCCATACGCTGAATCCCGCCACGTCGGCCTCCTCCTCGGCGAGGAAGCTCACAGAGCGCACCTCGAGCCCCTTGAAGTCGGGACCCAGGCGCACGGCCACGTCGTATGTCTCCGACTTGCCGGTGCCCCACCATGACGACGGGCCGCCGGCGTTCGTGTAGGCGACGGTATCGGCCCCGGCCCCGAACACGGAAGCTGCAGCCATACATGCCGCAAAAACTGTCTTTCCTGAAATCATAGTCGTTTACTTGTTGATTTAGAGGATGTTTGCTGGTGAGGGTCGCTGCATGCAGCGACCCTACATATTATTCTTGTTCTGCTTATTCTGCATGCATACATGCTTCCGCAATAATAATATAAGAAACGCATAAAGGCACTGAAGCCTGCCGGCGCCGCGTCAACGGATTATCTTCTTGCTGGTCTTGACGTGCCCGTCGGCGTAGCGCGTCTGCTCCACAACGACGCCCTTGAAGGCGTCCGCCACGCGGTTGCCGTTCAGGTCATAGCGCACCACGCTCTCGACCATAGAGGCGTCTTCGTCCACGGAGCCGATGCCGGAAGGCTCGTCGGCCACCCTCTTCTCGCCGGTCTCAGGGTTGACATAGGCTATCTTGGACTTGATGAGCTTTCCGCTGATGTCGTCGTCATAATAGAACTGCACGCCTATCTCTTTGAAGCCGAGCTTATAGAACGACACCTTGCGGTTGGCGATCGACCCCACGCTCGAGAAGCCGTAGTCGTTGTCGAAGAGGTAGGGGATCTCGTCCGTCGGCTCGTCTATCCCTTCGTAGGCCTCGGGATAGATGGCGTCTTCCTTGTCGAAGACATACTTCTCCGAATCGGTCCAGAGCGAATACGAGAGCCTGTCGGGGTCAAGCGCGTTGCCTTCCGAATCCATCGCCCTGAACACGAACTCGAGGCTTCCCCATCCGTATTCCTTCTCGATGCGCCAGCCTTTTATCTCTGCAGGAGAGAGGCCGGCTATGTGGTCGAGGTGCTTCATCCGCATTCCGGCGAACGATATCAGGCAGTCTCCGGATATGCCGGCCGTCTTGCCGTAGCGCACCAAAGGAGCCAAGTCTGATCCGAACAGCGGGGAGACAGTCTTTGCATCCTTGTCGTAGGCGAACTCCATGTCCTTGCCGGAAGATATGTATCTTTGGGTCCAGCTCTCTTCATCCTCGACGCCGCTCATGAAGTAGGTGTAGTAAGAGACGCCCGAGTCCTTCATCAACCCTAAGTACTGGCCGGAAGGCATGACCATCCTGTCTCCGTTTATGGTGCCTTTCACGCACGCATCCGGGAATTCCGGCCAAAACCCTCTGAGGTAGAAGTCATCGCCGTCCACATACACCTCGGCCTGGTGGGCATAGAGGTCATTGTTGTAGAAAAAGCTCCATCTTTCCGCAGTGGTCCCTTCGGGAATCTTCGCCGCCACTCCTTTCACCTTGGCATAGACCGCCTCCTGTTCGCCGTAGAAATAGTATTCGCCGTCCTGGACCAGGCCGAGCATGATGTCCTGCTCCTTCTCCTGGATGATGGAGTCTCCTGAGAGACGGTACCGGATCGAGGTCTTTTCGGTGTCCGGCACCCAGTCGGTGGTGAATCCTTCACCGTCTTCCTTGGGTATCTGCACCTTCTTGAGCCTCTGCACGTGCCAGTCATGGACTTCGCCGCTTTCCGCGTTCACGGACCTGTCTATGAGCTGAGGAGTCTCGACGGTGATCACGCCGTCCTCGAGCTTGCCGTTGATCCATGCGCCTGTAGGCATATGCGTGAGCGGGTCCTTGAACCATACGTCCTTGCCGTTGTCGTCAAACACCACTTCCCTGCACACGCCGTCATGCGGCTCCGTCAACGGTGCTATCATCATAAAGATGTACGACGCCCGCGAGGTCCCATGGTATTTTTCCAGCTTTCCTGCCGGCTGTTCCGTTACCGGCGTTTCTGCCCCTGCCGTGGCTCCGGCGAGGAGCGCGACGGCTGCCAAAGAGAATAGTCTTTTCATATCTGTCAGTTTTTACGGTTAACTTCGGAAACGCCCTCCGTGCGGTCCGCGCCCGGCCGATGGAGCCTCTCCTCCGTCCTGCCTCGCGGCGGCCCCCGAAAACCGGCGCCTGTGTCCGGAAGCCGCCTTGCGTCCGCCTCGGATGAATTTCCGGTCGCAAATTTATGACAGACGCCGATTTTATGCAAAAAAACATGGTCTACAATTGGTCTACTCGATTTATTTTCCTAATTTTGTGGAGCATACGAAACGTCACCCCTTTATGCAATGAAACATATCCACGCCATATTCCTGTTCACCGCAACGCTCGTCTTGGCGTCGGCAGGCTGTTCACGGCCCTGTCCTTCCGGCTTCGGAGGCATGAAATGGGAGCGTACAGGCACTCCTGCCGATTCGCTCACCATTCTCCTGGAAAGACAGTTCTACGAGGCAAAAGACCACGACACGATAATGGAGAGCATAGGCCGGCTCAGGGCCTTCGCCCGGAGATGCGGCGGCCCTCTGCGCCGGACACTGGAGTCGAGATGCCATTTCTATTCCGCCCGACTCCTTGAGCGCGAGATGCGCCCCGACTCCGCCGTAGGCCACATAGCCCTGGCCAGGAAGCTGTGCGATTCCGCCGAATACCCCTACACGCTGAGGAGAATCGACATAAAAGACAAGGAGCTGAACCGCGACAAAGGCGACAACGAGCTGAGGAGGCATCTCGACAACCTCGAATACTTCAGATCCGTCGGCGACCTCCCTATGGAGGCATCCGTATGCATACAGATAGGCAACACCCTCTCCAGCTCTTACCAGCCCGAACTCGCCCTGGGCTATCTGCGGCGGGCCGACTCAATCAGCTCCCTGACAGGGCTGACCGCATGGAGCCGTAAGAACAAGATAAACATCGCGGCATGCCTCTACGGCACGGGAGACACCGCCGCAGGAAACCGCATCATGGAGAACCTGCTGAAAGACCCGGAGATACAGGACGACTTCGGGGCGTACAACATAGTGCTGCGCAACATATTCATACACACCGGGAAGTCCGGCTACATACACAAGGCCTACAGGCGGACAATGGAGAAAGACTCCACGGCGCCGCTCAACGCGGTCTACGAAATACTGCTGAGCCTCCACTACATCGAAGGAGACGAAAAGCGCGACACCGCCCTGGCCGACATATACGGAGCCAAGGCATTCGCCCGGCTCGACGACGTGGCAGACCCCGGCGTAAAGGCGCAGATCCTGATTTCGGCCGCACAGAGGCTGGTGCGCCAAGGCAAGCACGACAGCGCATACATATGCCAAAGCCGCTACATCATGGAGAAGGAGGCCAGCGAGAAGCTCAAACGCCCGCTGGAAGTCTCGAGGATACACAACCTCAAGGAGATAAACCGCGTCGAGGCGGAAAAAGAGATGGCCCGCCAGAAATACGTAGCCCGCATGCTCGCCATCTCGCTCGTGGCCGTGGCCCTGATGGCCGTGGCGGTGTACATCAAGCGCAACCTCAGCCACCGGCTCAGGATGGAGGAGCAGGAGCGCATAAACGGAAGCCTCAGGTCGCAGCTCGAGATCGAACGCTACCAGAGGCAGTTCCTGGCCATATCGCTCGCCTCGGAAGACACCGACAGGAGCCTCGCCGACATAAGGCAAAGGCTCGACGACCTGCGCAAGGACGGGAAAATCAGCGAAAGCGAAATCAGGCAGGTGGACGCCGTGATCAGGAAGCACACCGCCCGGCGCGACGACTGGAACCGTTTCCGCGAGCTTTTCGACAAGACACACCCGCTTTTCCTGAAAAACCTGAAAGAGGCCTATCCCGGCCTTTCCGAGACGCAGGTGCGCCTCGCCACATACATACATACGGGGATGGACAACAAGCAGATCGCCGACTTCCTCAACATCCGCGCCGAGTCGGTGAAGCAGTCGCGGTGGCGGCTGCGTTCCAGGATGGGTCTACAGCCCGGCGAATCGCTCGAGGACGCGCTGGGCCGACTCTGAGCGTGTGTTTGGGCGGTCCGATTCCGGGGCGTTGCCTTATGCAGGGTCGCATCATGATGCGACCTCCCGGAGAAAACCCGGTTAATCCCAAAACGTCCGTCTGAAGGTCGCTGCATGCGGCGACCCTACATATGCCTGTGATTCGCAACGATACAACGAAAAGCGGTTGTGTCATAAACCTTAATCATAACACAACCGCTTGGTCAAAACTCTGCCTGGATCAGTCTTCCGGCAGCATCCGCATCAGTCGAGGAACGGGTCTTCGGTATCGTTACCGTCGGGATTGTAGTCTGTTCCCGGGTCGTTTGGCATTTCTATGTCGTTGCCAGCGGCCTCCTCGGTCCAACCCTCAACGGTTACATTGAACTTGATTTCACCTACGAGGACGGGCACACCGGGCATATGGTCTTCCGTCGGATCCACATATCCCGCGCCGGTGGTGAAGTTGAGCGTGTAGACATACTTCTTGCCGGCTTCCCAAAGCGTGCTTACGGGAATCGCCGCCCAGGCATAGCCTGCGTTAGCGTCAGTCGGGTCAGAGGCGAAAGGATATACCTGCGCGCCTGATTTGGTGGTGATCTTCACAAGCACGGCGATGTAGGCGCCCTTGCTGGCGTTCTCCTGCTCATCCGTGTCCCACGCGGTCAGCTGCTGCGGGATGAGCATGGCGTTGTCGCCTGCCATCAGCGACACTGCGTCGGCCGTCAGCTTCACGGCCTCGTCCAGCGTCTTGTCATAGCTGGCCTTCTCGCCTCCGGTCAGGGTCCATGTCCCGGCAACCGGATCAACGGCATCGGGGTCTTCGGCGGAGAAGGCGGGGAAAGTGAAGTCGCCTTTGGAGCCTACGCATCCGATGCGCACGCCCTTGACCTCGAAGTCATAGCTCGTGTTGCCGCTCTTGGCCTTGACCTCGATCTGCGACAGGCAGTGGGAAAACTCCAGGAACGCTCCGTCGGCCCCGTCGTTGGCAGCGTCGCCCTTGGCGGCCCCGGCGATGAAGTCAACCTGCTTGGAAATGTCGGTATTGGGCGCAAAGCCTTCAAGCTTCTGCGAATCCTTGGTGATCGTCATCGTTCCGCCAAGAGCCGTTTTGGAGGGAGCGTAGGCATAGAACGTCAGCGGTCTGGCGTCGCCGGGATAGAAGTACTTGGTGTCGGACTCGAACAGGTCTCCCGTGCCTTTCTTGAACTCCAGGTCGGAGAAATACGGCTCTGTGCTTTCATAGAAAGCCGTTACGAAGAATCCTTCAAGGTTGGCGGCCGTGGTCTCCGTGGCACGCGTGGCCATGGCCGTACGGAAGCCTATGGCATGACCGTTGTTGATTTCCACGGCTTCGTCGTTCGAACACGATGTCAAGGCTATTGCAGCCATTCCCGCAAAAAGCAGTTTTTGTTTCATAAAGAATTGAATTTAGTTAGAATAAGATTTTAGTAAGAATTTATTTAAATAAAAAAACACTTGTCACATTTCGATGTCCACCTCTATCTGCTGCCATTCGTCCACCGAGGGGACGAAGCCGTCGCCGCCCACCGGCTGCGGCACGGGAAGGCCGTCGAGGACGATATGCGTGCCGTCCGCCCCGGGAGACCCGTGGAAGATACGGGTGATGTCGTAGACGTAATACCATTTGCTGCCGTCTTCAAGCAGGGCGTAGACCGTCAGCTTGTGCGAGTTCTGCCCCGACGGGCAATGCCCGAAGCTGCGGAACCTTCCCGTTATGGAATTGCCGCCAGGCGAGACGGAGACCTCGAACGGTATCGTAACCTTCTCTTCCGTCAGCGCGCCGGGGCCGCGCCCCGGCAGGATTCCGCCCGCCATCGTCGAGACAGACGCGCTCATGCCCGACACATGCTCCAGGTTTTCGGCATTGCGGATCTCGACGGTATATGTGCGCACCGACGGCTCGGGGAAAAAGACAGCCGTCCTGCGTCCCGGGGCCTTGTCAAGCACCAGGCTCTCCGCGCGCCCGCTCCACAGCATGTCCGGCTCCGAAGCCACGCGCTCGCCTTCCGTGCCTTCGGCCCTCGGAGGAGGCGCATTGAAGCCCGGGAGGAAAAGCCCCTGCAGAAGCGAGGCCTGACGGGTGGTGATTTCGAATCCCTCCAGCGTCTCGGTGTGCAGGCAGCGGATGCATTCGGTGTCGCCGTTGAAGCACAATGCCCCGTAGCCGCCGGCCTGGACGCGTATGGTGCCTCCGGAGCTGCCCGGCATCTCGTGGCGCACCGGCCTGCCGCCGCCGTCCGGAAACATATAGAGCGACATAGATTCCGGCTCCGCGCCGGGAGACAGCCCCCAGTCGAACACCACGTCGAACAGCATCGTGTGGGAATGGTCCAGGCAGAACTCCCTGTGCTCGCATCCGCCGGAAAGCGCTACGGGCAGGCCCAAAGCCAGGCACCGGAAGAATCCCCGCGTCTTCTTCACCGGCGGCCTCCTTTCCCTCTGCGGCCGAAGCCGCCCAACGTCCACACCAGCGACACCTCGGCCTTCGTGGGGCCGAACCAGCGACGGCGGCTCGTCTTCTGCCAGACGGCGCATCCGTCGGCGGTCAGGTATTCATGATACTTGCCGCCCATATAGCCCACGCCCGCGGCGAAGTCTATGCTGAGGCGGCGGCCCACGGGGAGCGAATAGCCGTATTCAAGCCCGAAGGCATATCCGGCCCGGTCCCACAGGGTGCCGCCCGGCTTCCCGGCAAGGTAGCCGCGGCGGCCGGCCTGGAAGTCGTAGGTGAACACCTGGGCGTACGCCCCCACATGGTGGCCTGCGAACGGCGACCCCGCCGACGCCCGCCCGATGTACCTGCGCACCCCGAGCGAACCTCCGCAGACGCGCCAGCAGAACCGGCGCGCGTCGTTCTTCCACCAGGCAAAGGCCCAGTCGGCGCCCACCGTCCATCCCCTGCCGACGTGAAGCTCCACTCCGGCGTTGGGGACAAGAAGTGCGTCATAAAGCATGTTGGTCTTCAAGGCGACGCAAAAACCGCCGTCCTGCGGCGCGCATTCATGCGCCGCAGAAGCGTCCGGACACACGCCGCCGTTCCGGCACTGCGCGTTCCCGGCCAAAGCCGTGCCGCCGAGAATCATCGACACGACCAACGGTATGGTTCTGTAATCCATTTACTAACAAACGCTTAGAGTGTATAAATCATAAAGTCCTCGGTTTGTACGCCGTCAAACCGTCATACAGCTTCCGTCTGTTTCTTGTCCGACACTGTTTCGAGCCGCGAAATTACAATACCTCGTCGATTCCCCCCCCGATTTTTTTAGTTAAAAAAACGTAACCGGGCTCCGCAGCGCGGAAAAACCGCTCAACCGCCATATATAGTCAGCGGCATTTTGACGGTGGGACGCCGCCTGTGGTTCTGAACAATACAATGAAAAGAGGTTGTGGAGTAAATCTTACCACTCCACAACCTCCCGTAGGCGAAGGCGGTTCCGGCCTTATGTCAGTCGGGCTTCACGATGTGCGCGCCGTCTGCCGAGATGTCGTAGGTCTTCGAAAAGCCCCCCTCCTTGTTCTTCACGCTTATGAAGGCGCGGTCGGCCGAGAGCGTGAAGTTGTCAACATACCCCTTGTCCTTGTAGCCCGAAGCCTCCAGGGCCTCCTTGCACAAGGCAGGGAGGTTGTTCAGGTATTTCCTCGCGTCGGCATAGGTGAAAAGCATCTCCTTGTAGCCTTCGTACGTGTCCACCGCGTCGCTATCCAGAAACGTGGAGACGGCCAGGTCGAAACGCTCGTAATGGTTGCGGCGGTCTTTCATGTCGGTCCAGTCGAACTGTTCCATCTTGTCCTTGTCTTTCGGGGAGACGATCTGCACCTGCACGGTCGCGGTGTTGTCGCCGGGCTTGGCGAGGAAAGTCGAAGTGATCTGGGCGAACTCGGCCTTCGTGGTGTCGGTGCCCGCCTGTTCCAGCAGTTCGCTGATCTTCGACTGCAGCTCCCCGGCCTGGTCGCCTACTATGTCTTCGGGAACTGGGCCGGCGCTCTGAAGGCCGCACGACGCCGCGACTGCCGCAAGCGCGGACATCGCCATAAGAGGGCGGAAGAATCTCTTTTTCATAATGGTCTCGGTTTTTTTGTTCAGATTTGTTTGACGGCGCAAAATTAGCAAAAACCCGCGGCAAAAACAAACCGACCGGTCGGTTTTTACGGCACAGGCAGCCTCCGCAAGTCCTTACTTCCTTGAAATCAGGACTTTATAAGCGAATATATGAACCGGAACTTCTCCCCGAGGAGGCGCGTGTCGAGGCCGGACAGGAACGCCTGTTCGAACGAAAGGCCCATGAACATCTGGCGGAACATCATTGCCGCGCTGTCCACGTCCACGTCGCTCCTGATCTCCCCGCTTTCCCGCGCCGAGCGCAAGGCCGTCCGCCAGACCTCGTATTCATGGCTGAACAATGCCTCGATCTTCTTCTCGGCATCGGGATAGTGGAGGCGCACCTGGACAAGCAGATGGAAATAATGGAAATTGAAGCTGCACCCCGCCGGGCTGCCGCCGTCGGAGAGCAGGCGCACGAGGCCGGCCATCGTGCGCTCCACCGCACCCAGGTATTTCTCAAGGAGCTCCGCGAAGGAGCCGTAGGCGAAACTCAGCTTGCTGGCCGCCGACTGCATGCCGAAGACGTATCTGTCCGCCACCGCCACGAACAGGTCGAGCTTCAGCGGGTAATAATAAATCAGTCCTGCCTTCGAGAGCCCGCAGGCACGCGCGATCTCCGTCTGGCTCGCCCTCTCGTAGTTCATCTTGGCAAACACCTTCAGGGCGTTCTCAAGCACCTCTTCACGGTTGGTTATCATAAATGTCTCCTCTGTCGTTTTTTTCAGGCCACGAAGATAGCAAATAATGCCCATACCGCAATCGCAAAACCCACTCAAAAGCTCCCCGATGCCCCATCGGTGCCGACGGCCCGCGCACCGCCGGAGGCGCGGGGCGCGGCGATTTTGCCGTCTCCGTTTTTTTTCGTAACTTTGTGTGTTGATTGGCCCGGCAGGCCCTGTCCGTTGCCGGCGCCGACAAAAACACTCATTATCATGGCATCAGAAGCAGAAGAAAAAAAGTATATAGCAGACAACATCCAGGTGCTGGAAGGCCTTGAGGCCGTCCGGAAACGCCCCGCGATGTACATCGGCGACATCTCCGCCCGCGGACTCCACCATCTCGTCTACGAAGTGGTGGACAACTCCATCGACGAGGCACTCGCCGGATTCGCCGACCGAATCGAGGTTACGATACTCGAGGACAATTCGATCAAGGTGGTGGACAACGGCCGCGGAATCCCCGTCGACATGCACGAGAAGATGCACAAGCCCGCCCTCGAAGTCGTGCTGACCGTCCTGCACGCCGGAGGCAAGTTCGACAAAGGCTCATACAAGGTCTCCGGAGGCCTGCACGGCGTGGGCGTCTCATGCGTCAACGCGCTCAGCGACTTCCTCCGAGCCGAGATTCACCGCGACGGCAGGATCCATATGCAGGAATACGCCTTCGGAAAGCCCACGTGCGGCCTCACAACCATAGGCGACACAGACCACACCGGGACCACCATCATATTCCACCCCGACGCATCGATTTTCACCGAGACCGTATACGACTACGAGACGCTGGCCAACCGCCTGCGCGACCTCGCATACCTCAACGCCGGAATAACGCTCACGCTCACCGACGAGCGTGAGCGCGACGAGCAGGGCAACCCGAGGTCCGACCGTTTCCATTCCGACAACGGCCTCGAGGACTTCGTCCGCTACATCGACCAGGGCAAGGAACACCTCATCGAGGACATAATACACATCGCCACGGAGCGCAACGGCGTCCCCGTGGAGGTGGCGATGACCTACAACCTCTCTTTCAACGAGAACATCTTCTCCTACGTCAACAACATCAACACGGTCGAGGGAGGCACCCACCTCACCGGTTTCCGCCGCGGACTGACCACCACCCTCAAGAAATACGCCGACGACAACCATCTCCTCGACAAGCTGAAGATCGAGCTTTCCAAGGAGGACTTCCGCGACGGCCTCACGGCCGTGGTCAGCGTCAAGGTGGCCGAGCCGCAGTTCGAGGGACAGACCAAGACCAAGCTCGGCAACTCGGAAGTCTCCGGAGTGGTGCAGAGCGCAGTCAGCGAAGCCCTGCGCAACTACCTCGAGGAACATCCCAAACAGGCAAAGGCCATCGTCGACAAGGTGGCCCTCGCCGCCACGGCTCGCCACGCCGCCTACAACGCCCGAATGAAGGTGCAGCGAAAGTCGCCCCTCTCCGGCGCAGGCCTTCCCGGCAAGCTCGCCGACTGCAAGAGCCGCGACGCGCAGGCATGCGAGCTCTTCCTCGTCGAGGGAGACTCCGCAGGCGGATCAGCCAAGCAGGGACGCAACCCCAACTTCCAGGCGATACTCCCGCTCCGAGGAAAGATACTCAACGTAGAGAAGGCCATGGAGCACAAAGTGTTCGAATCGGAAGAAATCGTCAACATGTTCAAGGCTCTCGGCGTCACCATCGGCACCGAGGAGGATTCAAAAGAGCCCAACATGTCGAAGCTCCGCTACCACAAGATCATCATCATGACCGATGCCGACGTGGACGGCGCTCACATCGCCACCCTCCTCATGACATTCTTCTTCCGCCGAATTCGCCCCATAATCGACAACGGCTATCTCTACATAGCCACCCCGCCGCTCTACAAATGCACACGCAAAGGCAAGAAAGGAGTCTCGGAATACGCCTGGGACGACCGGCAGGTGCAGCGGTTCGTGGACACGCAGTGCGGCGGCGACCGCAACCAGATGGTGCTGCAGCGATACAAAGGTCTCGGCGAGATGAACCCCGAACAGCTTTGGGAAACCACCATGGACCCCGACAACCGCATGCTCAAGCAGGTAACGCTCTACAACGCCGCAGAGGCCGACCGCACCTTCTCCATCCTGATGGGCGAAGAAGTGGCGCCCCGCCGCGAGTTCATAGAGTCCCACGCCACCTACGCCAACATCGACGCCTGACCTCTCCGGACACAACAGCAAACTGACTCTCCGGACACAACAACAAATCGAGTCCCGCCCCTTACGCAAGAGGCGGGACTCGATTTTTCATCCAAATTCCTTTCCTGGCATCATCCTGCCCTGAATCGCCTTCTCCCCCAATAGCCTCCGGCTGCCTTCATCAGCCTTTATCTTCCGCTCTGTCCTGCCTCTGCCTCAATCAACCTTCCGCCTTATCCGGCCTTAAATCGCCTTTCCGGCCTTGCCTGGCCTTAAGTCAGGCCGCCTTGTCCTGCCCTTAATTGCCTTATTCAGCCTTTTCAGGGCAGACCGAGGAGGTAAGGAAGCGGAGGCAGGAGAGGGAAGGTGGAGAGGGGAAAGCGGAAAGGGGAAAGCGGAAGGGTGATGCCCAGGGGCAGAAAGAGGGAGGGGCAAGGAGGGGGCAAAAAGAGTGCCGGCCGGGCAGACTCTCGTCCGTCCGGCCGGCCTC
>ERZ777011.2697-NODE-2697-length-13221-cov-2.444934_pt1 | contig 13221 bp, 14 predicted proteins | sample MGYA00374964_ERZ777011 | MGnify/ENA primary metagenome ERZ777011 (study PRJEB29310, sample SAMD00008975) | mouse gut metagenome | study: EMG produced TPA metagenomics assembly of the Metagenome analysis of fecal microbiota from mouse which was promoted...
CTAGTAAAGGAAATTTACTTGTTAACTTTGCGTTATCAATGGCTATAGAATAAGAATGGAATACTTCTTCTTGATTGTATTTTACAGAAGAAGTTAATAATTCTTTTACTTCAGTTAGAGAAACACTATAAAATTTACTTAAAAATTCGGTATATATTTCTTCAATACCCCTAATATACTCAACAAAGTTTGCATCATATTGGGCTTCCTTAGTTGTGTCTAAAGTTATATTAGTAGCACTTATCGCAATATTTTTAGCGAATGTATATAACGCTACCGCTTCATTTATAGTTAAATCTTTATTGGTAGCAACATAATTCATTAAATCTTTAACACAAGTTTTTAAAACATCAGCTTTATAAGCATAACCTACAGCATTTCGATAAGTTATAATATCATCTGAGTCTATTTCTAAGCCTAAATCTTCAGGTTTACAGTTATTCATAAAGTTAATACTATCTAATATTTTATAGAATGTATCTTTTTCTTCCTCTGTTTTAAGCTCAAAGAAATCATATAAACCTTGTAAATCATTAGCATATATGCATTTATAAAAATCATTAATATTTCTATTTGGTTTAAAAGCTGCTAAAAGTAAGATTATAGCTTCACCTCGTAAATGATTAAAATCATCATTATTAAGGAGGATTCCAGCAATAGAATTTTTAGAATACTTGCTATTACAACGGATTGCAGCATTTTTTAAGACATTGTGAATTAAAGGCTCGGTTATTTTTCCGGCTTCAATTTTATTATTACAATCGCAATTATAAATCATAATAGCTCTAAAGCCTCTTTTTAAGCTTTCACATAAAATATTTAACATATCCGTGTCTGTTACTTCTAAATTTAATCTTTCAAGGTATTCATTAAGTTTGTTGAAATTTAAAGCTACTATCGGGCCATTGTCGTAAAATAAATTAATTAAAGATTTATTGTCAACTTCATCAGTTAGACAAATTTTGATAGCATTTAACTGATGCATATCTTCATTGGTATATAAATCTTCAGCTAGTAATTCACTTAATGCTTTATGAAGAGCTATTCTTACTAAATTATTATATTTCTTTTCTTCATAACTTTTAGTTTTAGTATCTTCTTTTATAACTTGATATTTAGATTTTATTCCCGTAATAGAATTTTTAATAATAGTATCATATAGAGTAATAAAATCAGTTTCTTTAAAAGAACAAGCAACTTTTTCTCCTTCTTCTTTGATAGCTTCTTCTTTAAGAGTTGCATCAGTATATTTTCCTTCTAAATTATATAGAGGAATAATGCTAGCCATTTCAGTATAAAATTTTGTTAAATCTTCGGGACTAATATTATTAGTTGCAATTACTTCTTCGAAAGTTTTATTATCTGTTTCCTCTTTATCTTCGTCTTTTTTGCTTGCTCCACATCCAGTTAGTAAATTAAAAGGAATAGTAAGAGCTAAAGTTAGAGCCATAAGCTAGTTTTATCCATATAAAAAACCTCTTTTCGTAAGGTTTATTATAATCTGGAATTGGCTAATTGTCAAATTAACTTTCTAAGGATTCTAAAAAATCTTTAAAATACTTAGGAAGTGGAGCTTCAAATGATAAGGACTCTTTAGTTATTGGATGAATAAAGCTCATTTTATAAGAATGAAGAAATTGTCCAAACTCCGTGGACTTGTGACCACTATAAACTGGATCATTATATATAGGATACCCAATGTAAGACGTATGAACTCTGATTTGATGAGTACGACCTGTTTCTAAGATGCAACTTACTAAAGTGTAACCCCTATATCTTTTTACAACTTTTAAATGGGTAATAGCATTTTTACTATTTTCGGCAGTAACTGTCATCTTTTCGCGATTATTCTTATCACGGCCAATTGGAGCATCAATCGTAGCACTTCCATTTTTAAATTCCCCAATTAATAAAGCTAAATATTCCCGGGTGACTTTTTTTTCTTTAAAATATTCTGTTAAAATAGCATGAGCCTCATTAGTTTTAGCAACAAGTATTAGACCACTGGTATCTTTATCAATGCGGTGTACAATTCCTGGACGATTAACATCGCCTATATCACTTAAATTATTTGTGTAATACATAAGACCATTTACTAAAGTATTATTATAATTGCCAGCACCAGGATGTACAACAAGGCCACTAGGTTTATTAATAACCATTAAATATTCATCTTCATAGATAATATCTAAAGGCATTTTTACTGGTTCAATATTAGTTGTTTCTTGGTAAGCCTCAATATTTAGCGTAATCTCATCATCAAGCATAACTTTAGTACTAGCTTTAACTATTTTATTATTTAGAAGAATTAAATTTTCTTTAATAAGTTTACTGATAAACTCCCTTGAATATGTAGTTACTTCACTTAAATATTTATCAATTCTAATATCATTTTGTTCTACTTTTATCGTCATCTTTCTTATCTTCTCCTTTAAGTATGGCAATTATTAATAAAAACACGCCAACAACAATAGCAATATCTGCAATGTTAAAAATAGGATAGTCATAACCAAATATTCGAAAATCTAAAAAGTCTCTTACATACCCTAAAAAAATCCGATCCGCTAAATTTGATAAAAGTCCTCCAATTAAAGAGGCAAAAGCTATATTATTACGTAGATTATTTTTAAAACTAAGCATAAATTTTAAAATAATTATAAAAGCTACGATTGATAAAATAATAAAAATAAAACTGTAATTATCTAAAATAGACCAAGCACCACCAGTATTATGAGTAAGTGTTAAATAGAAAAAATTTTTAATTACTTTAAAAGATTCATTAAATTTTAAGTAAACTTCGATAATACTTTTAGATATTTGATCAATTAATAAAATAGAAATTGCAATGATAAAAGTTTTTTTATTCATAAGATCCACCTACTTAATTATATCATAAATTTAAATTTTCACCAATATAACATCGGTACCTATTTTAACAATTTGGGAAATTTCGATATTAGTCTCAGTATTGCTCTTAAATAATCTTTTAAAAAAACTTTTAGGCATAACAACAAAGTAGTTAATAGTGCCAGATTCACTTACCTCAGCATCTACAATAACTCCTAGGTGTTTGCCATCGTTAACATTAATAACCATTTTTATTTGTAAATCACTTAAACGCAAAAAATACCACCTCTAAAAAATTATATTCTAAAAAAAAAAGCAGTATGCTTTAATACCACTATTTACAAGTAAAACCAGCGTCTTCTAGGTTTTCTTCAATTGTATCCATATCTAAATCACCTAGTTCATCTTCGATAGCATCTTGCATAGCATCATTTAATTTATTAACATCTACTTTGCCAGTTACAGTATATTTATTATTTTTAGAGTCTTTAAGTTTTAGTTCAATACCGTTCATTTTAAATTCGGCACCACCTTCTAAAAACTCAGAATATTCATCAAACTCCCTTGAATCTGCTTTTATAGTTGCGTTAATACTTGCAGAAGTTAAAGTTTCATTTTTATCGAATTTAAAATTTATTTCCGCTTTATTACCATCTTCACTTATTTTACAATTTAGGCTTTTACCACCACATCCAGTAGTTAAAAGAACTAATCCCCCAGCTAATAAAATCAAACTTGTTTTTTTCATAATCATACACACTCCTTTAAAAATTATTTAATTGTACAAGTATATTCTTTTTCTTCTAAATCTTTTTTAATCTCTTCTAATTTTATGCTTTTATCTTCATATTCAGTACCTAAGACTTCAGCTAATTTTGCAGCATTAAATTCTAAAGTAAAAGTTATATCCTTATCGCCTTTTTGATAAGTTAGTTTCATTCCACTATTATCCGCGGCTGTTTGCATTTCTTTTATTGCGCTTTCGATATCGGCATCTGTTATATCTTTTCCATAAGTCATAGTAATATCAGAAGTACCATTTTCTAAACTGTCAGATTCATTAAAATTTAGATTATAAGAAGTTATAATGCCATCAATACTTTCATCTTTGCAAGATAAAACTTTTCCCATTTGTTTAGTATCTTCTTTTTTTGAATCTTTTTTTTCTTTGCCACATCCGGGAGTTAATACTAATAAAAACATCATAACTAACATTAAACTAAGTTTTTTCACACTATCCTCCTCTCCTGTTATTATAAGTATATCATATATTTTAACATATTACAGCAAAAAGACAGAATTATATCTGCCTATTTTTTACATTTGAAATCAGAATCTTTTAACTCATCTTGTATTTCATCATATGTTGAATTATCATCATAGCTGCTTCCTAAAGCTTCATTTACTTTATCAGCATCAAAACTAATTGTAAAAGTAACTTTTTCTTTGCCTTTTTTAACTTTTAATTTCATACCATTTTCTTTAGCTTCTTCTTTCATTTCATCGATAAATTCATCTATTTCATCTTCATCAACTTCATCTTTATCGTATTTTTGAACTAAAGTCATAGTGCCAGATTTGATTTTGTCATCTTTATCAAACTTAAGATTATATTCCATAGTTTGATCGCTTTGGGTTTTGCTACAATTTAGACTTTTGCCTCCACATCCTACACTTAAAAATACTAAGCTTAAAGACACTAATACTAAACCTATACGTTTCATTTGAACTAACTCCTTTCAATGCCTTCATTATATCATATTCTAAAAATAAATAAAAGATAGATTATTTAAAACCTATCCTTACTTTTTACATTTAAACTACTTCCTACAACATCTTCAATTTGATCAGCATCTAAAGTCATTTTCATTGTAACTTTATTTTTGCTTTTAGAAACTTTTAATTTATAGCCTTCTTCTTTAGCTTGTTCTTTAGCTTCTTTGATGTTGTCATCGATATCATCTTCTTCATCTTTGTCAAATTTTTTAGTAATCTCTACAGTTAAAGACTTAACTTCATCATCTTTATCAAAGTTAAAGACATATCTCATAGATTCGCCATCTTCGCTTAATTCACAATCTAATTTTTTACCTCCGCATCCAGTTATAGCAAAAATCATTGCTAAGCTTGCAAGTACTAAACCTACACGTTTCATAACATAACTCCTCCTCTCATAATCATTATATCATATTCAGAAATAATTTAAAAGTTTAAAAATGATTTAATTATTTTATCATGCGCTTTAAACTTAAAATAGCATTTTTTTCAATTCGTGAAACTTGAGCTTGGCTAATATTTAGCGATTCGGCAATTTCCATTTGAGTTTTACCAACAATATATCTTGATATTAAAACTTCGCGCTCGCGATCCTTTATTTTGTTTAGACCTCTTCTTAAGGAAATAAGCATGTCTTTATCACTATTTAAATCTTTTTTATCGGCGATTTGATCTTGTAAATAAATAGTATCGCCACCATCGTTATAGATAGGTTCGAAAATAGATACTGGTTCTTTTAAGGAATCTAGGGCATTAGCAATTTTATATTCTTCTACTCCTAAAGTGTTGGATATTTCCTTTGTCGAAGGCTCATGCCCTTCTCTATTAAAGTATTCTTCTTTAAAATTTATAATACTATAAGCTAAATCTTTGATGCTTCTGCTGACTCTAAGGCTAGTATTATCTCTTATATATCTTTTTATTTCGCCCAATATTAAAGGAACAGCATAAGTGGATAGTTTTAAATTATAAGATAAATCAAAATTTTCAATAGCCTTTATTAGTCCTATAACTCCTACTTGAAATAAATCATCCATATTATAATTTCCTTTATTAAAACTTCTTAGGATACTTAAAACTAATTTTAAATTACCATTTATGAGTTCTTCTTTTGCTTGCATATCTCCCGCGTGGAAACGCTCAAATAACTTGGTAGTCTCACTACTAGTTAAAACTTTTAATTCATTAGTATTAATACCGGTGATATCTACTTTATATCTTGCCATAAAAAAATCCTTTCTACTTATTTTTTGCGTAAAAAAGATTATTTTTATTCAAAAACAGGTTTTTAGTTTAATTTTTCAGAGAAAAAACTTATACTATCATGGTATTTGCTAAAAAATTAAGTTTATACTTTAGCTATTTTTATAACTCTATTCCATCTATGGCATTGTCGTAAATAAATTTTTTTATTTTAACTTCATCGTCGGATTCGTAATATTCTATTAGTAATTTATAAAATTCATTTTGTTTGGCTATAGGAATAGATATTATACCACATCCATTTTTTATCATTATTTTATTAGCTATTAACATGGCTGTTCTTTTATTACATCAATAAATATATGCTTACGCATAAGGTATAAAATGATATTTATCTTCCATTTTAACACATCTATTTCTAACTATTATTATACTATACTATTATTATACTTGCAAAGGATTTAAATCTATTTCTAAAAAGACATCTTTAAAACTTACAAATATATTATCTAGTTCTTTCAGAGTTTTCTTTAAATTATTATCAAAGCGATATTTTACGGTTATGTTAAAACGGTAAATACTCTTAAGGCGAAAATTAAGGGCTGTAGATGGACCTAGAATAATACTTGATTTATCTAAATGCTTTTTTAAATAATTAACTACTTTAGTTGCCTTCGAACTTGCTTTATCATAATCTTTACTACAGACTTTAATATTTATAAGATAATAGTATGGAGGGTATTTAAGCTTTTTACGAACTTCCATTTCTTTAGCATAAAAAGCATCGTAATCATTAGCGCTAACACACTTTATCGTGGTATTATCAGGATTAAAAGTTTGAATAATTACTTTGCCTGGCTTGTTGCTGCGACCTGCTCTACCTGATGCTTGATGGAGCATATTAAAGGTTCTTTCACTACTTCTAAAATCTGGAATATTTAGAGTTGTATCAGCATTAATAATTCCAACTAAAGTGCAATCTGGAAAATCAAGACCTTTGCTAATCATTTGAGTACCAATTAAAATATTATATTCTTTATGACGGAAAGCTTCAATTATTTGAGTATGGGCTCCTTTGTTGGCAGTAGTATCAGCGTCCATTCGAATAACTTTAGCCTTAGGATATTTTTCAGTAATTAAATTTTCTAATTTTTCTGTTCCCATGCCTAAATAATTAAGGCCAGCCTCATGACAGTCGGGACAAATATCATCTTTAATTTTCGTAAAGCCACAATAGTGACATCTAAGGCTATTAGAGCTTTTATGATAAGTTAAGGATATTTCACAATAAGGGCACTTATATGTATAGCCACAATTACTACAAGTAATAACAGTTGAAAATCCCCTTCTGTTTAATAATAAAATAACTTGTTCATCTCGGCTTAAAGTTTCTTTAATATTTTTGTCTAAAATTGCACTAATGATAAAATTTCTTTTAGATATTTCCTCAGTCATATCAACAATAATCGAAGTTGGAAGGACACTATTATTAGCGCGTTTTTGCATTAGAAGAAGTTTATAGACTCCTTTTTTGGCTCTGGCCATAGATTCGAGACTGGGAGTGGCACTTCCAAGTACTAAAGGAGCCTCATGATATTCACATCTTTTTTTAGCAATATCTAGAGCATGATATCTAGGGGTGTTATCTTGTTTATAAGTTTCGCTATGTTCTTCGTCAATAATAATAATACCAATATTTTCTAAAGGAGCAAAGACTGCACTTCTGGTTCCTATAACGATTTTAACGTCTTTATTTAATATTTTTAAATATTCATCATACTTTTCAGTTTTAGATAGTCCACTATGAAGGATGGCGACCGTCCCACCAAAATAACTATAAAAGATATCGACAACTTGCCCGGTTAAGCTTATTTCAGGGACTAAAAGTAAAGCTGTCTTGCCCTCTTTAACAACTTCTTTAATTAAATTTATATATACTAAAGTTTTACCACTTCCAGTAACTCCTTTAAGTAAAAATGTTTTATAAGTATTTAATGAATCTTTAATTTCTAAAAAAACTTTCTTTTGTTCTTCGTTTAATATTTTAGCATCACTTTTTATTTCTTTAGCTAAAATCCGATATTTCTTTCTTTTTTCTATCTTAATTAATCCTAATTTTTCAAGTTCTCGAATGCTTGTGCTATCTAACTCTTTTTTATTTATTTCTTCTTCATCTAATAGCTTTTCTAAAATTAAAACTTTCTTTCCACGATGTGTATCAATAAATTCTAATACTTCTTTGGGACTTTTATTTAAAGACACAAACTGCTCATATAAATTATAATCCTTATTTTGATCTTTTATTTTTAAAGCACTAGGAAGCATTGTTTGATAAGCTGTAATAAGATTACATAAAGTAAGCTCTTTTAAATACTTCCCTAATTCTAGCAATTCTTTATTTAAAATTAAATATTCATCTTCTAATCTAACAATTTCTTTTAATTCATATTCATCAGTATATGAATCACTTATTTTAAGAACTATTCCGTGTACTAATCTTGTATTAAAAGGTACTAGGACTTTCATGCCTACTTTTAGTTTACTTTTTAGGTTGTCAGGTATTAAATATGTAAAAGCTTTATCAAGAGTTTTTACAGGATATTCTATTATACAGTATGCATACATATTTAAAACCTCCTTCTATATTTATTTATCTAAACTTTTAGTATCAAAAAGAATATTTTCTTCTAAAAGCCACTCTCTAATTTCTTTTTCACTATAATCAAACTCGCCAGTCTTTTTAGTTAAACTTTGCATATATTCGGTGGCAGGAATGTTTTTCGCCTCAGGAATTTTGGCAATATCTCTTAAAGGAATCAGAGATAAGCTAAAACCTTCACCATAGATTTTAATATTTTCTAAACTTAAAGTAATATAACCATTTTTTAATAATGCTTGAGCAAAATTTCGGCCTTCCTTAGTTTGAATAGTAAAATATCCCGCATCTGGAGCAGCACTTTTAGCTTTTAGATCATAGTAACGACCAAAATGATTCCCTAAAACTGTAAAAAATTGTCGATATGTCGCGTCAACCAAATAGGATTCATTTGTTATTATACCATTCTCATTGATAATAGGAAATGTTACAGTTCCAAAAGCATGCCCATGTTTTTCAGAATTAGGAAAGTCCATAACATTATTGATTGTAATAGGACACCCCAACTCATAAAAAGGATAAAGGGTTAAGAATTGAGATTCACCACACCCACCGCTTAAAGAATCAGTCATAATATCAGACTTTCGAGTTAAAATTTTACGAGCATTATTAACACTATATTTAAGTAATATTTCGGCCTCTTCTTTTGTTATACCTGTTATTAAGCCTTCTTCTTTATTTACTTTTAGGGCATCTTTTAAATCATTGACTATTCTTGCAACATTCGGAAATTCACTAGGCATTTCAGGTGTACTTTCAATAATAAATAATTTTTCTAAATCATAGTCAAAAGGAAGATTATGAGATAAACCATTTTTATAACAAAACTCGTAGTATTTAGTTAATACATCTAATAAAGTGGCTATTTTATTTTCAGAATCAGGTAAAAGTAGTAAGTCTTTAATAAGATTTTGGTATTTCGTTTGACGTATTCTAGTAAACATAAGACACCTCTAAAATATTTCATCTAAGATAGAATTTTTGCTTTTTATAGTTCCACCTTCGATATCATAACAATCATTAATAATAAAGAAAGCATTTTTATCAATAGCAAGGATTACCTCTTTAAACATATAGTAATCTTTTGTTGAAACAGCACACAGTAATAATTCTTTATCGTCTCTTTTATAACCACCTTCTGCTTTTAAAATGGTAACTCCTAAATGAAGGTCATTAATAATAACTTTTGATACCTCTTCTAATTTTGAGGTTTCAATAATAAATAATTTGCTTTTAGAAATGCCTATTAGCATCCGATCAACAATTAAGCTTGAAACATATAAAATAATTATGGCATAAATAATTTTTTGAACACCTAAAATAATTCCTGCGAATAAAATAATAATTATATTCATAATAAAGGTTGCTTTACCCTCAGGCATATGCAAATACTTAACCATAATATTCATGATAACATCTGAACCACCTGTATTAAAACCCATTTTATAAACTAAACCACTCGCAAAGCCATATAAAATGCTCGTAAAAGCAATAGTGGTAATAAGATCTTCAAAGACAAAATACTCTTTTAAGTAATTACTAAGAGGTACAGTTAAAGTAACCATGAGAGGATATAATATAGTGCCAATAATTGCCGGACGAGTTTTTTTATAACCAAAAACAGCTAGGCTTACAAATAGTAAAATAAGACTTGTGGCATAAATAAATATTTGATTATTCCATCCCCAAAGACGTTCAAACAAAATAGCTAGACCACTCATGCCGCCTATAACTAAATCATTTTCAACTAAAAATAAATTATAATTTAGCCCTAGAAGAAAGACTCCTATTACCATTAAAACTAAACGAGTAAGCCTATTTTTATCAGTTACTTTTTTTAGTATATTATTTATATCCATAAGATTCCTACTTTCTAATTAAATAATAAGTTTTATTTTATTATTTGTCAACATAATTTTGAAATGTCTTCATATATTTGTATAGAGGTGATGCAAACTTGAACGGTAATTTTTTTAATAATCCTACATTTCCTAGTAATAATACTGGTACTATCGATAGTCCTCCAGGGAATATTAATTACTCTCTAGCAAGTCTTCCGATAGAACAAAGCTATATTGAAAATATCTTAAGACTTAATAAAGGTAAGAAGGTTAAGGCTTATTTTTCTTATCCAGATTCCACAGAATGGCGCGACCGCACTTATGAAGGAATTATAGAAGAAGCAGGTCGAGATCATTTAATTATGAGTGATCCTAAAACTGGGCATTGGTGGCTTCTTAGAATGATTTATTTAAACTATGTTGATTTTGATGAAAAAATAAATTATAGTCATGATTATTCCGAAAAAACGTTTTAAAAAGCGTTTTTTAATTGAAATAATTTTCAAACAATTTCTTTTCTTCGCCTAAAATACTAGAAAAACCATGTCCTGGATATATTTTGGTTGAATCCGGATATTTTTTTATAAACTTTAAGCTTTTTTTCATAGCACTAATACTTGATGTCTCAAGATCACACCTACCTATAGTATGATAAAAAAGAAAATCACCTGTAAACATTATTTCTGCATCTGGAAAATAAAAGCTTAGGGAGTCACTTGTATGTCCTGGAGTTTGTAAAACATCATAAGAAAAACTACTACTATTATGCGTATTATGTTTTAATTTATAATATCTTTCTAATTCTTCTAAAGCTAAAATATGATCAAAATGATGGTGAGTAACCAAAATACCTTCAACTTTATAATTTTGACAAGCTTCAATTATTTTAGAAGCATCACTAGCAGGATCAATAATCAATGCTTTATTGTCTTTTGAGGCAATATAACAATTGGTATGGAGCTCCCCTAATTTTAATATATCAATATGCATGTAAAATCCCCTCTTCTAAAAAAATAGCTTTTAGCTATTCTCAATTATACTTTCGACAAAATAATAATTACCATTGCCGTCATTTTTTAAAACTATTTTAACAGTTCCGCCTTTATCTATGTAATTTTGATATTCCTTATAAGTATTATTATAATCCCATTTAAATTTTACGTTTTTTGAAGCAGGAACTTTTTTGTCTAAATCTTTATAAAAATCAACATGATCTAAAGTTGGTTCGCCATTAGATCCTTCAACCCAAACCTCGGTTGCTAAGACTTGGTGTTCTATTAAATAGAGATATTCTCCTTCATAATAAGCATCAACAAGTTTCGCGAAACGAATATTATTTTCACCTACTCCAACAAAACCTCCGACGCCGGCACCCCATACTTCAAAGTTTTTGGTACTACTATTATATTTAATGCCACAAGCACTTCTTGTTAAGTATTTTGATGTATATTCTTTTGAAGAAATAACACCAAAATCAACAGGTTTATATTCATTATTATTAAAAGCTTTTTGATAATATTTATCAACGATAGTTTTTGGAACATACATATCATCCCAATCGCCTTCATATTTACCTAATTTTTTATATTCATTATCAGGAATGCTTCTAAAAGTCATCTCTAGTTTTTCTTTATCGCTTAAATCACTTACTTTAGTTGATTTTTTAGAAATATAAGTGGTGTAATATTCTCCAGTATCATCTGAGAAAGTGCTATAAAGTCTTTTTATTTTTTCATCACTAATGCTGGCTGCCTCACCACTTACAGGAGAATCATTTTCAGTATTATTTTTATTAGCGTCAAAATCAAAACTGTAAATAGGTTCCTTTTTATCATAAAGATTATAGGTTTTTTCAAGTCCTACAGCTTCTAGTTTTAAGCCTACTTTAAAATACCATCCGGCCTCACCACTTGCCTTAAACTCCGATTTATCTTGAGTATTAGTGGTACCTACAGCTTTAATCATAAACTCTCCTTTGGCATAACCACCAGCTTCACCATTTAGACTAGCACTAACAATATTTAAAAAACTAATACCGGCATCTAAATTTAGTCCTAATGTAATGTTGCCACTTCCGCCTAGATAAGCATGATTTTCTAGAGAACGACGACTAGAGTTACCATAAGAACTGAAGCTCTTAAGTGGTTTCCAACTAAAGCCAAATGTTATATCAGCAGCATTTTTAATATTATACCCAGCATCTACTTTAAAATTATAATCCATAACGGCTTTTAGATTAACACTAAAGAAGAAACCTGAGGTACCTAAAGGGATATCGGCAGTCCCTAAAATTTTGGCGAATTCTCCTTTATCTACATCTAAATCGGCAGTACTAAAAATATTAAGTAATTTGTCTAATTCTTCACGACTTTTAGAATCTAAATTAGCAAGACTGGCATCAACATAATCAATATTAAAACTTATAGAATCTTCTTCATGGAGATTAATGGCAAAATCTATACCCCTTATTAATGTACCGTCCAAATAATGTGTTACTTCAAACTTAAAAGCTAAAGCAAAAGTTAAATCATGTTTTTTTAAAGCCTCAATAAAGTTAGCATCATCATCCGCAGGGATAGTAACATTTAATTTAGCTTCTAAAACGCCATTTTTTAGGTTACTTTTATCTAGTTCGTAACTAATTTCGGGAGTAGCATTTACAGTTTCAACTAAATTATCATACCAATGAGATTCTTTTACAACTGCAACAAGGTATTTTTCTAAATCATCATCAATTTCAATATTGCTTAAATCAAGTGGCCCTTCCTCGTAAATATCTAAATCTTTAAATATTTCTTCAATACTAGGAATTTCAACTTTATAGGTATTATCACGATTTACGCCAACTATTTTATATGCTTCTTTGTTATCAATAATTATAATATCATCAACTTGATA
>ERZ777011.2699-NODE-2699-length-13206-cov-3.633564_pt1 | contig 13206 bp, 11 predicted proteins | sample MGYA00374964_ERZ777011 | MGnify/ENA primary metagenome ERZ777011 (study PRJEB29310, sample SAMD00008975) | mouse gut metagenome | study: EMG produced TPA metagenomics assembly of the Metagenome analysis of fecal microbiota from mouse which was promoted...
TCAAGGTCGGTTTCCGTCAGCCCGCAAAGCTCGGAAATCCTAAGCCCTGTCCCTAGAGCCTGTTTTAAAACTTAGATATTGTGTGTAAAGAGCTAAGATGATAGAATAAAGCCCATGAAACGACATGAAATAAGGGAAAACAATGGAATAGAATCAAGTCTCTGTTTCCGCCGGAAAGGAAGCCGCAAGGGGGCCGACCAGGAAAAAGTAACCGGGAGATGTTAAATGCAATTCTATACTGGTTGAATAGAGGGATTCCATGGCGGGATCTGCCAGGGCGCTTCGGGCCATGGCAAAGTGTATATAGCCGGTTTTGCACATGGACAAAAGCAGGAGTATGGGAACGAATCCTTTCCGCCCTGATTGAGCAGGACCTGGTGGACGAGACAACGCTGATGCTGGACAGCACTACAGTGAAAGTTCGTCAGCATGCCAGTGGGGAAGTGGTCCACAAAGGGAATGATGACGCTCCCAAAAAACAAAAGTCCCTCGCCAGCGTTGGGTTGGTCACATAGCCGAGCTGGTGAGATACTTCTGTCCCCTTTTCTGTCTTTGACTTCCTTTAACTGCGTGTGCAGAGCAGGTTGATTCCCTTTTAATCCAATCACATAGTCCGCCTCATTGTCCCGGATTTTCTGGACGATGTTCTTCTGACAACTCATCGCATCCGCAGTTACAATACTCCCCGCTATATTCAACAGAATCCAAAAGTTCCGGAACTGCGGCGATTTCATTGGATTTCTCCTGCGTTACCAACCCTCCCAGTACCAGTTGGTTCTCTGCCACAAACGCACTCACCACATGATACGCTTTATGACTTTTACTCTTGCTGCCACAAATGGTTTTCTTACTTTTATCATACTTTTTCTATTTTTCAAATGCTTCTCCCCCCATATTGACACATCGCCTCTGAGCCTTTATACTATAACCCAAGCGAACATCGTTGCCTCGAATCAAGCTCCTTCGGGCTGCGGCTGCCGCCGGATCGACAACACCTCACGCCACAACAGCGAAAACAGAAGGGAGTGTACACATTGAGCCGCTTAGACATCAAAACCCCGGACCAGGCGCAGATGATGGTTGACCAGCTCTACCACGATATGGAGCGCCGCATCGCCGCATCGCCGCCAGGTCTGTGCCCGGTGGACATGGCCATGAACTTTCTCAACCTCTGCCACGCCCAGACCTGCGGGAAGTGCGTCCCCTGCCGGGTGGGTCTGGGCCAGCTGTCCATCCTGCTGGGAGATGTGCTGGAGGGGCGGGCCAAACCCCGGCACATGGAGTTCATCGAGGAGACCGCCCAGTCCATCGCCTCCACCGCCGCCTGCGCCATTGGCCGCCACGCCGCCCAGCTGGTGCTCAACGGGGTCCGCGGCTTCGCGGACGACTACTGGGAGCACATCAACAACCACCGCTGCCTGGGCAACCTGGAAAACCCCGTCCCCTGCGTGGCCCTGTGTCCGGCCGGCATCGACATCCCCGGCTATATCGCCCTCATCAACGCCGGCCGCTGCGAGGACGCCATCCGCCTCATCCGCAAGGACAACCCCTTCCCTGTGGCCTGCGCCTACATATGCGAGCACCCCTGCGAGGCCCGCTGCCGCCGGAACATGATCGACGACGCCATGAATATCCGGGGTCTGAAGCGCTACGCCGTGGACACGGCGGGGGACGTGGCCCAGCCCCTGTGCGCCGCCCCCACGGGCAAGCGGGTGGCCGTCATCGGCGGCGGCCCCGGCGGCCTCTCCGCCGCCTACTATCTGGCCCTCATGGGCCACGAGGTGGATGTGTACGAGAAGCGCCGCCAGCTGGGAGGTATGCTGCGCTACGGTATCCCCAGCTACCGCTTTCCTCGGGAAAAGCTGGATCAGGAGATCAACTCCATCCTCTCCCTGGGCATCACCGTCCGCACCGAGGTGGACGTGGGCAAGGACATCCAGTTTGAGGAGCTCCGCAGCCAGTACGACAGCATCTATATCTCCATCGGAGCCCACACCGACAAGAAGACCGGCATCCCCGGCGAGGATAGCCCCGGTGTGGTCAGCGCGGTGGAGATGCTCCGGGCCATCGGCGACAACGAGATGCCCGATTTCACCGGCAAGAAGATCGTGGTCATCGGCGGCGGCAACGTGGCCATGGACGTGACCCGCAGCGCCCTGCGCCTGGGCGCGGAGAAGGTCTCCTGCGTCTACCGCCGCCGTCAGGTGGACATGACCGCCCTGCCTGTGGAGGTGGAGGGGGCGGTGGCCGAGGGCGTGGAGCTGCTGACCCTCATGGCCCCTGTACGCATCGAGTCCGGCGAGGACGGCCGGGCCGCAGCCCTGTGGGTCCAGCCCCAGATCCCCGGCCAGATCCGCTCCGGCCGGCCTGTGCCCCAGAACGCCAAGGCCCCCGAGGTCCGCATCCCTGCGGACATCATCGTGGTGGCCGTGGGCCAGGGCATCGAGACCATGGCCTTTGAGCACGCCGGCATCCCCATCCACCGGGGGACCATCGAGGCCCTCAGCGACTCCAAGTTGGCCAAGACGGACATGGACGGCGTGTTCGCCGGGGGTGACTGCGTCACCGGCCCTGCCTCCGCCATCAAGGCCATTGCCGCCGGCAAGGTGGCTGCGGCCAACATCGACGAGTACCTGGGCTTCCACCACGAGATCTCCGTGGACGTGTCCATCCCCGCCCCGGCCCTGCAAAACAAGTCCCCCCACGGCCGGGTGAACACCACCGAACGGGAGGCCGGGGAGCGGAAGAACGACTTCCACTGCATCGAGTGCGGCCTTACGGACCAGGGTGCGGAGGAGGAGAGCGCCCGGTGCCTGCGCTGCGACTGCTTCGGCTACGGCAGCTTCAAAGGAGGGAGGAAACAGGCATGGTAAAGATCACCATCAACGGCGCCGCCGTGGAGGTTCAGGAGGGCGCCACCATCCTGGAAGCGGCCAAGGCGGCTGGATACCCCATCCCCAGCCTGTGCTACTGGAAGGGCCTCAACGAGATCGGGGCCTGCCGGGTGTGCGTGGTGGAGGTGGAGGGCGTGAACCGGCTGGTGACGGCCTGCGACGAGCCTGTCCACGACGGCATGGTTGTGTACACCAACTCCCCCCGGGTCCGGGCGGCCCGGCGGACAAATCTGCGCCTCATCCTCTCCCAGCACGACTGCCAGTGCGCTTTCTGCACTCGCAACGGCAACTGCTCTCTGCAAAAGCTGGCCATGGACGCCAACCTGCTCTACATCCCCTACCCCATCAATATCCGCAAGGAGATCTGGGACCGGGAGACCCCCCTGATCCGCCAGGAGAGCAAGTGCATCAAGTGTATGCGCTGCATCCAGGTGTGCGACAAGATTCAGGACCTGCACATCTGGGATCTGGCGGGCACCGGCTCCCGGGTGACGGTGAACGTCAGCCAGAACCGGCGGATCACCGACGCGGACTGCGCCTTCTGCGGCCAGTGCGTCACCCACTGCCCCACCGCCGCCCTTCGGGAGCGGGACGACACGGAGCCCGTGCTGGACATCCTGGCGGACAGCAGTCTCACCACGGTGGTCCAGGTGGCCCCGGCGGTGCGGGTGGCCTGGGCCGAGGAGATGGGGCTGAAGCCGGGCCCCGCCGCCACCCGGAAGATGGTGGCGGCCCTGAAGCGGCTGGGATTCCACTACATCTTTGACACCAACTTTGCCGCCGACCTGACCATCATGGAGGAGGGCAGCGAGTTTGTGGAGCGCTTCACCCACCGGGATCAGTACCAGTGGCCCATGTTCACCTCCTGCTGCCCCGGCTGGGTCCGGTTCGTCAAGTCCAACTACCCTGAATTTACCGCCAATCTCTCCACCGCCAAGTCCCCCCAGCAGATGTTCGGCGCGGTGGCCAAGAGCTACTTCGCGGAGAAGATGGGGCTGGACCCCCACAAGATGCGGGTGGTGTCCATCATGCCCTGCCTCGCCAAGAAGGCGGAGGCGGCCCTGGAGCCCCTCCGGGACGCCTGCGGGGACCCGGACGTGGACGTGGTGCTCACCACCCGGGAGCTCATCCGGATGGTCCGGGCGGACAAAATCCTGGTGGAGAACCTGCCGGAGGAGGAGTTCGACAGCCCCCTGGGCACCGGGACCGGCGCGGCGGTGGTGTTCGGCGCCACCGGCGGAGTGATGGACGCGGCCCTGCGCAGCGCCTACTATCTGGTCACCGGCCGCAACCCCAATGCGGACACCTTCCGGGCCGTGCGGGGCATGGACCGGGAGAGCTGGAAGGAGGCCTCCTTCAACATCCCCGGCGCCGGTGTGGTCCGGGTGGCGGTGGTCAGCAGCCTGGGCCGGGCCCGGAAGCTGATGGAGGCCATCCGCCGGGGGGACGTGTGCTACGACTTCGTGGAGGTCATGGCCTGCCCGGGCGGCTGCGCCGGCGGCGGCGGCCAGCCCATTGTGGACGGCCAGGAGCTGGCGGAGTACCGCGGGGATGCGCTCTGGGACATGGACAAGCAGGAGAAGGTCCGGTTCAGCCACGAAAACAGCGATATCCAGGCCCTCTACCGGGACTACATGGAGAAGCCCTGCGGCGAGCGGGCCCACCACCTGCTCCACACGGACCACAGCGCCTGGCAGATGCCCCCTGCGCCGGTCCGGCTGAGATAGGGGGTGTCCCATGGGATCCATTGCAAACAAGCGTATCCTCTGGATCACGGAGACCGCCGCCCTGACGGCTTTGCTTATCATTTTACAGACCGTCACCAAGCCCGCCGGACAGTACGTCACCGGCTCCTGCGTCAACGCGGTGCTGGCGGTGTCGGCCCTGGCGGTAGGCCTGGGGAGCGGCCTGACGGTGGCGCTTCTGTCCCCCTTCTTCGCCTTCCTTCTGGGCATCGGCCCCCAGCTGCTGCCCATTGTCCCCTCCACCGCGGTGGGGAATCTGGTCTTTGTGATCCTGCTGGGCCTGCTGGCCGGCCGGCGGGAGCTGCCCCTGTGGCGCTCCGGCGGCGCCCTGCTGGCGGCGGCGGTATGTAAATTCGCCGTGCTCTACCTGCTGGTGGTGAAGCTCCTGTGCGCGGTCCTGCCCCTGAAGGAGCCCCAAATCGCCGCCTTCACGGTGATGTTCTCCTATCCCCAGCTGGTGACCGCCCTCACCGGCGGCGCAATCGGTCTGCTGCTGGCCCCGGCGCTGCGTCGGGCCATGAAGCGGCAGCCCCTGTAACAGCAGCTCTCCCCCCTTGGGCAGACAGCCGCCAAGGGGGGAGCGTGATTTTGTAAAGAAAAATTACTCTTTGTAGAATAGTGCCCCGCCGCAGGCTTGTCGAGACGGCGGCGAACGCATTTTTGAAGTCTCAGTTGTACCGATTCTGGGCCTCCTGGACGCCCTTCGTCATCAGGCACAGGGCGGCGTCCACCGCCCGGTCCACCGCCTCCTCCACGGTCTTCCTCTCCTGGGCGGTGAAGTGGCCGATGACCCAGTCGATCATCTCGTGCTCCGGGTGGGCCGGCGCGCCTACGCCCACCCGGATGCGGGGGAACTGGTCCGTGCCCAGGTGGGCAATGATATTTTTCAGGCCGTTGTGGCCCCCGGCGCTGCCGCCGGCGCGGATGCGCAGCTTGCCCAGGGGCAGGGCCACGTCATCGGAGATGACCAGCACCCGCTCCGGGGGAATCTTGTAGAAGCCCCCGGCCAGCTTCACGGCCTCACCGCTCAGGTTCATATAGGTCTGGGGCTTGATGACCAGCACCCGCTGGCCGCCAGCGGTGATCTCGCCGGTGAGGGCACGGTAGCGGAGCTTGTTGAACTTGGTCCCCTCCCGGCTGGAGAGCCGATCTGCGGTCATGAAGCCGATGTTGTGGCGGGTGTCCTCGTAGTCCTTGCCCGGGTTGCCCAGGCACACCAGCAGCCATTGGTAGGTGGGCATTGCGTGTTTCCTTTCTCTGCCGTAGACCGGCGTTTTTGGGGCCGCGAAAGGGCCCGCTCCATCAAAAAAGTGCCCACTGGGCACTTTTTTGATGGAGAAGACAGGGGATCAGATCCACAGCTTGGAGACGGAAATCTCCTGGTAGATCCGCTCAATGGCCTCCGCAAACATGGGGGCCACGGTGAGGTACTTGATCTTGGCGCTGAGGGCGGGGTCAATGGGCGCGATGGTGTCCAGGAAGGCCAGCTCCGTGATGACGCTGCTGTTGATGCGCTCAATGGCCGGGCCGGAGAGGACGCCGTGAGAGGCGCAGGCGTACACATTTTTCGCGCCGCCCACCTCCACGATGGCCTTGGCCGCGTTGCAGAGGCTTCCGGCGGTGTCCACCATGTCGTCGAAGAGGATGCAGTCCTTGCCCTCCACGTCGCCGATGACGTTCATGACCTCGCACTGGTTGGCCTTCTGACGCCGCTTGTCCACAATGGCCAGATTCATGTGCAGCTTCTGGGCAAAGGCGCGGGCCCGGGACACGGAGCCCACGTCCGGGGAGACCACCACCATCTCCTCGCACTTCTCGCCGAATTTCTTAGCGTAGTAGTCCACAAACACGGGGTTACCGTAGAGGTTGTCCACAGGGATGTCAAAAAAGCCCTGGATCTGGGCGGCGTGGAGGTCCAAGGTGAGCACCCGGTCCGCGCCGGCGGCGGTGAGCATGTTGGCCACCAGCTTGGCGGAGATGGGGTCTCTGGCCTTGGCCTTGCGGTCCTGGCGGGCGTAGCCGAAGTAGGGGATCACCGCGGTCACCCGGCCGGCGGAGGCCCGCTTCATGGCGTCAATCATGATGAGCAGCTCCATCAGGTTGTCGTTCACGGGACGGCTGGTGGACTGGACAAGGAACACGTCGGAGCCGCGGACAGACTCGTAGATGGACGCGAACACCTCTCCGTCGGCAAAATGCCCGATTTCCGTATTGCCCAGCTGGATGCCGATAAGGCGGCAGATATCCTTGGCCAGACCCACGTTTGCGTTGCCGCTGAACACCTTCATGTCTTTTCCGTGTGAGATCATGTCAACTTCCTCTCATTTCATCTTTTATCTGAAGTTATTAGAACGGATCCGCCTCTTCCCTCTTTCGGATCCGCTGCACGCAGCAGGGCGGGTCACTTGTCCCCGCCGGCCAGCTCCCGCCGCTTCTTCGCCCAGCCGGGCTTCTGCTCCTGGCGGACCCGGCCGATGGCCAGAGCGTCGGCCTCCACGTCCCGCGTCACCGTGGTGCCGGCGGCGATGTACGCCCCGTCTCCCACCGTCACCGGGGGAACAAGGTTGGTGTTGCAGCCCACAAACACGTTGTCGCCGATCACCGTGCGGTGCTTTTGGAAGCCGTCGTAGTTGGAGGTGATGGTGCCGCAGCCGAAGTTCACCCCGCTGCCCACGTCGGCGTCCCCCACGTACGTGAGGTGGCTGAGCTTGGTTCCGGGGCCGAAGACCGCGTTCTTGATCTCCACGTAGGCCCCCACCTTGCACCCGTCCCCCACCTGGCAATGGGGCCGGATGTGGGCGAAGGGACCCACCTGGACCTTCTTCCCCAGGCGGCTCTCATAGGCTTGGGAGGCGTTGACCACGCAGCCGTCCCCGATCTCGCAGTCCACGATCAGGGCGTTGGGGCCGATCTCGCAGTTCTCGCCGATGACGGTGTGGCCCCGGAGGATGGTGCCGGGCAGGATGGTGGTACCCGCGCCGATGGTGACCCGGGGGTCGATGTAAGTACAGTCGATGTCCAGCACCCGCACGCCGGTGCGCTGGTGGAACACAGCGATCTCCTCCTTCACCGCCTGCTGGAGCCGCAGCAGCTCCGGCAGCGTGCGGAAGGAGAGCATCATGCTGCCCACGGGCAGCATGGCCTCCCGGACCTCCTCGATCCAGCGGCCCCGGGCGAAGTCGGCAATGTCCCGCTGGTAGTCGTCCTCCGAGCCCACCGCCACGGCCGCGCCCCTGGGGGCGCAGGCCAGGGCTTCCTCCTGAAACTTCTCATCGCAGACAACAAAAAACCGCAGGACGCCTTTTTTCATCCACGCCCGCATACACCAGTTCAATACGGGGCAGAATAACGCATCTTGCAGCATCAGCGGCTTTCCGTTGTAGGTCTGGGCTTCATCCTCGGCTAGGTGGATCACAATACATTTTTTATCCATTGGATTCTCCCCTTCCCATATTTCTATATTCTCATTATAACAGAAGCCGCCAGTTATGCAAGGGGGAATTTCACATTATTCACACAAATTCCGCGCCGGAAGGGAAAACGGCGGGAATGGGGCTATTTGCACAAGAGCGCGGCCCCTCTGCGTGAAAATTTTCGTTGATTCATAGAGAGGTTCCCACTTGACCTGCGATTATGTAAAATTTCTAAAAGAATTTATCCGATAATGCTTGAATTTGCAGAGGTTTTGTTTTACAATGTCGCTAATAAATTGCGGCGGCCCTGTGGGACCGCCCGCCGGAGGGGGGCTGGCCGCGTGCTGCATATCGTCCTGGTGGAGCCGGAGATTCCGCCCAACTGCGGCAACATCGCCCGCACCTGCGCCGCCACCGGCAGCCATCTCCATCTGGTGGAGCCTTTGGGGTTCGACGTGTCGGACCGGGCCGTGAAGCGGGCTGGTCTGGACTACTGGCATCTGGTCCAGGTGAGCGTCCACCCGGACCTGGAGAGTCTCTTTGCCTGGCACCCGGAGGCGGCAGAGGACCTCTGGCTGGCCACCACCAAGGCCCCCAGGCCCTACAGCGAGGCCCGCTTCTCCCAGGACTGCTGGCTGTTTTTCGGCAGGGAGACGGCGGGGCTGCCCCTGGCGTTCCGGGAGAAGCACCGGGACAGGTGCGTCCGTCTGCCCATGGTCAGCGGCGCCCGGAGCCTCAATCTGGCCAACAGCGCCGCCATCCTGGTCTATGAGGCCCTGCGGCAGAATGGATTCCCCGGCCTGACCGGCACGGGGGAAATGGCGTAGGTTCTTTTGCTTCTTTTCTTGAGGGTATTAAAGAAAAGAAGAATACAAATATCTAAAATTACACCAATCAAACCATTTTACGCAAACAGTTTGAAAGGAGTTAGTGACAACCATGAACTACAACAAAAAGACGGTCAAGGACATCGACGTAAAGGGCAAGAAGGTCCTCCTGCGCTGTGACTTCAACGTCCCCCAGGACAAGGACACCCTTGCCATTACCGACGATAAGCGCATCCGCGCCGCCCTGCCCACCATTCAGTACCTGCTGGATCAGGGCGCGGCAGTGATCGCCTGCTCCCACCTGGGCAAGCCCAAGAACGGTCCTGAGGACAAGTTCAGCCTGGCCCCCGTGGCGGCGCGGCTGGGCGAGCTGCTGGGCAGAGAGGTAGTCATGGCCAAGGATGTGGTGGGCCCGGACGCGACGGCCAAGGCCTCCGCCCTCCAGCCCGGTCAAATTCTGCTGCTGGAGAACACCCGCTTTGAGAAGGGCGAGACCAAGAACGATCCGGAGCTGGCCAAGGCCATGGCGTCCATGGCCCAGGTCTACGTGTCCGACGCCTTCGGCGCGGTCCACCGCGCCCACGCCTCCACCGCCGGCGTGGCGGCCTATCTGCCCGCGGTCAGCGGCTTCCTCATCGAGAAGGAGCTGGAGATCATGGGCGGCGCCCTGGCCAATCCCAAGCGGCCCCTGGTGGCCATCCTCGGCGGCAGCAAGGTCTCCTCCAAGATCGGCGTTATCAACCACCTGCTGGACATTGCGGACACCATCATCATCGGCGGCGGCATGGCCTACACTTTTGCCAAGGCCCAGGGCGGCAGCGTGGGCACCAGCCTTCTGGAGAGCGACTGGCTGGACTACTGCAACGACATGATCGCCAAGGCCAAGGAGAAGGGCGTGGCCCTGCTGCTGCCGGAGGACAACCTGTGCGCCGCCGAGTTCTCCGCCGACGCCGTCCCCGTGCTCCACTCCGCCATGACCATTCCCGACGACATGATGGGCATGGACATCGGCCCCAAGACGATTGAGGCCTATGCCGCCGCTGTGAAGAACGCGGGCACCGTCATCTGGAACGGCCCCATGGGCGTTTTCGAGTTCCCCAGCTTCGCCGAGGGCACCCGGGCCGTGGCCAAGGCTCTGGCTGAGACCGACGCCATCACCATCATCGGCGGCGGCGACAGCGCTGCGGCTGTGGCCCAGCTGGGCTTTGCCGACAAGATGACCCACATCTCCACCGGCGGCGGCGCGTCCCTGGAGTTCCTGGAGGGGAAGGAGCTCCCCGGCGTTGCCTGCCTGCTGGATAAGTAGGCGCTTTTGCGGGCGGCCCCGCCGTCCTACTTACCGTCATAGAGCGACCATTCATTTCATATCATCAAACAGGAGATTACCGCCATGAACCGTAGATACCGTAAGACCATTATTGCCGGAAACTGGAAAATGAACAAGACCGCTTCCGAAACCAAGAAGTTTGCCGAGGATCTCAAGCCCATCCTGCCCCGCGCCAAGTGGTGCGAGGTGGTGGTGTGCGTTCCCTTCGTGAACATCCCCACCGCTATGAAGGCCTTCAAGGATATGCGCGTGGCAGTAGGCGCCGAGAACCTGTACTTTGAGCCCAACGGCGCGTACACCGGAGAGGTGTCCGCAGAGATGCTCAAGGATCTGGGCGTAAAGTATGTTATCATCGGCCACTCTGAGCGCCGCCAGTACTTTGGCGAGACCGACATCACCGTCAACAAGAAGGTCCATGCCGCTCTGGAGGCCGGCCTGCACCCCATCATCTGCGTGGGCGAGAGCCTGGAGCAGCGGGATATGGGCGTGACCCTGGAGCTGATTGCCCTCCAGGTGAAGAGCGCTCTGGCCGGCGTGGCCGCCGAGAAGGTGCGCAAGTGCGTCATCGCCTATGAGCCCATCTGGGCCATCGGCACCGGCCGCACCGCCACCGCCGAGCAGGCCGCCGAGGTCTGCACCGCCATCCGCGCCACCATCCGCAACCTCTACGGCGCCCGGGTGGCCCGGTCCATCACCATCCAGTACGGCGGGTCCATGAATCCCAAGAACGCCGCCGAGCTGCTGGCGCAGCCCGATGTGGACGGCGGCCTCATCGGCGGCGCGGCCCTGAAGCCGGACCAGTTTGTGGAGATCATCAACGCCGCTAATCAGGAGTAAGCAGAGTCCGACGCGCCCAGTACCCGCGAGAGCGGGTACTGACGCGTTCCCGGGCCATTCTTCTTGTGCCGGAATGGCGGCTGAACATCTGCTTTTTCTGGAGAAAACGAGGTATTTATGAATAAGACACCCACTACTCTTATCATTATGGACGGCTTTGGCCTGGCAAAGGACGCGGAGGGCAACGCGGTAACCCACGCCAGGACGCCGGTTCTGGACCGGCTGTTCGCCTCCTGCGCCCACACTACGCTCTCCGCCTCCGGGCTGGACGTGGGACTGCCCGATGGGCAGATGGGCAACAGCGAGGTGGGCCACACCAACATCGGCGGCGGCCGGGTGGTCTATCAGGATCTGCCCCGCATCACCCGGGCCATTGAGGATGGGTCCTTCTTCGCCAACCCCGCCTACTGCGCCGCCATGGACGCGGCCAAGGACGGCGGCGGCACCCTGCATCTGTACGGCCTGCTGTCCGATGGCGGCGTCCACTCCCACAACACCCACCTCTGGGCGCTGCTGAAGATGGCCAAGGACCGGGGCCTGGAGCGGGTCTACATCCACGCTTTCCTGGACGGCCGTGACGTGTCCCCCACCAGCGGCAAGGACTTTGTGGCGGAGACAGTGGCCAAGTGCCAGGAGATCGGCGTGGGCAGGATCGCCACCGTCATGGGCCGCTACTACGCCATGGACCGCGACAAGCGCTGGGACCGGGTGGAGCAGGCCTACGACGCCATGGTCTATGGCAGGGGTGTGAGCAACAGCGATCCCGTGGACGCCGTGGCCCAGAGCTACGCCAAGGGCGTGACGGATGAGTTTGTGGAGCCGGTGGTCTGCGACAGCGAGGGCACCATCTCTGATAACGACAGCATCATCTTCTTCAACTTCCGGCCTGACCGGGCCCGTGAGATCACCCGCGTGTTTGTGGACCCGGCCTTTGACGGCTTTAACCGCGAGATCTTCCCCCTCACCTATGTGTGCACTACGGAGTACGACGCCACCATGCCCAATGTCCAGGTGGCCTTCCCCCGCATTCGGGTGGCCAACGGTCTGGGCGAGTACCTCAGCGCCATGGGCATGACCCAGCTGCGCATTGCGGAGACGGAGAAGTACGCCCATGTCACCTTCTTCTTCAACGGCGGCGTGGAGGCCGTATTCCCCGGGGAGGACCGGGTGCTGGTGGATTCCCCCAAGGTGGCCACCTATGATCTCCAGCCGGAGATGAGCGCCCTTGAGGTGACGGACAAGTGCGTGGAGCGCATCGAGTCCGGGGCCTACGATGTGATTATCCTCAACTTCGCCAACTGCGACATGGTGGGTCACACGGGCGTGTACGATGCCGCCGTGAAGGCGGTGGAGACGGTGGATACCTGTGTGGGCCGCGTGGTGGAGGCCACCCGGTCCATGGGCGGCATTGCGATGATTACTGCGGACCACGGCAACGCCGAGGAGATGCGCAAGCCGGACGGGTCCCCCATGACGGCCCACACCACCAATCTGGTGCCTTTCATCCTGGTGGGTGCGGACGCAAAGCTGCACCCCGGCCGGCTGGCGGACATCGCGCCCACGATCCTGGATATCATGGGGCTGGCCTACCCGCCGGAGATGGACGGCAAGAGCTTGATTGATTGATGACCGATTGATTGGACGGGAGGGGGAGGGGTGCCCCCTCCCCCTGTCCGAAAAATTTTTTGGGAAGTTTTACATTTTCCTCTTGCTTTTTGATTTGAGATGTGGTATTATAACAGAGCTGTCTGAGAGGACACGCGCCGTTAGCTCAGCTGGATAGAGCGTCTGGCTACGGACCAGAAGGCCGGGGGTTCGAATCCCTCACGGCGTGCCAGGAAAACCGCTGATTCTTGATTGAATCGGCGGTTTTCTTGTATTTTTTGGATGGATTAAAAAAGTCAAAACCGCCACCTGGCGCACATTTGGCGCACAAGGCCGAAAAAATCAGGACGGCACCCGAAAATTGGGTCCCGTCCTGTTGTTATGCCTGCTTTCGGCGGAGCATCACGTCTGCTATGCACTCCGTGGCCTGGGCTTTGGATTCCTCGATCACATGGGAGTAAATATCCCCGGTGGTACTGACCTGAGCGTGTCCCAGCTGCTTTGACACGGTGACGATATCCGTTCCCGCCGAGATCAGAATACTTGCCACGCTGTGCC
>ERZ777011.2702-NODE-2702-length-13195-cov-3.924049_pt1 | contig 13195 bp, 16 predicted proteins | sample MGYA00374964_ERZ777011 | MGnify/ENA primary metagenome ERZ777011 (study PRJEB29310, sample SAMD00008975) | mouse gut metagenome | study: EMG produced TPA metagenomics assembly of the Metagenome analysis of fecal microbiota from mouse which was promoted...
TGAAGCCGGGGAAGCGGTGGAGATTGCAGAGGAAATGCGGGACATTGCCGGGGTGTTGTCAATTACCGCAAATACAGACGGCAATATTAAACGGTCGATGGAAAGCATATTGCGGATAGCGGATAGATTGGAGAGAAAGAGCAATGAAGAAAAAGACGGAACAAAAATATTTGCCCAAAGTAGTGCTGGCAAGGCTGAAAACGGCAACCACGATGGAGAAAGTACAGAAGGAGTTAAAGGGGAAGGGATTCACAAGAAATGAAATGAAAGCAATGGCGCGATGCTATAATTTCTTTGACGGATTAGAAGTGTATCTTTCAAAGTGGAACTGGGACAGTCACGAAAAATGGCATTTATACAGCTGGGATGATGAAATTGACGAAACTGTTATGAAAGCGGTTTATGAAGCAGAGCAGTTCCACAGGTTTTCCTGCGGAAGATATAAAAATAATTTTGAACAGTTCAAAGAAGACTGGGAAGCTGAAACGTATGAACCAGAAGGGGTACTTTCCTTCACAGATGAACAGGTGGAAGTGCTGGAAGTATTGCAAGAGGAAGTAAACAATATTGACCCGGAGGAAGTACAAAAGGCAGTGAGGAAAGCAGAGGACGAAAAAAGGGATCAGCAGAGAAAGCGGCGCATGAAATCCAGCAAGGGCAGCAGATACCAGAAAAGATATTTTTAGGAGGAAAAGGCATGGCAAAGATTTCAAAAAAGACAATAGCAAGTCTACGGGAATTTTTAAGCAGGGGGTGTGATTATGGGGGAACGCAGGAAGCAGTGGACGAATTAAAATATAAAGCACTGAAAATGATGGGGTGCGATTATGCGGCAGACGAAGTGGGGCTGGAATGGGACGGAGAGGAACTAGGGACAGTTGATAATTTTGCAAATTACTTTTGGGACATGGCAGTTGAAAACTTTCTGAATGTACTAAAGACAGAGGATGTGAAAATCAAATAAGAGGTGGAGGGGCAGGATGGGAAAGAAACATTATAGCGGAAAAGAATTGATTTACCGCCGCCAGTTAGAGAAGCAGCGGCAGCAGGGCGAACAAAACACGATAAAACAGAGAATGCAGCAAATGAACCAGTTGAAAAAGTCGGTGGAAGCTGCCAGACAGGATATGAGACAGAGAGCAAGGGAGGGAAAAGACAATGCTTTTTCTGATTGATGTTATCAAAGGACTTCTGACGTTTGCGGCAGTATGCGTGGGGCTGGGTATCATGTATCTTGTCTTCATCATTGCCCGTGAAGTTGACTGGGTGATAAAGCAGGAGAACCGCAAGCAGTACAGAGCAAAGCAGAAACAGTGTGACTTCTGCGGACCGGCAGGGAAATATATTGCAGTCATTGTACCGGGTGGATGTTTTGAGCATGGATTGTATATCAGAGTAAGCGGCGCATATCTGCAAATATATGATGGGGAATACCCCGGATTTATTGACAACATAGAAATAAACTTCTGCCCGAAATGCGGCAGGATGTTAAGGGAGGTGGAAAACAATGCAGATGACGGCATTTAACGCAGTGTGTCCGTATAGCACCGCTGGGCGGCTTCTTAATCAGTACAAGGTATACGCTGGAACATTTAGGACATTGCAGAGGGTGCAGTTATCCGGCAGAAGTTGAGATTTATGACAGCAAATATCACACGATAGAGAAAATCAAGGTGGCATAAAAATCGGAAATACCCGCCCCGGCTGGGAACTGGGGCGGTAAATATAAAAATACCAGATACAAGGAGGACACACTGCATGAAAGTATTATCTATTATCAACCTTAAAGGGGGAGTGGCTAAGACCATTTCAAGCGTCAATATGGCGCACATTCTGGCAGCAGTACACGGCTATAAAGTGCTTTTGATCGACAACGACAAGCAGGGCAACGCAAGTAAGATTCTGAACCGCCACAGCTACAGCGGGAAAGGAACGGCAGAAGTAATGACAAAGCGGGGGATTGATCCAGCAGAGATTATCCAGAAAACAGACTATGACGGGTTAGACATTATCACAGCGAACATGAATTTGCTGACAGCCAATTTAGAGGTAATGCTTGACCAGAGCAGACCGCAGCAGACACGCTTCAAGAAGTTTTTGGAGGGCATACAGACAGAATATGACTATTGCATTATTGATAACGCCCCGGATATTAACATTTCCACGATCAATGCGCTGGTAGCGTCTACTGATGTAATGGTCCCTATAACGATTGATGATTTTGCTATTGATGGGTTGGCAGAACTAAAAGAACAGATTGACAATACCCGCGAGGACTTAAACCCGGAATTGCGGTTTTGCGGATGTTTCGTGACACAGTATGACCGCACTAATGAAGCAGACACGCAAGGAGAAAATTTTTTGAGAAGTCTTGATTATCCGTTGTTTGAAACGCATATCAGACGAACACCCAAAATGAAGCCCAGCACATTTGAAAGAAAGCCCATTGTCGTATATTCAAGCAGATGTGGGGCGGCATATGACTATAAAGCATTGGTGCAGGAATATTTAAGAATGTGACCGATTCGGACACGCAAGGGAGGAAAAGCAGATGGCAGAAAGCAGCAAAAAATTCAATCTGACAGAGTTATTAAACCAGAGATCGAAAGAAATCGCACAGCAGGAAACAGCCGCAGAAAAGGGCACAACAACGGACGGAGTAAGTACCACAGCAGATATTGACGACTTGATACCATCAAAAGACAATTTCTATTCCGTTGAGGATGTGCAGGACTTGAAACAGTCAATAGAATTGCTGGGGATATTACAGCCGCTTCTTGTAACAAAAGAAAATGATAAATGGCGCATTATCGCAGGACACCGCCGCCGCATTGCAATCATGCAGCTGGTGGACGAGGGAAAAGAACGTTTCCGCAATGTGCCTATCATGGTAAAGCAGACAAAGAATGCAATTCTTGATCGTTTGGCACTTATTATGACAAACCGTTTCAGAGAAAAGACAGACTGGGAGAAAATGACAGAGAGTATTGAAACGGAAAAATTAGTGCAGGAATTGAAAGAGCAAATGGACATTCCGGGGCGCACCCGTGATTTGCTGGCAGAAATTATTGAGACTTCCCCGGCGCAGCTGGGGAGATATAAAGCGATCTATAATAATTTGACAGCAGAACTAATGGCAGAATTTAAGGCGGGGAAAATCGGCGTTTCTGTCATTTACGAGATTTCGCAGCTTGAAAAGGAATGGCAGTTACAGTCATTAGAAGTATTTCGGGAAAATGGGACACTTGCGTTGCCGGATGTAAAGGAAATTAAACGGCAGCAGGAAGCGGCGGCACAAATACCGGGACAAATGGGATTAGATGATATAACCGGGCAGCAGGACACGCAGGAAGCCGCACAGACGGAAGAAAACGTGGAGGGTGAGGAAATCACCGAGAAAGACGAAGAAACGGCAGCAGAGGGCGCAGAGGAAGACACAGAGGGAGAATATGTTGATCCGCAGCCGGAAAGCATTGTTTCTCTTTGCTATAGCTGCACAAATTATGAAACTTGCCACGATAAGAAAGCAACCGTCACAAGCTGCAATGCCTATGGAAACCGCAAAGAAGCATATAAAACGGACGAACAGCGGTACAATGAGGAACAAGCGAAGATTGACGCGGAAACCAGAAAGAAACTGCGGGAGCAGCGGGAAGAAAACATGCAGCAGGAACCAGAAGAAAAGCAACATGAAGAAATCCGGCTTTCTCCGAGCAGATACGAGGAAATCACAAGTGAAGCACTGACATTCCTGCTTTTGAAAAAAGATGGATTCAAAGTCGGTGAAGAATTATCATTGCCGGAATACAAAGACGGGCAGCAGACGGGCAGGACGCTTGAAATTATGATTTCTTATGTGCTGGAAGACTGGACGGGGCTTGATGATGATTATTGCATTATCGGTTTTCACATTATGAGTTACACGCCAGCGGCAGCAGTAGCAGCGGACGGGGCAGATCAGCCCACATTATTACCGGGAGCGTGATCAATTATGAAGACGAAAACAATTATAAAAATAAGCGGCGTTGTCATATTGGCAACTGCCGCAAGTTTCGCGTTTCTGCTTTATAAAGTCGGAGAAGAAACGGCAATGGTTAGGTGCGGAAGTAGAAACAGAGAATACACTGGAAGGATCGGAGGATAAACAATGTTTTGGTTTGGAAAAAAGAAAGAGAAAGCAGAAGAAATAGTTCCCACAAATACTTCTATCGAAGAAGAAATGGGGCTGAAAGAATATGTGAGTTTTGATAGTGTGAAAGCACATCTTGTGGACATTCTGGAAGAAAACAGAAGGTTGAAACAGGAAGAAAAAGACCAGAAGGACAGAGCATATAAAGAGCGGCAGGAGGAACGGAAACAAAAAGAACTTGCATTGATCGAAGCCGACGAATGGAAAAAACGCGCAACAGAGAAAGACGAAGAAATCAGAAAGCTAAAAAAGATAATAGACAAACAGGATGAAAAAATAGAACAGCTGGAAGGGCAGCAGAACGAATTAAAGACAGAAGCGGAAATGGCACGGGTGGCAGCAGAAAAGACGCGCAAGGAATATGCAGAGAAGAAAACTTGCGCCGATTGGCTGAAAGAAAGTCTGGAAAAATATTGCGGGTATGAATGGGAAAAAGTGAGGAAAACGCAGCTTATAGACATTCTGAAAAAGATAATGAATGAAGATAATGGAAACGGATAGCAAGGAAATAAGAATGGGCAAAAACGGTGCAAAAGGAGATTTGAGCATGGATAAAAGCAAGGTAATAGAAATTCTGGAATTTTACAAAGAGATCGACGGAGAAATTTCTGCACATCGTCGCATTTTACGTGATTATGAAAGCCAGTACTACAATACGATAGGCGGGATGGAGAATGACGGGCAGCCAAAAGGACAGTACCACATTTCACATACGGTGGAAAATGCTGCAATGAATATCCCGGACTATGTGCGGGAAGATATGAAATACTACGAAGAAAAGGTGCAAAAGCTACAAAGGATAAAAAGTCAGATTTTGCAAGAGATTTCCCGCTTGAAGCTGAAAGAAAAGACTATTATTTTTGACTATTACATATATGGCATGAAATGGGAGCAAGTAGCGGAACACAATCACTATTCAGACAGACAGTGCAAAAACATCCGGGACACAGCAGTTGAAAAGCTGGCTGAAAGATTACAGAACAACGATTTTATAAGGGAATTTAACATGATCAAATAAAAATGATTGCCCGATATTGCACACCGTATTTTGCTATAATGAATTTGCAGGAAAACCGCTTGTTTTCACACTGTTTACAAGCTGGTTTTCAAAATTTGAAATCATATAATTTTTTTATACTTCCGTAAGTTTTCAAGACTGCAAAGAATGAAAACGAACGAAAGGGAGGTGGACAGGATGGGAAGACCGAGAAACCCACAGCGGGATTTGTCGCTCAAAAGATATCTTGAAGCGGGCGGCGAAATCAGCACGGCAAAACTGGCACAGCTGGCGGGAGTGACAGAAAGCCGGATCAGAAAATGGAAGTCAGAAGACAAGTGGGAAGAAGCACTGAAAAAGAAGCCTAAAAAAAGGGGCGGTCAAATAGGCAATAAAAATGCGGCAGGAAAAACCCCGGCAAAAAATGGAAACAAAAATGCAGTCACGCATGGAGCATTTGCAAAAGCAGGGGTTGAAGATATACCGCCAGAAAAGGCAGAAGAAATTCGCAACATGAAAACGCCGGAAGCTATGCCAAAAATGATGGAGGAATTGCAAGCACTTTATCTACGAAGAGCATATCTTGAAAAACTACTGGAAGAATATGAAGCCCCAACAGCAGGAGGGTTTTACGCTGACAAGATAGTACACATGATAGTGCCTAAAAGCATGGAGGACAAACAAGCAGAGGAAGCAACAGGGATTGAAGCAGGGGAAGCAGCAGACCCGGAAGCCATAGAGGGGCAGCAAGGGGAGCACTTCAAAACGGCAATGAAGTCTATAATAAAATCAAGCCCGTTCGATAGAGCAATGAAGGTAGAAGCAGAATTAAATAAACTACACGGGCGTATCATCAAGCAGCTTGACAGTATCAAGTCATACGAGATGGAGAGTCGCCGCTTGCAGCTGGAAGAAAGAAGGCTTGAACTGATGAAACAAAGGGTCACGGGAGAGATCGACATCAACCCAGAGACGGAGGAACGGGAACCGGGAGAAAACGGCGTTGATGATCTGCCGTGAATAGGTTCTTCCGGCGTTTTGGGAGGGGTGAGGGTACGTTGACGCCCATGCCTTGCCTAGCCACAAAAAGAAAAAAATCGCTTTCGGAAATGCCGGAAAAATAATAAAAGGGGGTACGGTTTTGAAATTATATACAGTCAAGGCGGTTGCGGTATGGCTGGACTTGACAGAATCCAGAGTGCGGCAGCTACGCAAGCAAAAAATCATAACTGAATATCAGTCGGGGTTATATGATTTGAAAACCGTAACGCATGAATACATAAACTATCTGCGGAATAACAGCCCAGCGGAAACAAGTGTTGACTACAACACGGAGCGGGCAAAGCTAGTGCGGGCGAAGCGGGAAAGCCAAGAACTTGAATTGCGGCTGCGAAAGAACGAGTTGCACGAAACAGAGGAAATTGAAAAAGTCATGACAGACACTTTAATAAAATTCAAAACAAGACTTATGGCAATTCCCGCAAAACTAAGTCCGATACTATCAAAGAAAAAGGACCAGACAGAAATTTTCAAGCTGCTAAAAGCGGCGATTGATGAAGCACTGGAAGAACTGGCAGACTTTCAAAAACTGTTTGGGTATACGATAGAGGATGAAGAAAAGAACAGCTGATTTATTAAGCCGGGTATTTTCAGTATTGAAGCCACCGCCAGACTTGAAATTGTCGGAGTGGGCAGACAAATTCCGGCAGCTATCTTCCGAAGCGTCCGCAGAGCCGGGAAGATGGCGAACGTCAAAAGCACCATATCAGAAAGAGATCATGGACGCAATAACCGATATAGGCGTTAAGAAAGTTGTTGTTATGTCTGCGGCGCAAGTCGGAAAGACTGACGCAATGATCTTAAACCCGATAGGTTATTACATTCATTATGAGCCGTCCCCGATTATGGTATTACAGCCAACAATACAGATGGCAGAAACGTTTTCAAAGGATCGGCTTTCACCAATGCTGCGAGATACGGCAGTATTGACAGACAAAGTAAATGATAAGAGCAGAAACAGCGGAAACACAATTTTACAAAAAATATTTCCGGGCGGTCATGTAACAATGGTGGGAGCAAATAGCCCGTCAAGCCTTGCTTCCCGTCCAATCAGAATACTTCTGGCAGATGAAATTGACCGCTACCCGGCGACGGCAGGAAGCGAGGGGGACCCGCTTTTTCTTGCTGCAAAGAGATTAACAACTTTCTGGAATAGAAAAGAAGTTGACGTGTCAACGCCGACAATAAAAGGGCTTTCAAGAATTGAAGTGGAGTATGAGAACAGCAGCAAGGGAACGTGGAACGCACCTTGCCCGTGCTGCGGGGAATTACAACCGCTTACATGGTCCGGCATTGTGTTTGACAAGGAAGATTTGTCGGAAATTGGTTATGCGTGTAGCAAATGCGGCGTGATTTCAAGTGAAGTGGAGTGGAAAGAGGGATTCAAGGACGGCTGCTTTATCCATGAAAACCCGGAAAACCCGGTAAAAGGATTTCACTTGAACACACTTGCTTCCACTCTTTCTACATGGCGGGAGGTTGTAGAAAAGTTTCTGGTTGCCAATGAGGAAGTAAAAAAAGGCAATGTGGAACTGATGAAGGTATGGACAAATACAGAACTGGGGGAAACGTGGGAGGAAGACGGCGAAACCATAGAAGATGAAGAACTGATGAAACGCCGGGAGAATTACAACTGCGAAATTCCGTATGATGTGCTTTATTTGACAGCAGGAGTTGACACACAGGATGATAGATTTGAAATTGAGGTAGTTGGCTGGGGTCCAGAATATGAAAGCTGGGGCATAAAGTATGCGGTGTTGTACGGCGATACCGGGAATATGCAAGACCCGGTATGGAATAATCTTGATATATTTCTGTCACAGACATTTGAGAAGCCGGACGGAACAAAGCTGAAAATAGCCGCAACGTGCATAGACAGTGGCGGTCACAGATCGAATCAAGTATATAAATTCTGCAAGCCCCGGTTCAATCGTCGCATATTTGCAATAAAGGGAAGCAATGACAGCGCAGCGGCGTACATACAGAAACCGACAAAGAACAACCGCGAACAAGCCTATTTATTCACTATCGGAGTTGATACCGGGAAAAGTTGGCTGATGGACAGATTAAAACTGACAGAGCCGGGACCCGGATTTTGTCATTTTCCGAGAGAAGACAAAAAGGGGTATGATGAAAAATATTTTAAGGGGCTAACATCCGAAAAGAAAGTCATGCGGTACAAGATGGGAAGACCGTACTTTGCATGGGAACTGAAAGACAAGGGAGAGCACAAAAGAAATGAAGCCCTTGACTGCCGGAATTATGCAACGGCAGCTATTGAAATAACTGCACTTCCGCTGAAAAAGCCGGAAGAAAAAGAAAAGAAACAACAAACAGCAAACACACCCGGAAAGAAGAAAGGACGGGGAAGAAGAAGTGGAGGGATAAGCTAATGGCAGGAATTACACTGGAAACAGCGCAAAGACACCTTGACGCATGGTTAGAAGCGGAACTGGCAGTGACAAATGCGCAGTCTTACACGATCGGCAGCAGGATCATGACAAAAGCCGATCTTGAGGAAATCAGAAAGACTATTGATTATTGGAACACAAAAGTAGTGGAATTAGAGAACGCTAAGAAGCACGGAGGACGAAACCGGGCATATAGAGCCGTACCGCGCGACTTATAAGCAAAACATTTCCCGCAATTTCCCTTTTTCGGGGTTTATTTCCCACCATTTCCCGAAAAAACGATATAAAATGATAGCGTGAATAAATAGGAAGACAGGAAAGCACCCGTTAAAAGGTGCTTTTTTCATGCAGTGCAGCAGACAGGAGGTGAAAAGGAAATGGGCATTGCAGCAATGATTGACAGAGCCATTGAGACGGTCGCACCAGAAACGGGACTGAAAAGGGCTGCTGCACGGCATAAAATGCAGATTTTGAACAGCGGTTATGGAAATTATGGAGCAAGCACATTCAAAAAATCGCTTGCCGGGTGGATGTACGCCGGAGGATCACACCGCGAGGACATAGAGGACAATATTGCAATACTGCGGCAGCGAAGCCGCGATTTATATATGGGCGTACCTATAGCAAATGGAGCGGTAAAGACAATGCGCACAAACGTTGTGGGGCGGGGGCTTCACCTAAAACCGACTATTGACCGTGAGGTTTTGGGGATCACAGCTGCACAAGCGCAAAAATTAGAAAAACAGATTGAACGGGAATGGAGGTTGTGGGCAGAAAGCCCGGATTGCGACATTGAGCGCATAGACACTTTCTATGAGTTGCAGCAGTTGGCGTTTCTCAACTGGCTTATGTCCGGGGACTGTCTGGCAGTACTGCCGATAAAACCAAGATTGAACCAGCCATATGATCTGCGGGTACAGCTTGTGGAAGCAGACAGACTTTCCAGCCCGGACTACTGCGACACTTTTGACAACAAAATTGTTGGCGGCGTGGAAGTGGATAAAGACGGCGAAGTGTTAGCATACCACATATCGGAACAACACCCGTTGTCCTATGAGGTTACAGACATTAAATGGCATAGGGTGGAAGCATACGGCAAGAAAACGGGAAGAAGAAATGTGCTGCACATTATGACCCGTGAGAGGATAGGGCAGCGCAGGGGCGTGCCATTCCTTGCTCCGGTCATTGAAAGTTTGAAACAGCTGGGGAGATACACGGACGCAGAACTTGTGGCGGCGGTAGTATCTGGAATGTTTTCTGTGTTCATCGAGAAAGAAGACGCAAGCGAGGGTGACGCAGTAGGGAAGATGATACCAGAAGAACAGCAAGTGGACGCAGAAGACGAAAGCAGCCTTGAAATGGGTCCCGGCGTGATTATGGACTTGAACCCCGGAGAAAAAGTGCACGACACGAACCCCGGAAGACCAAACAGCAGTTTTTCCATGTTTGTAGAAGCCATATGCCAGCAAATAGGGGCTTCACTTGAAATCCCCTATGAATTGCTTGTAAAGCGTTTTAATGCGTCTTATACGGCGAGTAAAGGCGCATTGGAAGAAGCGTGGAAGATGTTTAGAATGTACCGAGCGTGGCTTGCCACAGACTTTTGCCAACCAATCTATGAAGAATGGCTTGCAGAAGCGGTGGCAAAAAAACGCATTGACGCGCCCGGATTTTTCACCGATCCGCTGATTAGAAACGCATATTGCCGGGCAGAGTGGAACGGACCAGCAAAAGGCATTCTTGACCCGGTGAAAGAGGTAAATGCAGCAGAAAAGAGGGTGCAGAACGGCTTTTCTACACGCAGTAGTGAAACAATGGAAATGACTGGTGGCGATTATTTCAGCAATGTAGACCAGTTGAAACAAGAAGAAAAGAAACTAAGTGAGGTGAAGAAAGGTGCCAAAGGGAATGAACAACGGAAACAACAGCCAGAAGGAGAAGAAGCAGCCGGGCAGCAGGAACAACCAACAAAGCCCGCAGGGAATGACGGCAAATAAATTCTGGGACTTTATACCAGGAACGGAAACAAGCCCCCCGGAAATGCTTTTATATGGACCGATAAGCAGCCAACAAAGCTGGTGGGAAGACAGAGTAACCCCGGCGCAATTTAACAAAGAACTTGCAGCACTGGGAGACGTGCCGGAAATTGTGGTGCGTATTAACAGTGGCGGCGGTGATGTGTTCGCAGCAAACGCGATTTTCACAAGATTAAAAGATCATACAGCGAAAATCACGGTAAAAATTGACGGCTGGGCAGCTTCAGCGGCTACGATCATTGCAATGGCTGGGGACACAATCAAAATAGCCAGAAACGGCGTTTTTATGATACATGATCCGGCAATGACCGTCTGGGACACATTCAAAGCGGAAGATTTTGAAAAGATGGCTGACGAATTGAAAGTGATCAAGCAAAGCATAGTCAACACATATGCGCTAAAAACGGGCATGAGTGCTGACGATATAGCCGCCTTAATGAGTGAGGAAAAGTGGTGGACGGGTGACGAAGCAGTGACAAGCGGTTTTTGTGATGAATTGATGTTTGAAGAAGCAAACACAGTCATTGAAAATGCTTCAAAAATCGTGGTCAATTCCACGCCCATCGACATTTCGGCTTTTAAGACGGTCCCAAAGGCGTTATTAAACAGCCCGCACAATCCGGGTGGTTTGATAAATAATAGTGCAGCAGCTAAAACGAAGCCAAAGGAGGAAAAAGAAATGGCAGTAGCAGAAAACAACATTGGAACGGTTGACGCACTGAAAGCCGCATACCCGGATTTAGTGGCAACCATCCAGAACGAAGCAGCAGCGGCAGAAAGAAACCGTATCAAGGCTATTGAGGATATGGCGGGCGGCAATTATGCAGACATTGTTTCTGACGCAAAATTTGATAACCCTTGCACGGCAGAGCAGGTGGCAATGAAAATCATTGCAGAACAGAACAAGCAGGGTGGGCAGTACATCCAGAACCGTAACGCTGACGCTGACAATTCCGGCGTGAACGGAGTTGCAGGGGCAGCAAGTGAAAATGGCGCAGACGGGAAGAACCAGTTTGACGCAGCCATTGACGCACTGAAATTTGACTAAGGGAGGGAAAGAAGATGGCAAAACATGCAGTAGAAACAAGAAGTACAGAACCCAAGAATTTCTTTGCCGGGGACTTTCCTACATTGCCGGATAGCGGGACAGCAGGGGCGAAACTGGCAGAGCATACGCCCGTGGCAAAGAATGAAGATGGAAACATTGTTGCGGTGACAGCAGCAACCATTGACAAGGTGGTTGGCATTACTGCGGAAGCAGCGGAGAACGGCGAACCCGTTGTATATTACATGACGGGTGAGTTTTTCGCTGACGCAATCGAACTGCCGGACGGCGTGGAAATCGAAGCACTGAAAAACAGCTTGCGCAAGCTGTCTATATTTTTGAGATAGGAGGACGAAAAGACAATGGCAAATGAAGTATCTATCTATGAACCGAGGACAATGGGCAGGGTCATTCAGAAGCTGCCCCCGGTGAGGACATTTTTCAGAAGCACTTTCTTCCGTCATGAAGAAACCTTTGTGACAAAGAGCGTTGACGTGGATTTCAGAAAGGGAAGCCGCAAGGTTGCCCCATTCGTGTCCCGGCTGATTGGCGGCAAGATTGTACCCAATACTGGGTATGAAACCAAGACATATACGCCGCCGCTGGTTGCCCCGGAGAAAGTGACAACCATTGATGATTTGCTGGAACGCCGCATTGGTGAAAATATGTATTCCGGGAAAACACCCGCACAAAGGGCGGTGGAGAAGATGGCGCAGGATTTCATTGAACTGCGGGAGCAGATAACCCGCCGTGAAGAATTGATGTGCGCCCAGACCATCTTCACCGGGTCAATTCCCATTATCGGTGACGGGGTGAACGAGGTTATCACTTTTGGATTTACCAACATGGAAACCATCACAAAGGCGGCTGACAAGTGGACGAATGAAGCCAGCGATCCCATTGAAGACCTGAAACGCTGGCATGAAACAGTGCAGAAGAAAGGCTTTCTGAACTGCGACATTTGCGTTATGGGAAAAACCGTTGCGGCAGCGTTTGTGAACCATCCGAAAGTGAAAGAGTTGCTGGACGTGAGAAATTACAATCTGGCAGTTATCCAGCCCCGGCAGCTGCCCAATGGCGTGACCTACATCGGCACTATCCATGAAATAGGGCTGGATATTTACAAGTACAATGAATGGTATCTGGACGATTGGACGAACCCGGAGAAGCCGGAAGACAAGCCGCTTGTCCCGGATAACCAGCTTGCATTGCTTTCCAGCAATACAGACTGGTCCATGTATTACGGCGCAATCACGCTGATTAACGAACCCAACGGGAACTTCCGCACCGTTGAGGGGAAACTTGTGCCGGACACATGGACGAAGCGCAAGCCCGCAAGAAGATTTCTCAACGTTTCTTCTGCACCGTTGTGCGTACCGCATGACGTGGACAGCTGGTTTGTGGCGCAGCCCGTATGATGGGGGATTTCAAGGCACTGCTTGACAGCGATATGAAAGT
>ERZ777011.2703-NODE-2703-length-13187-cov-4.652452_pt1 | contig 13187 bp, 11 predicted proteins | sample MGYA00374964_ERZ777011 | MGnify/ENA primary metagenome ERZ777011 (study PRJEB29310, sample SAMD00008975) | mouse gut metagenome | study: EMG produced TPA metagenomics assembly of the Metagenome analysis of fecal microbiota from mouse which was promoted...
ATTTTCTCATTTCCTCTGCTCTCCGGCAAGGTGTGGGGAAATTTGACGCTTACGAGAAGGATAAAATGTGCAAAAGAATCGCTGAAGTATAAAGGTGGAGTCAATAATGAAAATAGGTTTTTGCTACGATACTATGTCTGATTATAATTTTACTGATCTAAATTTTTGCGATTTTACATCAGAAGAATCCGTTTCTTATGTCAAAGAGGTCTTAGAGTCTTGCGGCCATAAGGTTACTCTAATCGGCAATGCAGGAAAGCTCTTTCACCGGATGCATTCAGGTCAGTTTGACTTCAACTTGGTATTTTCAACTGCCGAAGGCCTTGGCAGCCGAAATCGCGAAGGGTGGATAGCGTCCTTTTTAGAAGCATCTGGTATTCCATATGTTGGAACAGATGCATATGGTTTGGCCCTAACTTTGGACAAAATACAAACCAAGTTAATTGCAAAATATTTAAATATTCCGACTCCCTCTTTCAAGGAGTACTCTGAGTTGCATGAATTAGAAAACGCAGTTGACCAAATTAAATTACCTCTGGTAATGAAGCCTAACTATGAAGGAAGCAGTATGGGCGTATATCTTATAAATTCCACAGAGGAGTTTCTTGAGAAGGGTAAACAGATATTGGAGCTATATCGGCAGAAAATACTTGTAGAAGATTATCTTCCAGGAAAGGAAGTTACGGTTTCTGTCATAGAAATAGATGGGACAGCGCAGGTGGTGGGAATGGCGCAAACCGTCAGTCTCAAAGGGGAAACAATGCCCATTTTTTCCAGCGAAGCCAAACGTATATACGGTTGTCAGAAAATTAAGCCAGTACTCCCTGATTATGTACAGCATAAACTGGAAAAATATGCTATACAGCTATTTCAATATATTGGTTGCCGGGATTATTGCCGAGTAGATTTTCGCTTTGACAAACAGGGTACTCCAAACCTACTCGAAGTAACTCCGCTACCAGCTATGGGAGAAAATGCATCGTTTACTGCGGGTGCTTTGCTATATAAACATTCCCCACAATGGCTGTTTGACCACATCATTGGAAATGCGGCTGCCAGATACTCGTTACTCCCAAAACCGTAACGTTCCAAAACAAACATCATGTTCAAAAAAGTGGCGGTACATATTGTGGGGTTGGCATCGAGCTAACTCCACAATTTTTCCGTGTTCGATTTTTAATGGGCCACACCGTTGCTCACACAACAGTAGGTTTTGCCCGACCAAAAATTGTTGGCTGTTCAACAGCCTATGTTCCAAACTTTGAATCAAATATTGAGAACATTTTTCATAATTACCGATGCGCTTATAGTACAGTCCCATGTCAATCAAAAAGTACAGTGAGTAAGAAGGAATATTCTCAGAAAAATTTCTCCGGATATTTTCTGCCTTATTTAGGTATTCAAAACTGCGATCAAAATCTGAAAGAGCAAGAAAGCAGTTAGCGCAATTTAGCGCAAGTGCCAATTGAGAAAAAGTATCGGTGAAAAAATTTTTGTCTGCTGTTTCAAATATATGTAGTGCCGCCTCGTAGTCCATTCGAAATAGTGCTTGGTAAATCCCTAAGCAGTTAAAGGTATACTGTACGCAATTGCTACCAAATTTTAGGAAAGCTTCTTTTGCACTCAAAAGATACTCCTCTGCCTGCAAATCTTTCAGCCATAGCATATCGGCACCGATGTTATGGGCTGTCTTTGCGTATTCTTTCAAATCGCCAACTTTTTTAAAATAGGCCGCCCCCTCTTTCATGTGGGATTGAGACAATTCCAGAGCCCAAAACATACTGGATTTTCTAATCTGAATATAAAACTCTCGCCCTTTCCCAGCCACCTTTTCACACAAATGGAGGGATTGTTTAAATGCTTGACCGGCCTTTCCGTAATCACGTTGAAAGTGATAAATTGTTGCGAGTTCGCTTTTAATGCGGAGCAAAAGCAAATCATTTCCCTCAGCATGATCCTTCTCAAGATTTTCCAGTATATGTTTAGCTCGTTCGATTTCCCCATAGTTATACAACGCACACGCAAAATAATAATTTACATCCATAATAAGATCAGGGGGAACATGAGGATCCTTCAATACAGTTTGATAATCTTGTATAGCCTTTTCGTAATTTCCAAGAGCATCTGCACACTGCGCTCTTTTTAAAATAAAATCAGTCATTTTGATAGGCGGATCAATTAAAAGCTCCGCAATCTCGCATGCCTCCTCTATCATGATCTCCGCCTGTTTGTAGTCCAATAGATTGACACAGGAAATAATTCCTTGCATATAAATCTTAAGCGATTTTTCCAACTGATTGCTTTCCCGAAGGAAAAACGCCAATTTTTTACAGATATAGCATCGCTCTGCCTCGGTTTGAACATTCTTAGATAATTTCAACTCATAATATGCTGATAAAAGGCGGCACCAATCCGCACATTCTTCTTTAGGAATTTTATCATGTATAATACGGTAGACCTCATGTGTTTCAAAAACATAGTTTTTTTCTTCGCCAGATTCGCTACTACTGATTAGTTTTGATATTTTTTCAATACGCATCAGATCCTGCGATGCATGAATCAGTTGAAAAGAAGAACGTAACTCTTGCATAGAAAACTCGTAACCAAGCAAGGCCGACTTCTGGAGAACTGTTCTCAGATTTTCTTCCAGTTTTTGATAACGCCGCATAACATACCGTTTGACCACATCATCTAAAACACCCTCAGGTAGCGGTCGACAGATCCACTTGCCGTGCACTTGGGAAATATATCCCTCCTGTTTTAGATAATTTGCGACAAGACGCATACGGCTCGGATTATGGAAAGCAGCAGAAACCATATATTCTAAATCATCACTTCTTGATACTTCTAAGGAAGGGCATATAGAATTGCAAAGTAAAGAACAAAGTTGCTCCTTTGTCCAAAGTGCAAAATGAATAAATGATATTTTGGATGTCAATTCATAAAGCTTATTGATTTGATCAGTTTGCTCCGGCGAAAGTTCTGCGTCCGTATCAATCGTAAACAGAAAAAATGTTCTTGCTGAAGAATAGTTATTCAGCAATAGACCTACAATCTGGCAAATATACTTTGTTAATTCTAAATCATAAAAGTTAATTCCTTCAAACGCTAAAATGATTGGTTCGGAAACACATATATCAATTAACTGCCGACTGACGCTTTCAACCATTGATAATCCAGCCATTTCCAAGCTGCTGGAACAACGCAAATATGTATGCAGTGCATTGACAACAGGTTCAAGATAATAGCTTGATTCAAATACTTTTAGTACTCTGATGTAGGTATGTTTATCAGCTAAGAAACTGTCAAGTAGTTCTTTTTTCCCAAGTCCCTTTTCGCCAAGGATAAAGCACACGCTTGACTCTGTGGTATGGCTCCAAATTTCCTCCAATTTCTCTTTCTTTTCCATCTGATCTAACACAGTAATCATCTCCCCATCATCTGGAGCAAGCAGTCCCTCAAGGAATTGAGCAAGCAATCAAAATCAATATTTCTTCCACTAATCAGCGAAGGCATTGCCAAGTTATGGCACTCTATAGAGCTTATGATGTGCTTGTCATCGTGGGAAAAAATGATTCTTGCACTGCAAGTATCCATAAAAAATTCAGGTTCGCCTATGCTGATGTATAACAACAATTTTACTTGGATTTGTGTATGTACGCTTTCAATTCTCAAATAGAGAACAGTTTGATTATCACGGAGAAAACGTATTTCTGTCAGGGCTTTGCTCTTTGTAGTCATTACACAGGCTGTTCTGCTCATCGCTGCACAGGAAACAATTCTATCCCGGATGCTGTCCATTGCCTCAGAAACTGTAATTTCTTTGTCTACCGCTTCCTTTCCCCGAAGTTTTTCAAGTACCATTTGCCCAATTTCTTCAGGCGTATACTGAGTGCCATCCAAATATCCTAGTGTATTTCCGATACCGGGAATTTTGGTTTTATCAAACTGAACGGGTAAAATATATTCTATGCGCTTAGGCCGATTATGTAGCATCCTTTCCATTGCGGCAGATACTTCGAGACAAGTCCATTCTTTCTTTGCATAATCGGAAGAAATAAAGATAATGCAATATTGAGCTTTATCTAAATAGATTTCCTCCAATGCAACAGACAGATTTTTTCCCCAAAGGACACTCTGAACATCGCGGTCATAGAAAACTCGAATATCCTTAGACTTCAAAAACTTTGCTACGCGCTCAACGTATTCACGCTGCTCCCCAGCAAAGGATAGTGCAACATCATACTCAAATTGATCCTCCAATTGAATCGCGCCCTTTCGTGTTCATTGCTTTTTTCTCTATTCTGCTGATAATTAGGTATTATCCTTGGATAACGGATAATCGAGTATTATCTATCAATGCTAGTTTACATTATCCGTCCCAAGATTTCAACCCTTAAAATGTTAACCTCATCGCATATTAAGCAATGAGGTTAACAAAAAATGCAAATCTTATAACGTACAAAATTTTTGTCGAGTATATTGCTAAGCTGACCAAATGAGCTCCATTGAACAACTCAACCTATCACTATTTCCTTTAAGCAGTTGGTATTTCCGTCTGAATATAGTTGGGTATTTTATCCACAATTGCTGTATACAGGTCAATATCTTCTTTGGGGGTAGACAAAGAGACTATTAGGGAATATCTTGCTGTACTATCACATTTCCCAAGGTAACTGCGCTCTCGCCACCATCCAATCACCGGATGTACAGCTATCACATTTGCATTGCACAGATTCACCGCACTGGTCTTGATAAAATCTGAATGTATAGACCCCACATCCCGATTCTCAGGCCCCAAGAACCATCGGTTGCTTCCGCTACTCCCTTCACCCTTATCCTTTGGGTCATCACCGCGCATTTTGACATTGATGCGTTTTTTGAAGCCCTCGATAGATTCATTAGTATTTATGAGATCGAAACGCAAGCCATATGAGGGATACCGATATCGATTCTTCCAGCCTATTTCGCCAGGGCCCGGCTCAACAAAGTACGACAATGTAACTCTCAACTCAACTTCAGTTTCGCCTAAGCTTTGAAGAACTTCAGCTGGCCATGGTATTGTGTGGAGATGCATTTCTCTCGTATGAGCTGAGCCTTCGCTCTTTTCATACGGTTGTATTTCACCTTGAATAATCATATTTACAGAATTATTAAGGCATTGAATTGCTTTTTCTAAATGGGGAATACCATAACCGCAGGATCTTAGCAAGTTCCGTATTCCTTGGGATTTCAATTTGTTTGTGCAAAAGCGCCGGTACATCTCGTCTGTCCAGCGTGAGGAATGCACAAGTAATGCCCGCACAGTTTCAGGCCAAATGTCTGGATATTCAGTAAATAATTGGGCAGCCATCCAAGCAGCTTGCGCTGTGGCTGAGCTTGTCCCCCAAATTGTTGAAAACAGTCTGACAAGTGGTAAACGATCAGTGGTTAGCAACGATAGGTCAGGACAATTGGTATAGTCTGTTCCATTGGTGGCAATGTTTCCACCATCCAGCAATATCTCGGGTTTAATAGGCCACTTGTCATCCCAATTGACGGATGTTGAACTATACGGAGACAAATCTCCAACATCAGCCACTGGAGAAAAACCTGAAAACTCTTCATCTTCAATGGTAATATCTTTCGTATACGCTCCAACTGTCAAGGCATTCCATGCTTGTCCGGGATTCTCTACGCAATGCAAAATATTTGCGCTTGGGTATTCAGCCGCACTCAATTCTGTCGGATTAACATTACCTGCGCTGATAAAGAAAAGTCGTTTGCGACCGCTACCCTCTGCTCCAGATGTAATACTATCGACCGCTCCAGACCATGAAGTTGGACTGCCATCCCTTGTTCCATATTCAGACGAAGTCACAGCCATACATATGGCACGTTCCGCATAGGGACTGGCAATCTCAGCTAATGCCACAGCACGCTCGGTTACAGCGCCGTACAATTCAGGTGGATTCTCATCGAACGATGGCGGTGGTAGTATCTTCACTGACTCGAGTTTGTGCCAGACGTGTAACTCCTTGCTGCCAGAGAGACAATCTTTCAAATCGTTAAACAGAGCCACGCCAGCCATCTCAGTTCCATGGCCGTCGTGGTCTCCAATTCTCCAAGCACTCTCAACAGTTTGTACATCCTCTTCACGAGTAGCCGGAGATAGGAGAGGATGTTCGGCGGATAGGCCCGTATCCAAAAGGCAGACACTTGCATTCATATTGTGGAATGTGGTGCGAGCAAGTAATTCATCCACCCACTCGGCCTGCTCTTTTCCCAAAAGCTTATCAAAGAAACTTGTTGCATTTGGAGCCCGACGAATCTCCGCAATATAAGCACACATTGAAATCAAGTTTTTGAGCTGCTCTTTATTAGCCTTTCCCAGTCGGACGATTCTTTCTGGAAATAGGATACGCCGTGTGTTTAATTCAATTTCTAATGTATTACAGCAAGCTGTAAAATTAAGTTCTGCACCAGAGCTATCGTTTCGCTCAAATCGCAGCCAAATTTCACACCATACTGGGTTTTCATCGGGCATGGTTGCTGTATCGCCGAACCAAAAAGAATCTAACATGGCTAATCGAACATTTTCAATGCTCCTTACAAGATCGTTATTTTTTGGGTTTTCCTCGTCTCCAACTGGCATTCCATATGCCTGAACTTTTTCAAGGAAATATGTCTCCTGTCCGGCTGGAATATAAACGGTTGCTCTAACAATATTGTTATCCTCTTTTTTTACATTTAAAAGACGGATACCTTTTTGCAGATTTTCTAATTGCTTAATGGCTAAGTCGCACTGAGCAGCACCAGAAAACTCCAAATATAGGCCTTCTTTATAGCGAATCGCCGCAACCTGTCGCTGCGTGAGGTCCTGGGCTCTGCTTTCTTGTAGCTTGCGGCTTATAAATTTTGCATGGGCATCAGGATCATCCCGAACTGGATACTTTAGACCGCCACCTCCACTCTGGGATGCATATGGCAGGGGCGTAGCAGTATGTTGCAAGAAAATATTCTTTGCCATTGCTTATGCCTCCTTAGAAGAGTAGGCCGCAATCCTATCGAAGATAAGTTTGGAAAGAATGCTTTCATCGACGGAAGAGTTTTCAAGAATGGAAATCTTGATTGCGTCATCGCATACTCGTATAATCTCAGCATGGCTTAATGGGGTGGCTTTGTCAATAAGCTGTTCAGATGCTACAAAGTCTTTGTCAAATACACCAATCCTCAATTCAAACAACCTGCGGATATCTTCCCTGGATGGCATTGAATAGTGCAAAACATCATCAAATCTTCTGAATAGAGCTTGATCAAGCAGTCGCTGATTATTGGTGGCCGCAACAATGATACTTTCAGATTCATCCTGTTCAATAAACTGTAGAAAAGAATTGAGGATACGCCGAGCTTCTCCCACCTCGTTGTCTAAGCCCCGATCTGCCCCAATCGCATCAAATTCATCGAAAAAATAGACGCCAGTAGAAATAGACACCGCATCAAATATTTGACGGAGCTTGACACTGGTTTCCCCCATAAATTTTGTTACTACTTTGTCCATCTGAACCGAATAGAGTGGCAAATCTAGTTCAGAAGCAATAACTGAGGCAGTAAAGGTTTTTCCAGTTCCAGGCTTTCCCTCAATAAGAATCTTTCGTCTGTTTGTCAGTCCATATTTCTGCAGCTTATTCCGATTCCTAAACTCATTCAGAATCCTCTCAATTCGTTCCAGGATATCATCTGAAACGATTAAATCGGAGAGCCTATCTGATGGAATCGTCATTAATAACATAGGGTTTTGCTGATTAATCCGAAAGACATTGCTCTTAGGTGAGCCAATCTTCTCAGCATACTTTTTTAATTCTCTGGCATATGTTTCATGACCATGGGTTGCCTCATACGCAGCGATTTGCAACACCGTTGTTTTAAATTTTTCATCCTCGTGTTCAAAATGCGCTTTAACTAAGGCTTTGACTTGATCCGCTGTAGCCAAGAAGCTCACCTCCTATACATTTGGTTTAATGCGTAAATAGCAAAATGGAAAGTTTCTTTCGGGAAGCCAAAAGAAACTTTCCATTTTACAAATAAAGGTGTCCGATCCGCAATTATGGTATTAAAACAACCAGCTACAAGGCTTGGCCTTGTAGCTGGTTGTTTCTTGGTGGAGATAAGCGGGATCGAACCGCTGACCTCTTGAATGCCATTCAAGCGCTCTCCCAGCTGAGCTATACCCCCATGGTCTTGAAACCCTTGATATTACTGGATTTCTGCGTTATTCAGTTGTCATGTTCTGCGGGTGGTTTTACTGGTCGGTTGCCCTCCCAGCTGAGCTATACCCCCAGATATTTCCAGAAATGGAATTTTAGGGGAACCGATGTTAAGTTGTAGAAGTAGGTCGAGATTTGGTGCTCATTTGGGGGGTAAGCAAGTGCGTTGCTCGGGCTCCCAGCTGAGCTATACCCCCATAATGTTTTCAGATCAACACAACCAGCCTTGCCAACCAACGCCATTAATTTTAACACCAAATCATAAGAATGTCAAGCGGAAATTTCATAAGCACTTGAAACAAATATAGAATTATTTCTTATGAATATTACACAAGCTGCTGCCTTCCCAATCTCTCAGTCGGTCTTTTCTCGACTCAACGGTCCTTATTATAATTCATGAAGCGAAAAATGTCAAGTGAAAATTTACAAGTTTTTTTGATGGTGGTTATTGGATACCAAAAACCTCCAGAAATCATGGATGCGTCCGTACATGCGGTTTGCAAAGAAACTGGCCAGAAGCCGGGCCGGGACGGGACCCGCCTGCCCCGGACCAGCGCCTGCGGTACAGCGTGAACATGGTTCGGCCATGGGTGCGGCGCTGGAAAACAGGGCAAGCGGACTGGAGCGCCGCCGGCAGCGTTTCGGCAGAGGCTCAGCCCTTGGCGATATCCAAGCTCGCCTTTCCGTTCAAATCCCACCCGGCGGTATGCCCCGCCAGATACTCATAATAGCCCTGGCTGCCGATCATGGCGGCGTTATCGCCGCACAACGCCAGCGGCGGAAGCCACAGCCTTGCCCCCGCCTGAGCGCACGCCCGCTCCAGATCCGCCCGAATGCGGCTGTTGGCGGCAACGCCCCCGGCCACGGCGATTTTTTGATAGCCCGTCACGCGGTTGGCCTCCATCACCCGTGGGACCAGGGAATCGGACACCGCGGCGGCAAAGGAGGCCGCAAGGTCGTGAAGATCCAGCGGCTCCCCCTTCTGTTCAGCATGGTGGATGGTGTTCAGCACCGCCGTTTTCAAGCCGGAGAAGGACATATCCAGCGGGTGGTCGGCCACGTGGGCCCGGGGAAAAACGTATGCCTTGTCATTTCCCCCCTGAGCCATTCTGTCCATGGGCCCACCGCCGGGATAGCCCAGGCCCAGCACCCGGGCAGTCTTATCAAAGCACTCCCCGGCGGCGTCATCCCTGGTGCCGCCCAATACCTCAAAATGGGTGTAGTCCCTCACGTCCACCAGGGCGGTGGTGCCGCCGGATACGCACAGGCACAGAAAGGGAGGCTCCAGGTCCGGATGGGCGATATAGTTGGCCGCGATATGCCCCCGGACATGGTGGACGGGAATCAGCGGCACACCCAGCCCGAAGGCGGCGGACTTGGCGAAGGATACCCCCACCAGCAGCGCCCCGATGAGGCCGGGAGCATAGGTGACGGCCACGGCGTCGATGTCTTTTTTGGACAGCTCCGCCTTCCGCAGGGCCTCATCCGCAAGACCGGAGATGGCCTCCACGTGCTTGCGGGAGGCGATTTCCGGCACCACGCCGCCATAGATGGCGTGCATGTCCGCCGAGGAGGCAATCACCGAAGACAGCACGGTGCGGCCGTCCCGCACCACAGCGGCGGCGGTCTCGTCGCAGGAGGATTCAAAAGCCAGAATATTCATGTACTCACGCTTTCTCTCAGAGTAAATCGAGCTGAAAATATTGGGAGGAAAGGCCGTTCTCCACAAATTCCTCCGCCAGCCGGAACCCATTCTTCTCCAGCACCCGGATGGAGGGGAGATTGCTGGAATAGGTGAACGCGCCCACGGTCTTCAGACCGTATTTCCCCGTGATCTCGAGGAGGAACATGCTCAGGGCCCTGGAGGCGATGCCCTGTCCCCAGAGCGCGGGCTCAAACACGCAATAGCTCACCATGGCGTTGGGTGTGCCGCCCAGGTCGATGCAACAGCACCACACATCCCCCACATACCGATCCTCCGCCCAGATGGTCCGCCCAAAGCTGGACGCGGCCGGGCGTTGGGATGCGTGGAAGTCCGCCAACGCCTCCTCCACCGTTTGGGCCTTTCGGGGAAGGGTCTTGCGGATGGATGCGGTATTCATCCGCTCAAAGGAAAGCGCCGCCGTCTCCGCAGTGCGCTTCCCTAACGTGATCTCCATATCCGCGTCCCCCTCTCAGTGGCCCCTGGGGTCCAGCAGGGCAAATAACTCCACGCCCTCCCCCCAAGAGTACACGACGTAGCAACGCTCCCCCACTGGGGCGGAGAAGGACAGGCCGCCGTGTTCCACCGCCCGGATCTCCTGCCCCTCCTGCCGCTCCACTACGCACGACCATTCATCGGCCCGATAGGGGGCGTAGTAGGCGTCCAGTTCCTCCAGGGTCAGTGGGCTCTCCAGCAGAATGGCGCCGAAATACTGCATCCCGTTGCCGCACCCCGCCAGCTTCCCCGCCCGGCTCACCGTCTCCAGCCGCTGGGTGTCCTCCGGCAGGGGAAGGGCCGCCAGGCCGTCCGCCACTGCCTGGGCGCTCCGGTCATTGGTCAGGAAACAGACCGGAAAGAACGCCAGCAGCAGGGCCAGCAAAGCCGTTGCCACCGCTTTCACGGCCCGCTTCATGCCCCGCCCTCCCGCGCCAGCGTCAGCTGGTAGATGTGGCTGGGGTAGCGCACGCCCATATGATATTTCTCAAATTCCGACGCCTGCCCCATCTCAAAGCCGCATTTCTCCAGCAGAGACCGGGACCCACGGTTGGCGTCCGCCACTTCCGCTGTTACCCGCTTCCCGCCCTGGGCGCGGACCCAATCTACCGCCAGCCTTACGATCTCCGTGCCAAAGCCCCGGCCCCACTGGCTTTTGTGGACGCAGTAGCCGATGTCATATTCCTCCCGGCCCTCGTCCGGGAAGATGCAGCAGGTGCCGATCCGCTCCCCCGTTCCGTTCAAACAGACGGTGAGGTAATAGCCCAGCGGGCTGTCCTGGAGGGTGTCCAACGCCCGCTGGAAGGGGGCGTCCACGTAGTCCCAGGCGGGGTCGCTGAGATACTTTCCGTTCTCCCCGTCCATCCACATTCCCGCGGCAAAGTCCAGGTCGGCGGGGCGGTAGTCGCGGATATATACCCGCGCCCCGGTCAGCTCCGTGTCAAGCTTCATCCTGCTCCGCCCGATCCTTTCTGATCTCAAACCGCTCCCCATAGACCCGTTCCTCCCGGACCACGTCGTAATCATAGCCGGGGAAATCCTTCCGGACGGTGACAGTATTCAGGCAGTCATAGCCCAGACGGCGGTATAGCCGGATGGCCCCTTCGTTTCGGGCCGCAGCCTCGATATACATAGATTGGGAATACTGCCGGACTATGGCCTCCGCCAGCCAGATGGCCTGGCTTCCGATACCCCGCCCCTGGTATTCCGGCAGGACGAACAAATCCTCCAGCCAGTCTATAGCTCCGCCCCGGCTGCCCAGGTGGAGCAGGCCCACCGCCGCTTCCCCTACGGTGATGAAATAGAGCTTATGCCCCTCCCCGGTCCAGGCCCGCAGGTCGGCCCTGGCCTCGTCCTCAGACTGCCGGCAGTGGTTGTGGGCCAGCCAGAAGCCCTGGATGAGCGCCACGGCCTCCCCCGCCCGGCTCTCTTGGTACTCCACCAGGGAGGAAAACGCCTCCTCCTCCCACGACCGGGCGGGCTTGACGGCCTCCCCCGGTCCCAGGGGCAGCTGGATATACCGCTCCATGTGGGCCGGGGAGAAGTACCCGGCGTACACCCCCCGGTGGAGGGCCTCCACCCTGCGGTCATCCTGCTCCGGACCCCGGTAGAGGCAGTGAAACCGCACCCCGAACAGGGCGCACTGGTAGTCCAGCACCCGGAAGCCGCTGCGCTGGTAGAAGGCGATTCTTCGCCTCCGCAGATCGTTCTCCTCGGGGGACGCGTCCTCTCCGGGGGCCTCCGCCTCGCCGAAGAGCTGGCTGTAGCGCCCCGCCAGCAGCTCCAAAATTCTTGTGCCCAGCCCGCCGTTCCGCTTCCCCCGCAGCACGCCGAAATACTCCAGCAGGGCTCCCGCCCGTCCCTCGGCGAGCCACAGCATGGCGTAGCCCACGGCCTCGCCGCCCTCGGTGACGAGCAGCGGGTCGTACCGCCCCAGGTCCATCAGCCGCAGCATGGCGGACAAGGGCTTCAGCTCGGCGCTGGGAAAATCCTCTGTCATCTCGTTTCGATAGAGGGCTGTGAGCTCCTCCTTATTCAGCGTTCTCAGTTCCATTTGTAAACTCCAAAGTCATTAAAATCGCGTCCTCTTTGGGTGCGTCGTAGTAGTTTTTCCGCCGCCCCACCGCCGCAAAGCCGTGCTTCTCGTAGAGGGCGATGGCGGGGACGTTGGAGGCGCGGACCTCCAGCATGAGAACGGCCAGCTTTTCCCGGGAAAAGCCGGTCAGCGCGGACAGCAGGGCCTCCGCCACTCCCCGGCGGCGGTGTTCCGGGGCCACGGCGATGTTGTCCAGGTTCCCCTCGTCCAGCACGGCGGACAGCACGGCGTAGCCCAACAGCCCGCCGCCCTCCCCCAGGGCCAGCAGGACGGCCACAGAGGGGTTGTCCAGCGCCGCCTGGAACAGGGCCTCGCTCCAGGGGCCGGCGGGGAAGCAGACCTTTTCCAGCGCCGCCACGGCGGGCAGCTGGGCGGCGGTCATGGGGACGATACGGTAACACATGGGGTTGCATCTCCAATCTGCGGGGTGGTCTTGCGTAGGGGCGGATGGTATCCGCCCCTACAGGCGGGACGCAGCCTCCAGGGCCACCCGCAGATACTTCTCGTAGTCCGACGCGGGCACCGCCCCCATGGTGCGCCGGTCCCAGGCGTCCCCGTCCAGGCTGTCCTCGGCGTAGAGGAACTGGTACACCGCCGCGCCCCGGAACTGCCCCACCGCCATGGCGGAGGCGCACTCCATGTCCACGGC
>ERZ777011.2704-NODE-2704-length-13172-cov-2.603034_pt1 | contig 13172 bp, 24 predicted proteins | sample MGYA00374964_ERZ777011 | MGnify/ENA primary metagenome ERZ777011 (study PRJEB29310, sample SAMD00008975) | mouse gut metagenome | study: EMG produced TPA metagenomics assembly of the Metagenome analysis of fecal microbiota from mouse which was promoted...
CTCTTCCGATCTACTATGGAACACTCTACCGAAGCGACAACTTACAAAGTGACCTTAGCACCGGCCTTTCAAGATCTCCTTGACCAGCTTCAGGCAAGCCGCTCCGCAGCGGAGACTCCCCATAACTACAAGAAGGGTGAGCGTCAAACCGTCTATCCCTTAAAGCGGCATGAGGACATCATCAACATTGCCAATTGGCTCATGGAAAACAAATCAAAAAAATATGTCCTTGCTTTTGTCCTTGGGATCAACGTCGGACTCCGCGCAAATGAACTTCTCTCCTTACGGATGAACCAACTCTTTTGGCCTAACGGCTCTGTACGGTTCATCGAAGATATGGAGGATACTTCCGATGGCATTGAAATCCTTCAAAGCAAAACGAAGAAGTATCGCACCGTCTTCCTCAATGCGGAGTGCAAAGCGGCCTTAGAGTGGTACTTCCCTGTACGGGGGGCATGTTTATATTCTGAGGCTTTCCTGTTCTCCAGCAGAGAAGGTGGAAGTATTCATGTGGATACTTTTCGTAAGGTCTTGAAGGAAGCAGCGCTGGCCTGCGGAATCAAGCAAAACGTAGGAACACATACATGTCGAAAGACGTGGGGATGGAGCCAGTACAAATACAATTGTGATAAGGCCAATTTGGATATCACGATGCTCCAGCGAGCATTCGGCCATAGTTCCCCTGAGGTTACATTGCGCTACCTGGGAATCACTGAAGAGGAAGACAAAGCTCTCTATCACAACATGGTTCTTAGGGTAGTAACTGATCCTCAGTTCTACGGTGGTATCTATTGAGGGAGAGGGGGACTGTCCCATTGGTTGACTGCCGTTCGCGGCCATGTTCTTATGAGACAATGGAACAGTAATACAAAAACGAGAATTTTCAAAAAATGCGTTTTTTGCAACTTTTTAGCCTACTTTGCAGAATTGCAAAATACATGCTTTATGTTTAAGGGGCCACTTTTGAAAACCCTTGTGCCGCAAGGCTTTCGGGGCGCAAAAAATCAATTTTAACACCGCCTTGGTGTTAAAACGATTTTGGGATTCCGAACTTTTGAACTTTTTTAAGGTTTTTGAGTTGGGCAAATAGTAGCAAGAGATAAGGGGGTATGAGTAAAATTGGCAAATACGATTCAGCTAACCATTATGTTTACGCAGTATGTGCCATGTAGTAGTAAATGGATCGAATTGGCGGGTGGAGTTCTTAACACAAACTTTGTATATGATGAAGAGAAAATAGCGAATTCCGATGAGGTCTTTCTTTCACTTAAAGATACAGATATGCCGACCTGTCTTGATATTGAATTAATCAATCCGTCTGATGGCAAGAAAATCGCCAGGTTTTCACGTAGACTTTCATCATACACGCAGGATGTGGTAATAACACCACAAGGGTTGGTTCTGTGGTATGGCACAGTAAAGGAATACGTTTTGAAAATGATTGAGGAAAACAATAGGATGGTGAACGTATGATTTGCATTGATATGAAGATGCCGGAGGTCTGCGCAAACTGTGCTATAAACTTTTGGAATAGATGTCGTATCTTTGAATGGAATGGCAGCGGAGGTCGTATCGAAGACCCCAGCAACACCTGGCTTGCTGCATGTCCACTGATTCCGCTCGAAGATCTACTGCGAAAGGCGGCAGGGTGATGGACATTGAAATGTATTGTGGAGCTTGCGATAGACATACAAAGCACAGGCTCCTTGGGAATTTCAAAGACGGTAGCCACTCGCTGGGAAGATATCTTTGTACGGATTGTGGTATGGAGCAAGACGGCGAAGATACTGTAAGCCTGTTGCATAGGGGGATACTCATTGAAAAGCCCAGAATAGATTGGACAGAGGAAGAGGTAAAAGCGTGGGATCAATATGCACATGGGCTTGCCAACAAGATTGCATATGATAGATTCTGCGAAATACCGCCATTTTCTCTATACTTTTGATTGTAAGGCGGTGAAAACAAGTGAGATTCAGAGATATACCACAATTTATCAGCGATGGTTCATACCAGATTGATGTCTCCTGGGAATACCTTATGGAGCTGATAGACAAGTGGACTGAACAGGATGATCTTCAACTCAACCCAGATTTTCAGCGCGGCCATGTATGGACTGAGGAACAGCAAATCAAATTTCTGGAGTTTGTTCTTCATGGCGGCAAGACGGGGCGCATCCTATACTTCAATAACCCATATTGGCATATCTGCCGACCTAAGACTGGCTATACCGATTTTGTTTGCGTTGATGGCCTCCAGCGTATTACAGCTATTCAGAGATTTATGCGTGATGAGATCCGTGTGTTCGGGCTACTGTATTCTGAGTTTGAGGGAGACACAGATCTTATTCGACATAGTATGAAAGTCAACGTCAATGACCTCAAAACAAAGCGGGAAGTTCTTGAATGGTACGTCCAGATGAATGCTGGCGGCACACCGCACTCCCCAGAAGAAATCGAACGAGTGAGGCAGTTGATGGAGGACTCCTGATATGTATTTGAGCAAAAAGCAAATGGCCGCACTGGATTTGGCGCTTGAAGCCATAGATGGATTTAGAAGCGGCGAAAAGACCGATGAAGAGCAGGAAGCTTTTGATACTATCATTCAAATGCTTAACTCGGCTCGAAGGGAGAAGAAAAGACGAAGTGACAATAGAAGGAGCAATTAAGCGGTTTGAATCTCTCATAGCTATGGCAGAGGATCGAATCAGAGATTTTGAATCGTGTTGGCCCAGTTGGAAATCTGGGTTCAGAAAAGATAAAGAGTTGTACGAGATGGCCGTAAACGCTCTTTGCGCTCAGCAGACTCCCACTAAACTGGATAGAACTCAGTGGGGCGGATGTGATTGCTGTACGGTTGGTGATGGGGAATTCAGATATTTACTTGATAAGTGGGGTGACGAGGATTACTGCCCTAAATGTGGTCGGCCTTTAACTGAAGAAGCCTGTGCGGAGCTGGAATCAAAAATTGGAGGGCTATGTAAAAATGAGTAAGATAGTGCTACCTTGTTCAATTTCTGGTGAGAACGCATATGAGAGCTTCAAAAAGATTGCATCTGAATTTTATAGAGATGCAAAATACAAATTCGTATCTTTGAAACTAAATGATGAGCCTAAAGAGAACTCCGTTAGTTTTGAAGCAGAATTTTGGGAGGTTAAGGAATAGATGCGAGTAGTTTGTGAATCTGCTGAAAAACGGGTACAAGACGCATATGAGCGTGGATACCATGATGGAGTTAAAAAGGTAAGTGGTTCATCTGTTCTAACGGTGCCGTTATTTCAATTCCCACCTTTTGAGGTGTGGTATCAAAATGATTGTAAATGGTCGGGGAAAATTGGAGAGTATTATTGTGAGGTGCATCCTACATCCTGGAATATGAGTGGAGATGAGACACGGTATGGGTGTGGTATTGCAACTTCTCATGTTCCACTAAACGTATATGTTGAGCCTATTGCACGATACAACTTCTTTTGGGATCATCAGAGTATAGACGATCTAAGGGAGGCGTATGAAAAGGCTACAAGCGAAGTAAATGCTAAGTGGGTTCGGCATATTAAGGAACATTATCTGTCTTCGTCCAATGAGTCTACAACAAAAGAGGAATGTGAGGAATGACATATGCAGGAAGTTAGGCAAATTGAGCTGGTCTTTGAGAATTGTGAGGATATGACATTTCTACCTGAGCAAATTGGTGCTTTCTGGTGTTCTGATATCACTGCTCATGTAGGGCGAATAGCTTGCAATAGCATATCAAAGCAGCTTTGGTGTAAAGAGTTGTTTTTAGAGCTATATCCTATTGCCAATCAGAAATATGATTCTTTTGGACATAAGAGTGAAGATACTGCTTTTGAGCGGATATGCCGATTTGACGATATTACTGGCATTGAAATTACATACGCAGATGGTAGTAAGGATTACATTCTGCTCCCCTGGAATGAGGAAAGTGATTACACCAATAAACATCAGTCCAGCCAGATTGATGAGGATGGGCATTTGTATGTGTTGGTCAGCAAGGAACGCGATATAAAGAGTGTCCTTTCTGATAGGGAGGATGTAGCATGAGCGATGTTTTGGATTTGCGACGTGGTACTCCAACCGACGCAGATATGGAGAAAATCAACAAGGTAAGTCCACGCCCTTTGAGTGCAGATGAGGTATACATTTTTGGTTTACGGCTTTGTGACAATGAGATAGATTTGGACTTTGAGCGTTTCACAAGCCAGTCACTTGAAGGGCTTGCAGAAATGTATATCGGAAAGACTGGGGTTTTAATTGACTGCCAGGAAGTCGGTAGGATTTTTTATATCGAAGTAGTTCGTGAACACGAAAGACTTACAGAGGCTGGAGACGTTTATTGCTGGCTCAAAGCGTATGCCTATGTAGTTCGCACTGACGCTACAGAAAATCTAATTTCTGAGATAAAAAGTGGCGGGCAAAAAGAGGTTTCCATAGGATGTTCATTCAATAAATGCCGTTGTTCTATCTGCGGGAAAGATATACAAACATGTGAGCACATTAAGGGAGAAAGATACTATCTTAATGAGTTGTGTTTTGTTGATTTGGAAGATCCGTTAGATGCTTACGAATGGTCTTTTGTTGTAAAACCGGAACGTCAAACAGATAACACACGAGTTCCAACAGTTGCTCGTAATGAATATAGAGCATTGGCGGATGAGCTGAGAGACAATTTCTACAGCACAAAAGCAAATTTAGGCCATAACAATTTGCTGCTAAGGGCGGCTTGTGCTATTGAGGGCTTACTAAAAAAACTGGAATAGGGAGGAAATAATGAGAACAATACAGATTGGAAATAGATTTGAGATCTATGATGACAATTTGCAGACACATGATTGTCTGCCAGCGAAAACCTATACCGTAAAGTTTGCAAAGATGACAGGGTTTTACTTGGAATTGCATTCGCCGCTTTCGGTCAATGAAAAGGTATACGGCATTCATCAGCAGAAGGTTGATAAGGTACTTAGGGCGTTCAGTGGTTTCAATCGTAACTTGGGAGTGATTCTGAGTGGTAATAAGGGAATCGGCAAATCCATTTTTGCAAAGCTTCTTGCCCTCCAAGCTGTGCAGCGTGGGATTCCAGTTATTATTGTAGAGCGGTTTATTCCTGGTATCGCCTCTTATCTTGAGTCAATTGAACAAGAGGTCATGGTTCTTTTTGATGAGTTTGATAAGACGTTCAGCAATATCAAGTCCGGAGAGAATGAGCCTGATCCGCAGGCTGGATTGCTGAGTCTCTTTGACGGGGTGGCTGCTGGGAAAAAGCTATTTGTAGTAACATGCAATGAGCTGTATGGGCTGAATGATTACCTTATCAATCGGCCTGGGCGGTTCCATTACCACTTCCGCTTTGAGTATCCCAGTGATAGCGAGATTCAGGAGTATCTTTGCGATAAGCTGGACAGAAACTATTGGTCACAGATTGATGCTGTAATTGCATTTTCACGCAAGGTTGATTTGAATTATGACTGTCTCCGCTCTATTGCATTTGAGCTGAATACAGGAAATGATTTTGCTGATGCAATTAAGGATTTGAATATCATCAACACTCACGATATGCGGTATGACATTTCTCTTCACTTTGAAAATGGCACTGTGCTCGTTGATCGCAACTACGAGATGGATCTGTTTAATTCTGGCGATGTGGAGACGCTTTGGATGAAGGATAACAATGGCCGTTACATTATGCAGATCTCGTTTATGCCTTCAGATTGTGTTTATGATTCTACTCGTGGCTGCTCTACGCTTGAAGGTGATTTGATAACCGTTGTTGACTACGACGATGATTATGAGGCCGAAGTAGAAGCGATTAAGAAAACAAGACTTTTATACATGTCTATTAAGCGGAGTCGTAGCAAAGATATCCATTATGCGGCGTGATGCGGGAGTAAATCATGAGAACGATTATCAACTATTTTAGGTCGCTGTTCTGCAAACATGATTTTGAATGTCTTGCTGAGGTTAGAACGACTGACGTATTCTTTGGAGAGGTAAGTCATCATCAAACCTACCGTTGTCGAAAATGTGGATTTGTTCAGCGGGTTCGGTTGTAGAGGTGATATGGTATGAGGCTATATAAGCTCAAAGATGACGATGGTGAGATTGTTGTAGTTGCTGGTCTTCAACATTTCAGCTTGAAGCAAATTGCAGATAGCGGACAGTGCTTTCGGATGACAGCTTTGCCAGTGTCTGATGGCATAAAAGAATCTTACTCTGTATGTTGGGGAGAGCATCATGTACGTGTAGACGCAACTGATACCCCTGAGCAGTTCGTGTTCCATTGCACAGAAGATGAGTTTAGGCAAACTTGGTATAGGTATTTTTGTTTAGACTACGACTGGTATCCCTTAGTACAAAGTGGAGCCGTAGCTAATACAGATACTTTTCTGACTAATGCCATTCAATACGGTGGAGGCATTCGGATACTGAACCAGGGACTTTGGGAAACGCTGATTTGCTTTATGATTTCGCAAAACAATAATATCAAGCGAATTGCGAAATCAGTTGACCTTCTCTGCCAAAAGTATGGAACGCGCAAATGTGATCGAGGGATCGAATACTATACCTTCCCCTCCCCTCCAGCATTGATTGGAGCAGATTTCAGCAACTTAGGTCTTGGGTATCGTGAGGCATATTTCAACGAGCTATTTTTGCCAAACCATGCAAGCGATTTTGCAAATTGGTTCATTAAAGTACATACCGCAGACAGCTATGAAACTGCGAAAAAGCTACTTATGATGACCAAAGGGATTGGGAATAAGGTTGCGGATTGCATTTGTCTGTATGGACTTCAACATTTTGAAGCTTACCCTATTGATACCTGGATGAAAAAGCTGATAGATGATATTTATAGCGGGCATTTTGATACTACGCCTTATGCTTCTTGCGCAGGGTACGTTCAGCAACTCCAGTTTTATTACTATCGCTCATTGAAGAAAACTAAACAAGGAGGGTGTTAATGAGTCTATGTTATAACTGTCGATACAGAGGCGATTTGCCTGGGGATACCCATAGCTGTTGTAGGTATCCAGGTGTAAGAACAAGTATGCCAGCAATCTTAGATAAAGAAAACTCAGACATTCAGACAGCACTTGGGATTACGGCTGACCGCCATGGGTTTTTAAGTGGGTGGTTTTTCTGGCCTGCGAACTTTGATCCTGTTTGGCTACTGAGCTGTAAAGGGTTTACTCCAAAAGAAGATGAAGGTACATAGGTGGTGTATGAGTGGAGATTAAAGTATGTGATGTGATTATGGGAGCTGGGAAAACAGAATCCGCTATCACATTAATGAACACCGACACCGACAGTAAATATATCTTCATTACGCCATACCTAAACGAAGTCGAGCGGATTAAAAGGAGTTGTGAAGATCGACATTTTGTATCGCCACGAAACTTTGGCGAAGGTAAACTCAGCAATCTTCATCAATTACTTGAAAGCGGAGTAAATATCGCAAGCACACATGCACTGTTCAAGGCTTATTCAAGTGAAACCTTACGGTTGCTCCAAGAGCAGCATTATAAATTGATTCTCGATGAGGTTTTCAGTGCAGTTGAAAATATTGAGATTCACAAAGACGATATCAATTTGCTTCTAAATCAGAAGGTGATTACTTGTGCTGCTGACAGTTCCGTCAAATGGGAAGACAGTGACTATAATGGGGATTTCACTGGGATTAAAGAAAAGTGTTTAGCTGGAGATATCACTTTACATCAGGATCATCTAATGCTTTGGACATTTCCGATCGAGATATTTAAGGCTTTTGATGATGTGATAATCTTGACTTATCTGTTCGATGCTCAAATCCAGAAGTATTATTTTGACATGAATGGCATTAAACTTCGGAGGATAGGAACACGATATGAGCGTGGCGAATACCATTTTTGTGATTATCCCACTGTTCCAGATTATGCAAGAGAACTGAAAGACAAGATTCACATTGTTGACAATAGGAAGCTGAACGAAATCGGTGATGATAATTTTGCTCTGTCTGTGTCGTGGTATGAGCGAGCCAGGAAAGTACGAGGACAACCGAAGCTGAAAGCATTGAAGAACAACTTGTTCAATTTCTTTCACAATATTGCTAAATCTCCATCAAAGCTGAACCTATGGACAACGTTTAAGGACTATCAGAAGATGTTGACTGGCAAGGGTTATACAAATGGCTTTTTAAGCTACAACATCAGAGCAACAAATGAATATCGAAAACGAACCTGTCTGGCTTACTGTGTCAATGTTTTCTTTAACCCGTTTATGAAGAACTACTTCCTTGCCTATGGTGTTGAAGTGCAGGAGGATGTTTATGCGCTGAGCGAAATGATACAATGGATTTGGCGAAGTGCAATTCGTGATGGTGAAGAAATCTGGGTCTATATTCCCAGCAATCGCATGAGAGCACTGCTTGAGAATTGGCTTGATGATCTTGCAAATGGAGGTAGTGATGAGCGAGAAGATTAGTATTGAAACTTCAAAACTAATAACTCCTGAAAATCTCAGGCTTACATATGGTAATGTGGTTGGAAATGAGATTTGTTTTATACTTCCGATGATCGCCAGCACCGATAGAGCTGTTACTCGGTTACTGAATGTCTTGCTGGAGCTATCGAACGAAGCACAGCAGTTGGAGTTTCTTTACACTGTACGGAGTGAGTATTATAAGAGAGAAGCAAATTCGCTTCTAAAAGACTTTAATTAATTCATATTGCAGGAGGGTCTATGGAAGACAAAAATATTAAGTCTGGCTGTGAGGGCTGTCATTATTGGAGAGATGTGTATGTCTGCTATGCTTGTCACTACCTACTGGTAACAGGCAAACGGCGTGGTTGTAGTCCTGGGGTTGGCTGCACCAAGCGGATTCCCATAGATACGGAGCGTATGTTGCAGGAGAGCCGTTGCATGTTTATTCAGGGAATGCGAAGCTATGCTGGAGCAGAACAGGATTGATCTTGAAGAATGGGCGGGTGCAGTATATCAGGGTATAGATTACTCATGGCGATTTGAAGTATCAACCTTAGGCCGTCTGCGAAATGCGAAGACAAAACGAATCTACTCTTTTGGGTATGGGACAAATGACTATCTTCAAGCCTGCATTTCAGTAAATGGAAAGAGGCTGAATGTCAGGGTTCATCGCTGTGTAGCAGAAACATTTTTAGAAAACCCAATGGGTTATGAAATAGTCAACCATCTTGACGGCTGCAAACAGAACAATCGGTTAGACAATTTAGAGTGGTGTACTCGTCAGGAAAATTATTTTCATGCGGTGGATCATGAATTGATAGATTACGACGTGCCGGTGCTTTTAGGCTATCACTCTCATTTAGGGATGTATTCTGGGAGCTGGAACGGGATGGCAAAACTCACCGAAGAAGCGGTTCGTTATATTCGGCAAGTTTATGTGCCTAAGGGCAAAGGAAGAAAGTGTAATAGGAGGTTGTTAGCAGAGCGGTTTGGTGTTTCTGTAGGATTGATTTCTCAAATCGTTAGATATGAGATTTGGACTCATGTAGATTAGATACAAAGGAGCAAAATGAAGTATAAATCGATTCGATTGAAAAGCGATGATGTGGTTACTGTAATCGAAAATTTGAAGAGCGAGTTTCGTATTCCACTCAGATTTTAAGATGTAATTGGGGCAGATTTTTCAGAGGTAAAAGGCTTGATTGCTTTCCCTAATAATACTGATGATCCATTACAACATTCTCCATATTGTATTGGTGAGATTGTTTATGTTAAAGAAACCTGGGCGCAGGGAAGAGATACGTATTTGTATAGAGCTGGATCAGCAGATAATGAATCCGACCAAAATCAAAAGTCGGTTTGTCAAATAAGGTGGAAGCCAGCTACACAGATGCCCAGTAATGCGGCGCGGATATTTCTTGAAATCACAGATATAAAGCTTCAGCGTCTACAAGATATTACTCTTGACGAGATTAGTCGGGAGGGAATCTGGCTTCCTGGTTCACTTTTCCCAAAAGATACTTGCGCTGCACGATGGGATAGCGCTCTATCAGACAAAAAGCGGAGCCAATATGGGTGGAATATGAACCCATGGGTGTGGGTGTTTAGTTTCCGTCGCTGTAAACAGCCGGAGGATTGGGATGCAGAAGTTAGTTGAAGTGATGGCTGGTAATGCGGTGTTCAGTATTTGCGACTTGGTTTGTAATGGTGAATGTGTTGCAATAGGCGGCTTTAATTCTTCAAAGGCTGAGATTTGCAAGTCGAAAATCACTGCGTTTTTGAAAAAGTATTTGGAGGCAGATTGTATGCAAAATGGACTGTTTGAGATGAGCACACACAAATATCGTAAGCGTCCAGTAGAGATTGATGCAATACGATTTACACGGTCAAATTTTGATGATATCAAAAGCTTTACTGGCGGAAAGGCGAAGGGGTTGTTTATTGAACGATGCCCAAATGGGAAATGCACCTGTGTTATTGAGACACTGGAAGGTGATCTTGTAGCAACAGAGGGAGATTTCATTATTCGTGGGATCAAGGGAGAGTTTTACGCATGTAAGCCTGATGTTTTCTTCCAGAGCTACGAGCTGGTGGAGGACAGCTAAGTGGTTGATATCCATGAAACTTCCTTAGATCATGTAGCTGGAGAAGATTTCATTTCTGTTTACAGTAGTGAGCGCAAATGGATTAATGAGCTACAAAGGCTAAAAGAACAATATCCTTCCGAAGTTGATATTCGACATATCAATGACGATGGCAGTATGTTAGTACGCCTCCCTGCGGAATGGTTTAGGCTTAGGCCAAAGAAGAAAGTAAATCTGACAGAAGAACAAATAGAAGCATCGAAAGCGCGTCTTGAAAAAGGCAGGTTAAAACGACTGAATAGAGGTGGAGATGATGCGCAGATAGGAACCAGAAAGGAATAGGTAGTGGTATGGATAGTAGCAATAACAAGTGCATGAGCTGCTATTGGTGTGAGCAATGCGGCGGAGATTTGCCGTGTGATGATTATATGCCCTTAGATGAGCAAGAGGATATCCGTTTTTATCAGGATGTCTTAAAAGAAAACGCAGAAGAATATCGCTTGTTGCTAAAAGAGGTGAATTCTTAAAGTGATTTATTTGGATAATGCAGCAACTACGCCCATATTGACAGAAGCTTGGAGGGAAATGCAGCCCTGGTCTTCTGGAAGCTTGATTGGCAATCCCAGCTCATTACATTCAGCCGGAAGAGCAGCAAGGAAAGCTGTGCAAGATGCAAGGCTCAGTGTAGCAAACTTGATTGGCGCACGTTCAGTCAATGAAGTGCTATTTACCTCTGGTGGCACAGAGTCAGATAACTTAGCCCTAAGGGGGCTGGCACCATATTTGAAGAAAAGTGGCAGAAATGGAATTGTGGTGAGTGCCATAGAGCATCACGCCATACTCAATCAATGCTCGTTACTCAGTGATTTAGGGATGGGAATTTATATTATCCCAGTTGATTCAGATGGGCTTGTTGACATAGATGGATTGAAGAGAACACTTGAAAAATCTTCTGTAGGTCTGGTGTCAGTTATGTTGGCAAATAATGAAACTGGTGTTGTACAAATCAACATGGATGCTATCGCAGAAATTTGCCATAAGAACGGAGCTTTATTACATACAGATGCGGTTCAGGCAGTTGGGCATATGGATATCGACGTTAAGGAATTAGGAGTCGATATGCTGTCTTTGAGTGGACACAAATTTGGCGGTCCAGATGGAATTGGCGCATTGTATGTCCAAGGTAGGGTTATGGAGCAGATGTCTCCAATCATCTTAGGCGGAGGCCAGGAACGTGGAAATCGTGCTGGAACGGAAAATGTTGCTGCAATTGTGGGTTTGGGAGCCGCTACAAAAATAGTACAGTCATATGAGCTTCCCAAGTATTCGTTGGGGTTGCGCCAGCTTTTTATTGAATGTCTCAGAGGATATGATGTAGATTTCATCGTTAATTCTGATAATGTACATCACCTAAGTAATATTTTGAGCCTTACGTTCTTGAATGTGGGCGCAGAAGCTCTGCTCCACCTGATGGATGCAGATGGAGTTTGCATGTCCGCTGCGTCGGCCTGTTCTGCTGGATCGCTTTCTCCCAGCCATGTGTTGACGGCTATGGGACGTTCACCAGAATATGCTCGATCTACCATTAGGGTTTCATTTGGTGCGTATACGACCAAGATGGAAGTGGAAGAAGCTGCAACTATGCTGGCAAAGAATGTATTGCGGCTGAGGTCTATGTATGGCTAAGACAGAGGAAACTCTACTCATAGAAAATTCTATTTATCGTGAAACCAGCCGTCAGGGTGTGTTCGGCTGTTTTGAGGTTACAATCGGCTGGTTCGGCAAAGAACGAGTGGACTATATGACCTATGATACTAAAGGGATCTGGCGCTGCTATGAAATTAAAGTATCAAAGGCTGATTTTTACAGTAAGGCCAACATTACATTTGTAGGGAATTACAATTACTACGTTGTTCCGCAGAGCTTATATGAGGAAATTAAGGCGGAGATTCCCGCAGATATAGGTTGCTATGTGGCCTACCAATCATCAGAACGATGGTTTTGTAGTTGTGTAAAGCGAGCAAAGAGAAAAGAGCTTGCAGTTGACCAGGATGTTTTGAAGGATAGTTTCATTCGTTCTTTGAGCCGAGAATATTCCAGAAAAATAAAAAGCGGTGATGTTGAAGAACATAAACGTCTTCAGCGCCAAGTTAAGGAGCTGACACGTTCCAGAGACGAATATCGAAGTCGTTATCAGGGGCTTGAACGTGAAGTGGTGGAAAGACATGGCGGTGATTGGCGATGGAGAAAGAAGCATCCGTTGCCAAGTGAAATAGATGAAGAAAAGTAAAGGAGTATACGATATGACAATTACTGAGTGCCAAGTTGAGACTCAAAAACATATTGAACGAGTTCGACATTACATCCATGTGAAATTGGAATCTCCAGAGGTGGAGGTTTTTGCTGAGCATACGCCAGCCTTAGCAACCTGCGTTTACGACTCCCCAGAATATAAAGAACATTTGGATGCTATGAAGGTTGCTCTTGACCACCATTATGCGCAGAGCCGCCATCATCCTGAGCATTTTGACAATGGAATTTTGGATATGAACCTCATTGATATTGTCGAAATGTTTTGCGATTGGAAAGCGGCAACAGAACGACAGCACGACGGGAATT
>ERZ777011.2706-NODE-2706-length-13165-cov-3.925095_pt1 | contig 13165 bp, 7 predicted proteins | sample MGYA00374964_ERZ777011 | MGnify/ENA primary metagenome ERZ777011 (study PRJEB29310, sample SAMD00008975) | mouse gut metagenome | study: EMG produced TPA metagenomics assembly of the Metagenome analysis of fecal microbiota from mouse which was promoted...
TGACCTTTTTTAATTTAGACTGAAGTGTCCAACTTCATTTTACAATCAGCCAAAAAATTCAAGCGCTAATAATAGCGGCTTCATATATTCTTTTGATAAACTGGAAATGAAAGAAAGATATGAGGCAATGTTATGAAAAAATATGATTATATAATTTTAGGAACAGGTCCTGCAGCATATCAATTAATTAAGCTATTAGCTACACAACATAAATCAATTTTGGCTATTGAAAGTGGCTTATTCGGTGGAACTTGTCCTAATGTTGGTTGTGAACCTAAAATCTACTTGGATGGTGCTGTTCAAGCTGCGCTTCTTAGCAAGCAATTAGAAGGGCATGGCATTGAACAGGCTGCGACGATGAACTGGTCACAATTGATGAGAGAAAAGAAAGAAAGATTTGCCAGCTGGGCAAATGAAACAAGAAAGAACATTAGTAAAGTTTGTGATGTCATAAGTGGAAGTGCGCATTTCATCGATTGGCAAACAATTGAAGCAAATCGGCATTATTTCCAGGGAAATAAAATAATTATTGCAACCGGAAGACGGCCACATGAACTATCGATTCCGGGGGCTAAGTTTGTACATGATAGTTCTGATGTTCTCTCTTTAAATAAGCTTCCAGAGCATGTTACGTTTATTGGCGGTGGTTATGTAGCAATGGAATTAGCGACATTTTTAGCTGCTGCGGGTAGTCAAGTAACTATTTTAGTGCGAGGAGATCGAGTATTACGGCATTTTTATCAAAAATATAGTCGTGAATTGGTTGTAAAAATGAAAGAGCGAGGAATCCAATTTAAATTTGAAACGGAGCCAACTCGAATTACTCAATTAAGCGATAAATATGTTGTTGAATTGAATCAAGACGGTCCAATTGTAACTGACTATGTAGTGAATGCGAGTGGACGGATGCCGAATATTGAAAAACTAGATTTATCAGCTGCTCAAATTGATTATTCAACTCGAGGTATTGATGTAGACCGCCACCTTCAAACAAACGTTAAGAATATTTATGCAATTGGAGATGTTACAAGCCAAGATGTGCCAAACTTAACACCGGTTGCAGAATTTCAAGCACAATACCTCTTTAATTCTCTTGAAAAGGGGCTTACTCAACCGATTAATTATCCAGCTATTGGAACGGGAGTATTTGCTTTTCCGCAACTAGCTCAAGCCGGAATCAATCCTGATAGTGTTCTTGAAGATGGAGATAATTTTAAAATTAGAGAATACGAACTAAGCCAAAGTAGTTTATATGCTGGTCAAAAGGAGAAGGGCTTGTTAACTGTCGTTTATGATAAAGCCAATTACATTGTTGGTGTTAGTGAAATAAGTATGAGTGCAGTTAATGATATAAATTATTTTGTACCAATTATTGGTCTAAGAATTAATAAAAATGAGTGGCATCGAAATGTGTTGCCAATTTATCCTGCACTGGCCGATAAAATTGAAGGAATTTTGAGATAGAAAAAAGCACCTTGTGGTGCTTTTTTATTACAAATCTAAATTTTATAAGTCGCTACCGCCATAGTTTGGAGCTTCTTTTGCCATTTGAACATCGTGTGGATGAGATTCACGTAAACCAGCATTAGTAATTTGAACAAATTGACTATTTTCAATTAATTCTTCAATTGTACCTGCACCCACATATCCCATACCGGCACGTAGACCACCATCAATTTGGTAGATGATATTGGAAACATCGCCTTTATAAGGAACTAAGGCTTCAACACCTTCAGGAACTAATTTATTTGCTTCATTAACTCCACCTTGGAAGTAACGGTCAGATGATCCATGTTGTTGAGACATAGCGCCAACTGAACCCATACCGCGGTAGGATTTGAATTGTTTGCCTTCATTAGTAAAGATTGTTCCTGGAGCTTCAGTAGTTCCTGAGAACATTGAACCGAGCATTACAGCATTTCCACCTGCAGCTAAAGCCTTAACTACATCTCCAGAATATTTAATACCACCATCAGCAATGATTTTCTTGCCATATTTTTGTGCAACACTAGCAGCGTCGTAAATAGCTGTAATTTGTGGAACTCCGACACCAGCAACAATACGTGTAGTACAAATTGAACCAGGTCCAATTCCTACTTTAACAACATCTACTCCGGCATCAAATAGGGCAGCAGTTCCTTCGCCAGTAGCAACATTTCCAGCGATCAATGTAGCATTAGGAAAATGCTCACGAATTTCTTTGATTTTGCGTAAAACGCCAGCGGAATGACCGTGTGCTGTATCAATAACAATTGCGTCAGCACCAGCTTCAAGTAAACTTTCAGCACGTTCAAAAGTATCACTTGTAACGCCAACAGCAGCTGCAGCTAAGAGACGACCTTGATCATCAACTGCAGGGTGAGGTAAGTTAGGATCTACAGTTTTACTTTTAGCTTTTTTAACTTCTTCCACTTGGGCTTCGATTGAAAGGTTTTTATGAATAACCCCTAAGCCGCCATTTTCGGCCATGGCAATTGCCATGTTTCCTTCGGTAACCGTATCCATTCCTGCGGAAATGAGTGGAATATGAAGTTGAAGATTGGGCGCTAATTTAGTATCTAGCTTAACTTCATTCGGCAGCACATGACTTTCAGCTGGAATTAAAAGTACATCATCAAAAGTTAATCCTTTTTTGGCAAATTTTGTTCCCCACAAACTCATTGTAAAGTCCTTTCTCTAGAAGCAACGTTTTAATATTAAATTAGCTAAACTTTACTCGAATATGTGGCAGAAGTCAATTAGAAATTTGATTTAATTTTTGAACAATTAATTTTGCGAGTAGTTCATAGCCCTTAACGCCAAAATGGAGTCCATCATTCTTTTTACCATTGAAAATTTCTGGAAAATTTTTACTTGCCTGCATCTTACTTGCTAGATCAATAAATAAAAATTTATATTCTTTTGTAACGCGTTTGATTATATTGCTATATTCCTGCACTAAGAGGTTATTTCGTACTTTTTGCTTATTTTCATCAACTGCAGGTGGAGTGATAAAGATAACTTTTCCTGGGTAATAACGCCAAATAATGCTAGAAGCGATTAATTCTAAATTCTTCTCAAATTGTTGTAAGGGAACTTGCTTGTGTATTGCTAAGTCATTGGTGCCAACTAAAATGATCAGATAATCGCATTTTAGCTGATTGAATACCAAATTAGGTAAAGAGAGAGCAAGGCCACCGGAATTAATTCCCGAGATAGCTGTATTGTAAATCTGATACGAATTTAGTTTTTGCAATTGAAAGTTAATTTCTGGAATAGAATGATTTTCAGAGCGTGCAATAATACTGTCGCCGGTAAGAAGTAATTTCATTAATAAAAAATCCTTTAGGGTAGAAAAAAGACCTTGAGAAAATCTCAAGATCTTTTTGATTATCATAATTTGATTTTTAGAACTTGTTCTTGTCCAAAGCAACTGGAGAATCTGTTTTTTCACCGTTGATCATCTTTAAGTTGTTGTCAAATGCTTTAGTTACCATGTTACGTACGGCATGAGTAGTGTAGAAAGCAGTATGTGGAGTTACCAATACATTTGGACGATCGATTAAGTCAGCTAAACGAGCATCTGGGAATTCTTTACCTTCCCAATCTTCGTTAAATACACCAACTTCACCTTCGTAAGTGTCCATTACGAAACCAAAGATCTTACCAGAATCTAAGCCGCGGATAACAGCGTCAGTGTCAACAAGTGGACCACGTGAGCAGTTTACGATTACAACGCCATCTTTCATCTTAGCGATTGATTCATCATTAATCATGTGAACGTTTGCTGGAACATCTGGAACGTGAAGTGAAATTACATCAGCTTGCTTGTATAAGTCATCAAGAGAGTCAACGTAGTAACCCTTTTTTTCAAGTTCTGGGTTCTTGAAGATATCGTAAGCAATAACTTTTGCGCCAAAGCCTTCCATAATCTTCATAAATACTTGACCGATGTGACCAGTACCTACAACACCAACAACTTGGTCACGAACTTCACGACCAATAGTAGGTGCCCAGCGTAAGTCGCGCTTAGCCATCTTTTCATCCATACGCTTATCTTGACGTAGTACGCGAGCAGCTTGAATTGCAGCATGTTCAGCAATTGCGTCAGGAGAGTATACAGGAACGTTAGTGATTTCAAAGCCTAATTCCTTAGCCTTGTCCATGTCGATGTTATCAACACCAACGTTACGTAATGACATCTTAGTTACGCCAGCATCAGCTAAAGCTTGAAGAGTTTCTGGGGTGTAGTCTAATTGTTGGTAAACAACAACACCATCAGCACCCTTAGCTAATTTAGCAGTTTCAGGAGTTAAAAGTTGATCAGTGTATTCAACTTCAATATCCTTGTGTGCATCTTTCCATTCGTTTAAGAAAGGTTCTTCATCTTTACGAATAGCGTAAGCAAAAATCTTTGTCATAAATTAAACCTCCGTCAAAATTAATAGTATGACCATCTTTTATTATACACTTGAGTTTGTTAATAAAAACACAAAATCTAATTTTTTTGAAACTTCTTTTGCAGATGTTTCATGTGAAACTGTTAATGTTATAAAAAATATATTTTCTTTTGCTTATCAATATAGGGTGCCTTATGATAATGATTAGGGAAAAAGAATGATAAGTAAGCTACTATATGTTATTAAAATTTGATCAAGATAGATGAGGGAATAAGTAATGTCAGTTGTTGTTAAATATGTAGACCTAGACGATAATTTGGTTGAACTTGCAAATTCAGGAGAGTTAGAGGGAAAAGTAGGAGAAAGAATAGACTACAGTACAGCAGATGAGATAAGAAAATTACTGGCTGCTGGTTATATACTGATTAATAATCCTTTTGATCCAAATAATAAAGTAAATTTCTTTAATGAAGACTCTCAAGAATTCACGCTTACTTTTAAACATGGTAAAGAAGAAATAACTGCCAAAAATTTAAAGTATGGTTGCCATTTAGAGGATGTTCAAATGAAAGGTGAACAAGTAGTTCACTATGTTGGACTCGATCAAAGTATTCCTGACAAGGTTACTGAGGTTGCTTTTAATAGAAAAATTATTTATGACAAAGTCACTAAGAAAAAATTATTAACTAATACCTGGCAACCAGAAAAGTATTCCTTTCCTTTAGTTGCAAGCCCGGCTGTGATGAACTATACACCTGATAAGGCAGTAATTGGTGGAGAGACAGCAACTATTCAACAGCCAAAATATGAATATGTAGTCACTTATTCACCTAATAAGAAAAATGCTAGAAGGCAAAAAGCTGAAATAAAATTTATTGACGTTGATGATAACAACCGCGAATTAGCAACTTCTGGAGAATTAAAGGGAAAACCTGGAAAAGAAATACCTTATGATACCGCAGAGGTTTTGAAAAATTTAACAGCTAAGGGATATGAAGTAGTTACTAATGATTTTGATTCTGAGGAACAGAAGCCGGTTTTTGGAAATAGTAGAGACTATGTTCAAATCTTTTTTGTGGTTTTAAAGCATAAAAAACAAGTAGTTAATTCTGAACATCCATTTTCAGGAATTGATGCAAGTTTGTATGAAAAAGAAGTTCATCGAACAATTCGTTTTTCAGGAGTAAATAGTAAAAAACTAGATGATGTAGTTCAAACAGCTATTTTAAAACGGAACCTAACAGTTGATCTCGTAACTAAAAAAATTATTCCAGGAGAATACACAAGTCAATGGCATAGTAGTGAAACTTACCCGTCAGTCTCCGTGCCTGTAGTTTCGGGATATCATACTAAGATTAGTGAAGTAGTAGCCTCACCAGGAGAAAAACAAGATATAAATGAAGAAGTTAAATACTATCCAAACGGATATTTAATTCCTGTTGATGTAAATCATAATGAATTTTCAGAAATAGATAAAAAGCAACTAATTACTAATTCAATTGATCCAACTAAGGTAGTTTTACCGGAATTAGACCTAAAAAATATTGTCTTAAAACAAATTAAAGAAGTGAAAATTGCAGACCCGACTCGTAATTATGAAATTCCATATTTATTAGTTCATAAATATGTTGCAGTCGATGAAAAACATCCCCAAGAAGTAGTAAGTCCGGCATATTACCGCCGAATTGTTACGGCCCGAGTTCATTATCAAGGAGCTGGAGACCAGACTCCTCCAGATGCCGAACAAACAGTGCGTTGGACAAGAACAATTACTTATGATGAAGTAAGTAAAGAAATTATTGAGAACGGGATGTATACGACCGACTGGGTAGCTGATAAAGATATTTTTGAAGCAACTCCTACACCTGTAATTAAGGGCTTCGCCGCAAATATTGGCTTAATTGGCGAACACCCAGTTACGGAAACTGACTTAATGGCTACAATTACCTATACTCCGCTTGGAAAGATGATTCCGGTTGATGAGCATGGAAATGAAATTAAAAATGCTATGCACCCAACATACGTTAATGATCCATATGATCCTGTGCGTGTCCTCTTTACTGAAGAAGTACCAGAAGTGCCAGGATATGCACCAGTTAAAAATACAATTTCTGTCAATGATCCTTTTACGGATATTAAGGTAGCCTATACTTTAAAGCCACGCTATATTCCTGTGAATAGCGAACATCCTTATCGTCCGATTAAGCCAACTTTGTATAGTGTCCCAGTTAAAGAAATAATTAAATATCAGGGAGCTGGAGACCAGACCCCAATTACTAGAATTCAGGGTGCTAATTGGACGAGAACTTTGACTGTTGATGAGAATACGGGTGAATTAGTAGATGCCGGTAAGTATACAACAGGATGGTTAGTAGACAAGAAGCAATATATAGCAGTAAAAACACCAGTCATTGATGGTTATCATGCAGACAAAAATATAATTGATGAAGAAAAAGTAAAAAAAGCCGATCTAAACTTCACGGTAACTTATAAAGCCAATGGACGAATAGTACCAGTTGATACAAAAGGAAATGTTTTGAAAGGTGTAGAGCAGCCATTCTATGTAACAGATCCAAGCGATGCGACTAAAGTAATCAAAATACAAGGTGTACCGAGAATCATGAATTATATTCCAGAACAAGCAACAATTACGGTAAGGAATGCTAGCGAAAATACACCGGTTAGATATTATACTTTTGATGAAATGAGTGAGTTAAAAGCAGAATCTAAAGAAATAGCTCAAGAAAAGAGTAAAGATATAAAACCAAAGAAAAAAGTTGAGGAAAAAACTGAAGAGAAGGAAAAGGAAAAAGAGCACTCATTAAAAACAGAGGAAGAAAAGAAAAAAACAAGTAAAAAAGATATAGGTTTAAAATCTATGTTTCCATGGCTTAAATAGTTATATAACAAGATAAGTATATATTTTTGTTATATAAAAATTTATGTTAAAGCACCATTTCTATCTTTAAATAGAGTGGTGCTTTTTTCTTAGGAAAATTATAGACAGTTAAAAGCGTAACTTAAAATAACAAAGCATAATAATTGATCTATTTTGCAATATAAAAACAATATATAAAAGCAGAATATTATTCGTAAAATAAACATATTTTTTTACATAAAAAGTGCTGAATTCTATAAAAATACAGGGTCAAATAGATAATGTGACCTATTAAATAACTCTCTAACCTATTTTTGCAATAAAAAATCTTTGTTATAATAACACTAACATTTTGATAGTATAATCAAAAAGTGTGATTATATGAGATTAAATGGAGGGAAAATAGGGATGTTATCCAAGAATAACTACCAAGAACGCTTAAGAAAAATGGATGATAAACAAGAACGTTTTTCAATCCGTAAATTTTCTGTTGGTGCAGCTTCTGTATTAGTGGGTACAGCAGTATTGAGCATGCAAAATGTTCAAGTTGCTCATGCTGATACAGTGAGTGATACTGATAAAAATACAACTGATTTGACCTCAAAAACTGATGATCAACTTAAAAAAGATGCTTATGATCAAGTTGTTTCTGAAGATCAAAATAATGCTACTAAGACTGCTGATACGACTATGGAGAGTCAAGATAACAAGGTAGCTTCTTTTAGTGTGCCTAAAAATGAGGGTGAATTTACAGATTCTACAACAGCAGGTACGTGGTCAGTAACTACTGATGAAAATAATAGTACTAAAAATAATGAAAATGAAAATCAAGCTTCAGAGGCTGTTAATACAACTGAAGAACCTAAGAATGATGCAGTAAAAAATGATAGTGATAGTACTGCTTCAGCTCAAGAAAATCATGAAAATAATGATAATAAAGTAGCAGAAACAAAAGCTAAGGAAGACCAAACAAAAGTTGATACTCCACAAGTAACTGCTACTACAAATTCAGCTAATAACAGCGAAAAGATAGAATCCAATCAAACTGCGGAAACTAATAGCGCAACTTTCAATATAAATAGTAATACTTCAAATACCGCGCTTTTTTCAGCAGCTGCCTTAAGTGAAAGTAAACTTCAAGCAGTTACTCCACGTGCGAGCCAAGCTAACACAGCTACTCAAGCTCAAAATAATAATTACAACTTAGTAACTAATGCAAGCGCGCTTCAACAAGCTATTAATTCTGGTGCGGCTGGTGTTAATATCGATAGAAGTATTGATGCATCCAACATGGATTTAGTAATCAATAATACTTTTACAATTGTTGGTATTAACGATGCAGCCGCTCTTAATTTGGGTCAAAAGTCTCTTAACAATTCTGGTAACCTAACCCTTCAAGACATTACTATTAATGGTTCCATTTCGGGAAATGGTACTGTAAACATTAAGGGTAACGTTACTTCTAACGTAAATAGTATTAACTCATCAGTTCCAACTCAGGATCAATACAATGCTCAGAATTACACTGGTGGTAGAAATAATTTTAAAAATTCAAATATTACTGGTAGTCGCGTAAATATTGAAAATGGTGCTTCATTAACTGTTAACAGTTCAGAGATTAATGATGGTATTAACTTAAGTGATGGGGGAGCAGTTAAGGTTGGTGATAACGCTACTTTAAATGTTAACTTAACTAATGCTTCGACTAATGCTGCTCGCTACCACACTGCTGGTGTATTTGCTAAGAATGGCGGTAATTTCATCAGTGGCTATAAGTCAAACGTTAACTTTAATACCGGCTTAGGCCAAGCTATTTCTATCGGAACTACTCGCCCAACTGGAACTGATTCTGATAGATTTGGTGGATATGGTGCCCGTTCAAGAAATGATGGACCAACCCTAGTTAAGTTAGGCGACTCCTCAACTTTTAACTTTACTGGTCGTGACGGTATTATCTTAGGTAATAATGCCAACTTTATTTCTGGTGAAAATTCAAATGTTCATTTTGAAAATAAGGGTCGTGGAGTTGCCTTAGACTTAGCTGCTAACTCAAACATCGAAATTTCTAAACATTCTATTACCTACTTCCACTCAGTTGGTAAAACTGGAACATCAGGTAGTTATGATGGTTACAACTATATTGGGGTTAACGAAGGCGGTAATATTACTGTTGACGAATATGCAACATTCCGTGTAATTCTTGAAGGCCGCGGTGATAACCCATGGGATGACGTGGTTTCCTTAGATTCAAGAAATGCTAATACTAATGCGGCTTTCACTTCTAAAACAGGTGCAATTGTTGATATTCGTGATGATAATACTAACTTCTATGCAGAATTAATCTCTTTCCCATTAGGTGGATCTAATTCTAGAATTGATATTCATGACCCACTAATGCTTAACTTGCAACGCTACTCTAATGGAGGGGCAACTACTGGTTGGATGGCAACTGGTGGTGACATGATTAATACTACTTCATCCCAATATACTGCTAACTTAATCTATATGTCAGGCAGTAAAGGGGTATTTAGTGTTGATGGTAGTGACTATGTTGTATATCAACGTATTAAGTCAGATGGTTCTAAGTAAATTTGGTTGAATGTTAATGGTGTTAACATTCCAATGAGTGGATTCCAAACTAAAGATATTTGGAATAACCAGGCAAATCCAGATGTATCAATTAATGGTAATGGCTTAACTGGTGGTATTAGAGCTAACCAAGTTCATAACTCTAATGGTTCCCCATTAACTGGTACAGATGCTCCATATTACGGTATTTCTACTCAGCGTGCTAGTCACCAAATTTGGTTCCCACATAAGACCCAAATGGAAATAGTTGGTACGCACTCTAACACTATTAAATATGTTGATGAAGATGGTAATCAATTATTTGACGATAAAACCCAAAACCTTAATTTAACACGTAAGCTAACTCTTGATATTACCGACGATAAGATTGAAGAAATTCAAAAGTATGCTTTATCTCACAGTGCAGATGAAACTTTAGAATATATCAAGAACGCACAAGGTGTAAGTGAAGATTCTGGTTGGATTTATACAGATGATCAAGGAAATACAATTACTAATCCATATGCTGAAGTTGTTTCTCCAGTTAAGGATGGATTCACTACTTCCATTGAATCTTCAAACGTTCCAGGAATTACCGCTGGTGCCGATGGTACTTCTGTAACTGCTAAATTGCAGTACAAAGAAGATCTTGTTCAAAATGGTGAATTATCTCAGAACTATAAGAATAATGAACTTAGTGCTATTTTGCCTGATAACTATGAAACTGTAGTTGTTTACAAGAGAGCACAAGAAGTAAAGAACACTCTTAAGTTCTATGATGATACAACTAAGTCATACATTACTACTGCTCCTGATCAAACTGTAACTGGTAAAGAAAACGATGATATTAACTTTGAAAATGGGTCTACCACTGTAAGTTCATTAGAAAATCAAGGCTATAAATTCATTAACGTAACTGATGGTACGCCTGACAATCCTAATGCAACTGTTTTAGCTGGAAATTCATTTAATGAAGTTAACTTCGGTAAAGTTGGAAAAGATGGTAAAACTTTTGTTGTTCACTTAGTTCATAACCAAATTCCAGTAGGTCCAGATACTCCTGATAAGCATGGGGTAGATCCAGATCAAGTAAAGAAAACATACACATCAACTCTTCACTATCAGGATAGTCAAGGCAATACCTTAAGTCCTGATAAACAACAAACTTCAACTTGGACTCGTCAAGTTACTGTTGATGCTGTAACTAACCAAATTATAAACAATGGTCAGTATGATACTGAGTGGTCATTGCAAGACACAGATAGTAAGTATAATGACTTCACGGTACCAGTAATTGAAGGCTATGTTGCTAGAAAGAACACTAACAACGGTGCAGCTGTAAGTGCTATAGTTGCAGGTCAAAATAAGGTACAACAAAACCTTGAAGATACCGTTGTTTACGATAAAGTTGGTAAGCTTGTGCCAGTTGACCCAGGAAATAATCCAATTCCAGATGCTCCAACTCCAAGCTATCCAAATGATCCAACAGATCCAACTAAAGTAAAGCCAAATCAACCAGTCCCAGATGTTCCAGGCTATACTCCAGTTGATCCAACACCGATAACTCCAGTTGATCCAACTAAGGATACCCCAGTTCCTTATACTAAAGATGCAACGAAGGCTGGTTTGACTGTTCAATATATTGATCAAGATAATAACAATAGTGTAATTAAGTCCGATTCAGTGGATGGTAATATGGGTGATAAGATTACCTATACTACTAACAGTTCAATTTCAGATTTAATAAATAAAGGTTATATTCTGGTAACTGATGGTTTCACTGGTCAAGCAGGCGATGATTTTACTAGTGAGAATAACGGTAAAATTTATCAAGTTATTTTCAAACATGGCATACGCCCAGTAACTCCAGAAAATCCTGCAGATCCAGATAAACCGGTTGATCCAAATAATCCGAACACTCCAACTCCAAGTAATCCAAACTTGAGCAAGACAGACTTACAAAAGACCATTACTCGTACGGTTGAATATAAGTACGACAATGGTACACAAGCACATGAACCAGTTAAGCAAGAATTGACATTTACTGGTGAAGGTACAATTGACTTAGTAACTGGTAATTTAGTAACTGTCGATAATGCTGGTAATATCACCAGTCAAAACGGCCACATTACTTGGAATCAAGATAGCCAAAACTTTGATGCAGTTCCTGCAGTTGACCATGATGGTTATTACATTTCAGGGGTTAATAAGAATAATTCAACTGCTAATGTTGATAACCAAAGTGGTGCTGTAAGTAGTGAAACAGTAACACCAACAAGTCAAAATAGTAATATTGTAATTACTTTAACTAAGAATCCAGATGTTCCGGAAGCTGCTAAAGGTACGATTAATTATATTGACGATACTACTGGTCAAGTTATTGAAAGTGCCAACTTTGCTGGTAGTGTTGGACAAAAGATCAATTACACTACTGCTGATAGCATCAAAAACTGGGAAGCTAAGGGATATAATTTAGTATCTAATAGCTTCAAGGATGGCGAAGAAGTATTTACTAATGGTAATAATGAATTTGAAGTTCACTTAGTACATGCAACTACACCAATTACTCCTGATAACCCGGGCAAGCCAGGTGAACCAGTAGATCCATCTAACCCAGATGATCCACACAAATATCCAGATAATTATGTACCACAAGATTTAACTAAGACTGTAACGCGTGATGTAACGTATGTGTATGCAGATGGCAGTCAAGCAGAAGAGCCAGTACACCAGGAAGTTAAATTTACTGGTAATGGATATCTTGATCTAGTAACAGGAGAGTATGTCACTGTTGATAACAGTGGTAACATCACTGGTAAAGGTCAAATTAATTGGACTCCAGAAAATGCCAACTTTGATGCAACTAAATCAATTGATACTTCTAAATATCAAATTATTGGTATTAGAGAAAACAACACGGTAGCAAGTGTGGATCAAACTACTGGTGTTGTTGCAGCTGAAGCTGTAACTAAAGATAGTAACAATAGTTCAATTGTAATTACTTTAGCTAATAAACCAACTCCATCAGTTGAGAAGGGCTCAATCACCGTGCGTGTTCACGATGTAACTGATAATGTTGACTTACCACAATATGGTAAGGAAAGTGGTGAACAAGAAGTTGGTACAAGCTTTACTTATGACAAGGATAGTGTAATTACTGAACTTACTAATAAGGGTTACAAGATAGTTGATAGAGGAGCAGATATACCAACTGAGGTAGTTCAAGGCGCAAGAACTATTACTATTTTGGTAGAACATGATACAGTTCCAGTAACACCAGATAAACCAGGTAAGCCAGGGGAACCAATTAACCCTAATGATCCAGATGGACCTAAGTGGC
>ERZ777011.2708-NODE-2708-length-13163-cov-3.453921_pt1 | contig 13163 bp, 14 predicted proteins | sample MGYA00374964_ERZ777011 | MGnify/ENA primary metagenome ERZ777011 (study PRJEB29310, sample SAMD00008975) | mouse gut metagenome | study: EMG produced TPA metagenomics assembly of the Metagenome analysis of fecal microbiota from mouse which was promoted...
ATGCTTTGCACAGTTTCCTGTAATTCTTCTGGGAAGGATTTTTCCTCTCTCAGACACATATCTTTTTAACTTGTTTACATCCTTGTAATCAATCACATTGTCCTTGCCACAAAATACGCAAACTTTTTTTCTTCTGCGCATTCCAACCTTTTTTCTCATGGGAGAATCGGACTTCTCTGCTTTATTATATGCCATAATTATTGCCTCCTATCTAACATATCCTTTTAATTAAAGGGCAGCTCCTCGTCTATTCCATCCGGAATATTCATGAAGCCATCGCCAACCCCTGAGGGTTCGGGCGCCCTGTTCATACCGCCGGAAAAACCCCCGTCCATACCGGCATTACTGCTGCTGTTTTTGCTCTCGGCAAATTCCTGGTCTTCCACTACCACATCCGTGGTATATACCTTAACTCCATCTTTGTTGGTATAGCTGCCTGTCTGGATGCGGCCCGTCACTAAAACCTTGGTTCCTTTCCTGAAATATTTCTCAGCAAACTCACCGCTTCTTCCAAAAGCCACACAGCCTATAAAATCCGCAGTATTTCCATCGTTATTATTCCGGGTGAACCTGCGGTCTACGGCAAGTGTATATCTGGCTATTGCCATTGAATTCTCCCCCTGTGAGTATCTCACTTCGGGATCCCTTGTCAAACGCCCCATCAATATTACTTTATTCATACCTGCCTCTACTTTCCAGCATATCCTTCGTATACGCTTTATGCCTTGTCCTGTCTAACGCATAAAAATCTGATAACATTGTCCATAATGCGAACACGATTTTCGATTTCAATAGGCGCGGAGCTTTCAGCTTCAAACTGGATAAAATAATAAAAGCCTTCTTTCATCTTCTGAATTTCATAAGCCAGTCTCTTCTTGCCCCAATCGTCAACATTTGTAATCGTACCGCCGAATCTTTCAATCAGCGCCTTACATCTGTCAACCACTGCTGTTCTTTCCTCTTCTTCGATTCTCGCATTTACAACAACGGCTAATTCATATTTGTTCATGCTTAAGTTACCTCCTTTTGGTCTCTGGCCCCCTTTAGGGAGCAAGGAATATGTTGCTTCGCTATCTGCGAAAGTTAAAACATACCACGGATAAATATCATAGCATGATTTGTTTTACTTTTCAAGAGTTTCTTTTACTTCTTTACGCTTTCCAACGGTCCGCACAGTAAATGCAAAGTTCTGGGCCGAATAGTTGCCTTTCAACAACTGTTTTTCTCGCTCCACCCGCCAAGAAGCCGTTTTGCCTCCGACACAATCCCGCTGTCCGTTCTGTAAATTTCGTATTCGCTCATTGTGGCAATCCCCATGGGAACCCCTTCCTTCCGGTAACGCATACCGCTGTCCACAATTTTTTTTGCCGACATATGATAACACGTGATATCCGTCTCCATCAGAAACTGTCCGATAACCTTTGGCGTTACTCCCGCCCCCGCCATCAGCTTCGGCCCTCCTTCTTCTCTCCGGATCTTACCAAGCGCTTTTATAAGTTCAATCCCTTCCAAACAGTTTTCTTTCTGCCCGGAGGTCAATATGGTGTCAATTCCAAGTTCTCCTGCCTGTCGGTATGCTTTAACAGGATCTGCACACACATCAAAAGCTCTGTGCAGCGTCACTTTCATGTCCCCGGCTATTTCCATAAGGGCTTTCATCTGTTCCATATGAAGGCTGCCATCCTCCTTAAGACACCCGATTACAATTCCCTGCGCGCCGGCTTTTTGAAATAATTCCGCTTCCCTTTTTAGTATTTCAAACTCATGCTCCGTATAAAGGAAGTCTCCAAACCGTGGACGCAGCAGTACCCGGACAGGAATGTCGATAAAATGTTTGATCTGTTCAAACAAGGCAATACCGGGGGTAATTCCTCCGATGATTAGTCCCGCGCACAATTCCAGACGATCCGCCCCGCCCTCTGCAGCCGCCAGGGCCGACTCCACACTATCCACACAGCATTCCAAAATATAATTCTCCATAAGCATCTCCCTCCATTTCCCTCCGCCATTTACCTTTGTTATTTACCTTTGTTATTGTTTCTATTTTAATACAACTTACCTCTCCGGCACAACATTAATATTCTCACAGTCTGCGCGGTAAATGCGCAGATCCGGGCCGAATAGTTACTCTTGATAACCCTGACAGCTGCGTGTTATGCTAAATAAAATGGTTCCGCTTTGCTAAAGTATTACTTGCAAAACCCATCAAACGCCGACACCCTTTGCCAATGTCATTAAGTTTAGCGTAAAACCAGCCGGGAGGAAAATAAAATTCTGGGGGAGCCCCTTAAAAAGCGTCGGCACTTGGTGAGGTACTTCACGAACCTGGTGTCCGCTACGCTTTTTACGGAAACATCGCAAAATAACAGATTCATACAATATATAGCAGCTATACTCAAAGAGTTAAACACATATTTTTGAACTGCTGATTTGTGACATTCCCCGGCTGAAAGGCTACTGCCGGACAATAAATAATAAACAATCATTTTAAAATGTAACAGGGAGGCGCGTCATGCTTCAAATCGCCATATGTGATGACGAAAGCTTTTATAGGGAAAAAATACAAAAACTTCTTAAGAATTATCTCGATAGTCATCATTTAATTTATAACATCTGTTTTTTTGCATCCGGAGAAGAATTTTTATCCCAAAATGAAAATAGCGCCAAATACGATATTGTCTTTATGGATATCAGCATGAAAGAACTAAACGGCATTGAAACCGCTATGCGGATGCGTTCCTTCCATTCCGATACCTTCCTTGTGTTTGTGACAGCCTTTATTGATTATGCCTTGGAAGGCTATAAGGCAAACGCAGTCCGCTATATTATGAAGGATACCCTTGATGTTTCCATAAAGGAATGTATGGACGCCATCTTACGGAAAATGCGCACCGCCCAGATAGTCTTTTCCTTTACGGAAGGCGAGAGGAAATTATATACCGACAATATCCTCTATATCGAAAGCATGAAACATAAATCTGTTTTTTACTATATGGAAACCGGCTTGACACATTATCAGCTGTACGGCAAGCTGGATGCCATTGAGCAAAAGCTGTCAGGCTACGGCTTTCTGCGCATTCATAAAAGCTTCCTTGTAAATATGAAGCATATCTGCAAAATCAATAATTACACCGCTTATCTGGATACCGGATTAAAGCTGCCCATTCCGCGTTCCCGTTACCGGTCCGCCAAAGAAGCGTTCGTCACATACAAAGGATCGATATAAAAAAGCAAAAGAAAAAGTGCAATATAAGCAAAGTAGAAAGGATCGATATAGATGGAAGTTATCATAAGATGTGTTATTTTATCTTTTCTGATGGCCGCAGGCTGCAATCTGTTCTTTGAAACTTTACTGCCGAGACGTATCTTTCGCTGTAAATGGCTTTGCCATATGGCGCTTCCCACATTTATGGCCGGATTTCTGCTGATTTCTTTTACGCCAATTCCGCCTTATATCCTCCAGCCGGTTCGTTTTGTTTTGGTTGTTATGCTAACAGCTCTGCTTTATTTTAAAACAAGTATCGTGCGCTGCCTGGCATTTTCTCTGCTGCTTTGCAGTATTTATTGGGTAACATCTGTTTTTTATGTCTCTGTCATCTTTCTTTTTCCACCGTTTTTGCGTGGGAACCTTACCTCATCTGCCGAATACATAACAGAAAGTATTTTTATCTGTCTGATATTGATTTTTCATAATAGATTTAAAGATCATTCTGAAAAATGGACCTCTTTAAGCCGGACATTTACAAGCTTCTTTCCCCTTCTCAGCATCATTGTCATTCTGTCAATCAGCATGATAGATGTAAGCCAAACCACAATAGATAGCCGGGCTATGTTTGCCGCAGTGTCCGGTTTTGCAGTTATTCATCTGTGCTATTTCTATTTCATCAGCAAAACTATGGATAAGGAAGAGGAAATGCAGCGGCTCCGTCTGCTCCACGAGCGGACGCAAAATCAAATGACTCTTTACCAGGATATGCAAAAAAGCTATGAACTGCAAAGGAGACAGCTTCATGATTATAAAAATCAGCTTGGATGCATTCAGGGAATGTTAGAGGACGGGCAGGCGCAAAACGCCCTTTCCTATGTTTGCAAACTGACGGGAACCCTTTCCCAAAGTGCGGGCCTTATTAGCACGGGCCATAAGGTGGTGAACATCATCCTGAACAGAAAATATCAGGAAGCCACCGAAAAAGGAATTACAATGACTCTTTCCATAAATGACTTATCAAAGCTTACCATCAGCGAAGAAGACATTGTCATATTGCTTGGGAACCTGCTTGACAATGCAATTGCCGCCTGCGAAAAGCTGGATGATGACAGGATAATCCGATTTAAAATGACCCTTGAAAACAGCCAGCTGATTCTCTCCGTCCGCAATCCTGTAAAGGAGCCAATTCTAATAAAAGATAATAGAGTCGTCGTCAAAAATAAAAACAGCTCCCGCCATGGAATCGGTCTCTTAAACGTGGATTCCGTTATCCATAAACATGACGGCACCAGTGTTCTCAAATATGATAACGGATGGTTTTATTTCTCCGCCATTATTCCATAGCGTCTTTTTTTGCTCTCCCACCGTCTGTTCATGCCATAGCCGTTGATTTTAAGAAACCGCAAAATATAATAAAAGTAACTGAAAGCAAAACGGTATGCTTTGAAACATATTTTTTAAACGCAGCCTTCCGCTTAAAGGCAAATTTACAGATGGAAAAGGATTGAGAAGGGAGCATGGCTATTATTATGGCAAAAGGAAAACAACTGTTACTTTTATTTATCATTGGGAGCATATTTCTGTGCGCCTGCGCCGGAAAAGTATCATCAAAAGCTGACGGCGCAAATTCTGCCGGTACAGGCGCTAATCGTATAAAAAGCGGGGCAAAAGACGGGGACGATAAAACCAATTCGCCGGAATATACCGCGGAATGCGTCATGAACAGTCTGAAAACCTTGGATTTGGATACCTTTAATACGTATACGGACAATTATGTGTCCACCACCCGCAACTGGATTGGCGTTCCAACTGCAAGAGAATATCGGGTCTTTCAGGAACTGCTAAGGCCCTCCTTTCTAAAAGGGAAACATTATAACCGCAACTATCAACTTTCCCAAAAGATTACACAGAACCTTTCATGGGAAATAACAGGCGTTCGGGAATTTGGTCAAAATGCGGAAATCGACATGAATATCACCAATCTTGACATGTCCCTGGCCACAGGGAATTATATTGTGTTCCTCCTGGAAAACATGTCTCAAAGCAACGGCGTCGGTCTCGGCTCACTGATAAAAGATATGTCTGATTTAAGAGGAAATATGGAAGGCTTTTTATCCATTATAGATTTCATGGATTCCGCTGAGACCTGCACCATAAGCGTTACTCTTACCGCATTTAAGGAAAACGGAAAATGGAAGCTTCATATCAGCGACGAATTTATCAACGCGTTTATGGGGAATATTGATTCGGAGGAATATCCGGAAGAAATCACATTGAAAATCGAGGAACTGGAAAAAGAAATTGAAAATAATGCGGCTAAGTGGGCGGAAGATTTTGAAAGGAAGGTAAATACATGGGTGGACTGAAGGGGAAGCGAAAGTGGAGAGGCTTTTTGATCAGGCCTCTCCATGTACGACTTTTTTTATTCTTTTTTCAATCTGGCTTCGCGGAATCATAATCTGGTGCCCGCATCCCACACACTTAAGCCGGAAATCCGCGCCAACGCGAAGCACATCCCATTCATAACTTCCACAGGGATGATTCTTCTTTAAAGTCAATCTGTCGCCCACCTGAATATCCATCCTCTGATGCCCTTCCCTTCATCCCAAAGTCAAATGTTTATGAGATGCTTTGCATCTCTATGATCAGCTGCCTGGCTCATTGCTCGCGAAAATAAATCCATAAACCTATAAAGCCGCAAATATTTCCCCGATACTTCCCTGTACCACCAGGTCCGCCGCTCCGTCTCTTGCCGTAGGCGTTTTGTTTACCAAAACCAGTTTATTTCCATTATAATAATCAATCAGACCTGCCGCCGGGTAAACCACCAGCGATGTGCCCCCAATGATGAGGACGTCCGCATTTCGGATGTAGGAAATGGCGTCCCTTAAGGTCTTATCATCAAGCCCTTCTTCATACAAAACCACATCCGGCTTAACGGCTCCCCCACATTCGTCGCACTTTGGCACGCCGTCCGCATGCAGCATATATTCCGCATCAAAAAACTTTCCGCACTTCTCACAGTAGTTGCGAAGCACGCTCCCGTGAAGCTCCAATACCCTTTTACTTCCTGCCGCCTGGTGAAGCCCGTCAATATTCTGGGTGATAACCGCCTTAAGCTTCCCCTCCTGCTCCCACTTGGCAAGCTTTAAATGTGCTGCGTTGGGCTTTGCCCCAAGGCACAGCATTTTGTCCTTATAAAAGCGAAAAAACTCCTCCGGCCTGCTCCTGTAAAAAGTATGACTCAAAATCGTCTCCGGCGGATAATCATATTTCTGATTATAAAGGCCGTCCACACTTCTGAAATCGGGAATGCCGCTTTCCGTGGAAACGCCTGCCCCTCCAAAAAAAACAATATTGTCCGTACCGTCGACAATCTCTTTTAATTTTTCAATTTGATTCATCTTAACCCCCATTTCTGCCAGCAGCCCGCAAATCAGGGCGCAAAGCACAAGCTTTCCTTAACATAAGGTCAATTCGCGAAGCATGCTTCCCCTTGCTTTCCTATCTCCTATGCCACTGGAAATCATGCAAACGAATAGCGCAAATGTTATATAAAACCACCTTTATTGTAACATATTTATAAAATTTATTCACCTGCTATCTGATTGAATCATTTTACATATTCCCCACAAAAAAATCTTTCAGAACGCCAAAAAATTCCCTTACCATATTATTACACTGCAAAAACGGCTCTCCTTTAGCGGCAATTCCGCACACATTGGCATAACCGGCCTTTTTTGCAATTTTCTCCGCCCTGAAAATATGGAAATTGTTGCTGACCACTCCCACGCTGTCTTTTTCCCGATCCAGAAATTCCGCCGAAAAAATCAGATTCTGGTAAGTATTTCCTGACCTGTCCTCCAGTAAAATTCTCTCCGGCGCAATTCCCTTTGCCACCAGATAATCGCACATTCCCCGGGCTTCCGACACAGGTTCGTCCACTCCCTGTCCGCCGGATACAATCACCTTTGTGTCAGGATTTTCCACAAGATAGCTTGCGGCCTCATCCAGTCTGTACCGGAGCGCCCTCGAGGGGCCGCTTGTTTTCATCTGCGCCCCAAGCACAATAAGATAGTCAAGACCCGAAGGACCTTTTTTAGAAAAGCTGCTGATGATACATCCTTCCACCCCCACAAACAATACTCCGCCAAGGCACAAAAGCGCGATGAAAGTCCGCCTGAACCATACAGGAATATGGTCAGGCCAGATTTTCTTTTTCAGGAGAACAGACATAACAAGCGCCCCCACTCCAAGAAACAGCCATAGGAAGGAAAAACCGCCGGCATGTCCCGTGTAAAAAATAATGCCAAAGAAATAAACCGTAAAAATAATTCCCAATAAAAGCAGTATAAAGCACATTTCCCTTTCCTCCTGCTGCCGGCTGCCATCACGCCGCTAAAGCCCCGGTTCAAAAAACCTGACAACACAATTTTTCACTCTTTGTGGCACAGGCGATGCATGAATTCTTCAAGAGATGATTTAGATTTTCTTAGGCGGCGTCCTTTGACGCCTTAGAAAATCTTCATCTCTTTTCCAGCATCCACACCCTCATCTGGTTAATCCCTCGATTCCCCCACGCATAGTAAGGAATAGCCGTAAGGGCTACAGGTTCGGAGGAAGGCGCCGTCTCCGAATAGAGCTGCTCGCTCCCCGTCATACGCACGCCGGGCACTTTAAGAAGCATCATTCCTTTAAAAAGCCCCTCTGTGCAAACCCTTTCCTTCGCTTTTGCCTCTTTACCCGTACAAACTCTCAAAGAATGAAGTTCGCCATTATCTATCCCTTCAAAGCAATACACAAGCGGCCCTCTCATAAGCGCAACACATCCCGCATCTTCTCGTACCGCCGTGTTGGCATAAATTTTCCTTATTCTCATATCGAAAGAAACTTCCAGGATATCTTCTTTTCCCCACACTCTTTCCAGATAACAATATCCGTCCTTCCTGCAGGAATCCACGTCAATTTCTTCCCCGTTCAACAAAACCTTTGGATTTTGAGCCCATGCCGGTATCCTGACGGCTATTTTAAAAGCAGACTTTTGTTTTCCCTCCACATGGTAAACCACCCGTCCTTCCCATGGATAACTGCTGTGGACCGAAATAAACGCCTTGTCCAAATCAAACTCTCCGCCCAGGAACAAATGGCTGTAAACGGCGTCCTCCCCCTCGCTCCATGCATACTGTGCAAGGGAAGTAAGCAGTCTTGCCAGATTGGGAGGACAGCATGCGCAAGTATACCACCCCTGCCGCTGCGGCCGAACATGCTTATAGCCAAATATTTCTCCTGAAATTCCCGGGTTGACCTCCAGGGGATTTACATAAAAGAATTTCTTTCCGTCCATCTGCATACCGCTGAGCACCCCGTTATACAACGCCTGCTCTAAAATATCCGCATATTTCCCGGCAGGCTCTATGTCCAGCATCCTTTTTGCAAAGAAAATCAGCCCGATAGAGGCGCAGGTCTCCGCATATGCCATATCGTTGGGAAGATCATAATCTTTTGTAAAAGCTTCTCCCTCCACAGTAGAGCCAATTCCCCCTGTAATGTACATCCTTTTCTGAGTGATATTATCCCACAGCCGTACGCAGGCCTCATACAATTCTTCATCGCCCGTCCGCCCCGCAATATCCGCCATTGCGGTGTACATATACACAGCACGCACGCTGTGCCCCTCCGCCGTCCGCTGCTGCCTTACAGGGGCAAAGCTTTGGTTATAAAAAGTGTTCTCCGGATCCATATGAAAGTGATCCCAGTCTCTTTTCTGCTTTTCCTCCTTAAAATAATTGGGATTCTGTCCTCTCTCGTCGATAAAATATTTTGCAAGCTTCAAATATTTATCTTTTCCCGTTACGTCATAAAGGCGCATCAGCCCAAGCTCTATTTCCTGATGCCCCGGAATGCCCCTCTCCTTGTCCGTGCCAAAACGTCCCTCTATATGGTCCGCCATGCGCTCCATCACATGCAGAAATTTATCTTTCCCCGTCGTCTCCGCATAAGCGGCCGCCGCCTCCATCATATGGCCTGCGCAGTAAAGCTCATGGCACTCAAGCAGATTCTGCCAGCGGTGCTCCGGCTCCTTAATGGTAAAATAAGTATTCAAATACCCGTCCGGCTGCTGGGCCTTCTCAATGATATCAATAATAGCATCCACCCGCTGCTCCAGCTTCTTGTCGGGCTTTATTACCAGGGAATACGCCGCCCCTTCCAGCCACTTTGCCAAATCGCTGTCCTGAAATACCATCCCATAATATTCTCCCTGCTCCATTCCCGCCGCAATCCGTAAATTGGCCAGCGCATGGCTTTTCTCCACATCGGGAATCTCATCCTTAAATACCTTTTCCTGATAGGGAATCATCTCGTCTGTCACCAATTCCTGCACAGGGCTCCAAAAGCTGTCTTTTACCTTGAGCTGATTTAATTTTACTCTTTTTAACCGGTTCATTTCGCCCTCCATTCTTACCCTCAAATTTATTTCACGATTCTGATGCCGCCAAACGCCGAAGTGCTTCACCAATCGGCTTATCGCATTAAACCCTTTGCGCATAGTATGACCTTTTCCCAAGGATAAATCAAGCTTTATTTTGCAGCAAAAACAAGGGCTGTTGCAAATTTGCAGGTTCATACAATATATAGCGTCCATATTCCACAGAGTGGGATATATATTGTAGAAACGCTGCGTTTTGCGACAGCCTCGTGCTTTTCTGATAACTTCAATTCTTCATTCCACAAAAAGATAAATATTTTTATCCTATCCGGCATTTTACCGCTCCGCGGTTTATTTTTCCTTTACCGGAATCCAAACCTCCGCATAATATTCCGGATCCTGCGTGCCTTTCTGGTAATCGGCGGGATCGCTGTAATACTCGATGTTATACCCTTCCGCTATCTCATACCGGCTTGCCGGAAGCCATTCGGAAAAAATTCTCCTGTTAACCTCCTGCAAAGGAAGCGGCATAGGACCTTTGCAGGGAAATACCGCCCATGTGTGCTTCGGTACTTCGTATACTTCCAGATTTTTTGCTTCGGCTTCCCCGGCCTTATAATCATCGGCTATCATATACCGGAACTGATTACCTGCCATCTCTTCGTCAAAACAGATTCCGTACGTCCCCATAACCGGTTTTTCCTCTGCCTGAACATAAATTTCGTCCCAATATTCCGGGATCTTCGTGTTTGCATCTTCGTAGGAAAACATCCTTGATACGCCCATTACCCTGAATGCGTCTTTTTCTTTGATTTTATATTCCATCACTGTACCTCCATCTAATGACAATTTAATGTGTAAGGGTGCAAATGCCTTGAGCAAAGCGCCGTTTCTTCTTACATCGCTGGGCGTGCTCCCATGGAACCGCGTAAACGCCTTTGTAAAACTATCCGGCGAGTCATAGCCATATTTCATTGCAAGATCAATGACCCTTATCTCCGACGACAACAATTCGCCGCCCGCCAGGGACAGCCTTCTCATCCGGATATATTCCGTCACAGTGTATCCGCATAACATGGAAAACCCTTTATGGAAATAAAAGGCGGACAAATTCACCTGGTCGGCAATCTCGCTGACCGTCAGGTCTTCGGCAATATTTTTTTCAATATATGCAATCGCATCTTCTATGGCTTTCGTCCAATTCATACGGCGCCCTCCTGCTTTTATACCTGTATTTCGTTTTCATCCCTTTGGAAACCAATAAGAAATCCTGCTCAAAAAACAAGATTCGGGTTCTGTCCTAAGCCCATAGTAAACAAAATTTCTAACATCGTTTGCTATGAACGATATTTCTATGACATATTTAAAAGTTCGGCTCCATGAGCGTGGTCTCCCACCAAAGGGCTGTTTAAAATTCTAAATTTTCTTTCCTGCTGCCACAGCTTACAGAGAGCATCAAAATTTTTATCCGGTTCTAAGAGCCATTCTGCCAGCTGATCCAATTCCTGCAATTCACACTCCGTCAGAGATGCGAGCCTTCCGTCTAAGTAAGCCGGCAGGAAGCTGTAGGTCAGTTCATGATTCATAAGCGCATGAAAATCATAAACCAGATAACGAACAAGTGCGGGAAGGCCGCAGGTTCCCAGACTGTCCGCAAATAAATACCGCTTTCCATCCGTTTTTCCCCTGCGCACATCCAGATAAGCCTTCGCGGTCCAGTCAAAGCGCTCATAGGGTATATCATATTGTGTAAGGGGCATACCCCCTTCCTCATAAAAGCCATCCGCATCAAAAGTAACCCATCTGCTTTCCTCTTTGCTGTAATACTGGTTAATCCAGTGATCCATGCTGACGCCCTCCTTAAAGTAAGGCGCGAACCCGGCACGGCTCCTTGCAGGAATTCCCTTGGCTTTTAAGATTGCGCTCATAAGCACCGACACATAGCGGCATGTCACCACCAGCTTATCCTCCACCTTCCTGTCCTTCACAAATCCCCTTTCGTCCAGCCGAAACAGCTCCGCCGTAAGGGCAGACGCCGTAAGGAAGACATCGTCCTCACACCGCAGACGATACCATGGATAGCGGTTCATATCGCCATACAAAAGATTCTCATTGGCATTTGTATTCCCCTCTTTTAAGGTTACCCTGTGTATCACCTGACTGCAGACCAGCCGGCCCAGCACGGGAATCTCATCGGGCAGAGAGCGGAAATAATCTTCATAGGGGCCTGCATAAGTATAAACCCCTGCCCTTTTATAATGCTCCAAAACATCATTTTTCACAGACCTGCACCTCCAAAACTTTTTCCGGGAATTCTTTTTGGTCATAACCTTTTATTCTTAACATTTTTGAAAATATATTTTCTTCCCGGTAGCAGTTTCAATATAACATCTTAAGATGCGGTTTTCCCGACAATATATGCCCGCTTTTGTCCGGTTTGCACAATCCGTGCCATTTTATGGTTATTCTTTATAGTTATGCTTTATGGCCATGCTTTTCATGGACTCTCCGATAAGTGCAAAGTTTGGGGCCAAATGTTCGCTTTGATTTTTCCGCTTCCATTTCCTGCCGTATCTATTTCTTGCTTTCCTTGTTTTTTAGATGCTCCCTTACCATTTTGTCTATCGTGTCGCGTGAAAGCGGATAGTGATATTCCTTTATGATTTTATCCGTATCGTATCCCAAATCCACCAGATGCCTGATTGCGCCCCCGTAGGCAAAATCCTGTACAAAACTGTGAAGCGCTTCGTTAAAATATTGATTTTCCAAATTTTTCCTCATTTCTGCGAGGTGAACGAAGTTCACCTTTGCTTTATTTGCGCCCCGTCGCAGCGCTTTAGCAAATCCATCTATACTCTTTTTCCTGACGTTACTATGATGTTATTATGAAAACCCTGAAATTGCAAGCTCCTGATATAATAATATAATAGGTTCGGATGTGATTGAAAAAATCCGGATTATATGTTAGTATGGAGATGCGAAAACGAAGAAAAGGCAGGTGGGGATATTGACAGCGACCAAACAGCACCAGGAAGATTTACGGCGCCTGCGTGACTTACGGCCCATTGATGATGATTTTATGCGCTGCCTGTTCAAAGATAACATTCCACTGGCAGAATTTGTGCTACGGATTATCATAGATAAGCAGGATTTGATTATCACTGACTGTGAAACACAGAAGGATATGAAAAGGCTGGCCGGGGCGCGCTCTATTTGTCTGGACGCATATGGAACAGATTCAGCCGGGAAAAGATACGACCTTGAAATCCAAAGGCAGGAAAAAGGAGCGGAACCTCACAGGGCAAGATACCATTCCAGCGTGATGGATGTAGAGAATCTCCATTCCGGTCAGGAATTTAAAGAACTTCCGGACACTTATACCATCTTCATTATTGAGAAAGATTTTTACGGAAAGGGCGAACCGGTTTACCCGATTGAGAGGATTAACCTTGTCACGGGTAAATCTTTTGAAGATGGAGAGCATATCTTGTATGTGAATGGAGAATACCGGGGAGAATCCAATCTTGG
>ERZ777011.2709-NODE-2709-length-13160-cov-2.999390_pt1 | contig 13160 bp, 12 predicted proteins | sample MGYA00374964_ERZ777011 | MGnify/ENA primary metagenome ERZ777011 (study PRJEB29310, sample SAMD00008975) | mouse gut metagenome | study: EMG produced TPA metagenomics assembly of the Metagenome analysis of fecal microbiota from mouse which was promoted...
GCCCTGTACCCCCGCCTCGATGCCGGAGGCCAGCGGGGCGAACGGCCTTCGGCAGACCCCGTCCCTTATCTCCACGGTCTCGCTGCCGCAGACACCGCTCAATCCAGACGCTTTTTCCATGGCAGCAGACTATTTGTATCGGTTTATCAACCAGTCGTATCCCTCCCGCTCCAGCTTCAGGGCAAGCTCCTTGTCGCCCGAGAGAATGATCTGCCCCCGATAGAGCACATGCACGAAATCGGGCACGATATAATCCAGCAGGCGCTGGTAGTGGGTGATCACGACGGTGGCGTTCTGCGGGGTGCGCAGTTTGTTCACCCCCTGCGCCACGATGCGCAGCGCGTCGATGTCGAGTCCGCTGTCCGTTTCATCCAGCAGGGCGAGCTGCGGTTCGAGCATGGCCATCTGGAAGATCTCGTTCTTCTTCTTCTCTCCGCCCGAAAAGCCTTCGTTCACGGCGCGGCCCGTCAGTTTGCTGTCGAGCTCCACCACCTTACCCTTTTCGCGCATCAGCTTGAGGTACTCGCCCGAGGTGAGCGGCGGCAGGCCGAGGTATTCGCGGCGACGGGCCACGGCGAGCTTCATGAAGTTGGCCATGCTCACTCCCGGTATCTCCACCGGATACTGGAAGCCGAGGAAGATACCCGCACGGGCACGCTCTTCGATATTCAACTCCAGCAGATCCTTCCCCTCGTACTCCACCGTACCGGCCGTCACTTCAAAACGCGGACTGCCGGCGATCACCGAGGCGAAAGTGCTCTTGCCCGACCCGTTCGGACCCATGATGGCATGCACCTCGCCGGCATTCACCGTGAAATCGATGCCGCGCAGGATCTCCTTGCCCTCTATCGAGGCATGAAGCCCTTTGACTGTCAATATGTTTTTCATACTTCTATCGTTGTATCAACATTACATTCCTACCTCACCCGGTCCATCGCACTAAAACCTCACATACAGGCCCAAATGTCCCAGCCAATCCTGCTTGCCGCTTATCTTCATCGCACCGTTCTTCATGCTAGGAGCAAGCCCGAACTCGAACTGCGAAGGCCCTATGACCAACGGCGAGAGGGAGAGGCCGAAGTTCCGGGTTATATGGACCACCCATTCCGCACGCACCATCACATAGGGACCTACCGTCGGACGGTACAGCTCATCGGCTACATGAACCCCCAGACCCACGCCGCCACCGACCCGGAAAGAGAGCCATTTACGGACAACGGGAAGTTCCCAGTAACCTATGCCGTAGGCAGTCGTTACGAAATAATCCAGAAGGACTAATTCCGTAGACGGATCTCCCGCCATCACTTCGTATGCTTCACCCAGACGACCGCCCAGCCAGAACTTCCCATTCATATTCCGGGCGTACTCGACATATAAGAAGGTACCTATGCTACTGTTTATATCGAAGGTCGAGCCCGCACGTATCGCTACACTATTCGGACGTTCGGCTCTTTGTTCCGCAACAGGGGGCTCCGCACCCCGGACCGCAACAGTCGCAAGGGCAAGCACCAGGGTCATCGTCAACTTCTTCATTTTATTGTGTTTTAGGTTAATAGGTTCCGTATTATCACCGCTTTCCCGCACCCGAAGCTCCGTTCCTTCGCCGGAGTGCGGAGGCCGTTTGCCGTCCGCATCTTATGCGTCCGCCTCCATTCTCCCGGCTTCGCCGGCGTCAGAACCGGGCATACAACCCGATATGGCCATAGAAGTCGAAGGATACCAAATGTCCCCGTCTCCCGGTCGTTGTCGTCGGCGCCAGCGGCGTCCATTCCACCTGCGACGATCCCAACGGGCCGAACAGCAACGGCGAAAAGGTCACCCCGAAATGCCGGCCCAGGTGCACCACCCACTCCGCACGTACCATCACGTAGGGAGCCGCGCCGAGGTCCTTCACTCCCGATCCGCAGTGCATGCCTACCCCCGCACCCGCACCCGCACGGAACGACAGCCATCTCCCCGCCACCGGAAACTCCCAATACCCGATGCCGTACAACGCCGGACGGAGATAGTTTTCGGGCACATAGGAGGGCTGACACGTCGCGGACTGGCAATCGTACCGCACTCCCAGACGGCCTCCCGCCCAAAACCGTCCCTTCACGTTACGGGCATACTCGACATAACCGAACGGGCCGAACAACATATCGATATCCCCGCCGCCGATCGCCATGCCGCCGGAGAAGTTGATCGTGTGGCTCCCCGCCCGCCGCATCCCGCAGCGAGAGGGTTGCGCCGCGGCAATCGTCATCGCCGCCATCCATACCGTGCAAAACGAAAGCAAATATTTCTTCATGGTCAAAAGGTGTTACCGGTTCGCTTTTCCGGCGGAGTACCGCCTCTTTAACCATAGACGCACGGCGGGTCGTTTTCGTTGCACGACCCTTGCAAAATACTATCCTACGCTCCCCTCCAAGCTCACCGACAGCAGCTTCTGCGCCTCCACCGCGAACTCCATGGGCAGCTTGTTGAGCACCTCCCTGGCATAGCCGTTCACGATCAGCCCCACGGCCTCCTCGGTATCCAGCCCGCGCTGGTTGCAGTAGAAGAGCTGGTCGTCGCTTATCTTCGAGGTGGTCGCCTCGTGTTCCACCACGCCGCTGGAATTCCTCACGTCGATCACGGGAAACGTGTGGGCACCGCACCGGTCGCCTATCAGCAGCGAATCGCACTGCGAGAAGTTGCGTGCGTTCTCCGCCTTGGGATTCACCTGCACCAGCCCCCGGTAGCTGTTCTGGCTGCGCCCCGCAGAGATACCCTTGGAAACGATCCGGCTGCGGGTGTTGCGCCCCAAGTGGATCATCTTCGTCCCCGTGTCGGCCTGCTGGAAGTTGTTGGTAAGCGCCACCGAATAGAATTCCGCCGCACTGTTGTCGCCGGCGAGAATACAGCTCGGATACTTCCACGTGATGGCCGAACCGGTCTCCACCTGCGTCCACGAGAGCCGGGCGTTCTCGCCGCGGCATATCCCGCGCTTGGTGACGAAGTTGTAGATTCCCCCCTTGCCCTCGCGGTCGCCGGGGTACCAGTTCTGAACGGTGGAGTACTTCACCTCCGCATCCCTCATCACCACGATCTCCACCACGGCGGCGTGCAACTGGTTCTCGTCGCGCCGCGGTGCCGTACACCCCTCCAGGTAGCTCACGTAGGCCCCTTCGTCGGCCACGATGAGCGTCCGCTCGAACTGCCCCGTACCGGCGGCATTGATCCGGAAATAGGTACTCAGTTCCATCGGGCACCGCACTCCCTTGGGAATGTAGCAGAACGAACCGTCGGAGAAGACCGCCGCATTGAGCGCGGCATAGAAGTTATCCGTATAGGGCACCACGCTGCCAAGGTATTTGCGCACCAGCTCCGGATAGTCGCGCAGGGCTTCGCTCATCGAGCAGAAGACGATTCCCTTCTCGGCGAGCGTCTCCTTGAACGTGGTCTTGACCGACACCGAGTCCATGACGGCGTCCACCGCCATCCCGCTCAGCGCGAGCTGCTCCTCGAGCGGTATGCCCAGTTTGTCGAAGGTCTTCTTCAGCTCCGGATCGATGTCGTCCACCGTCGTCCCCTCCTTCCCTTTGGAGGTCCGGGGCGCAGCATAATATATGATGTCCTGAAAATCGATTTCGGGGATATCGAGGTGGGCCCAGGTGGGGAGCTTCATCGTCTGCCAGTGCCGGAACGCGGCGAGGCGATACTCCGTCATCCATTCGGGCTCGCCCTTCTTGGCGGATATGAGCCGGACGACCTCCTCGTTCAGCCCGCGCGGAATGGTTTCGGTATCGATATCGGTCGTAAAGCCGTATTTGTACTCCTGTTCCGCAATATCGCGTATGATCTTATTGCTCTCTTCCATGCCTGTCCCAAGGTAGTTTTTCATCTCAATCCACAAAATTAACCAACTCCATGCGATGTACAAAATTTATGCATAAAATAACGGGCTGCGGCCGCCGGCACCACGATCCGCCCCGCAAAGGCGAGCGGCAAGGCCATGGAGTCCACGGCAATCGAACGTTAAAATTTCATCTCTTTTCGGAATAGAATTTCGAATTAACGATTAACTTTGTCCCAAATTTTTCTATCAGGACACGCCATGGAAACTATCTACACCGTCATCGTAGTCATCTTACTGATTCTGGCAATCCTCGGTCTGGTCGTAGGGGTCTCCAACGACGCCGTCAACTTCCTCAACTCGGCGATAGGCTCCAAGGCCGCCTCCCGCAAAGTCATCTTCACCATCGCCTCGGTGGGTATCCTGCTGGGCACGATCACCTCCAGCGGCATGATGGAAGTGGCCCGCAGCGGGGTATTCTATCCGGAGATGTTCACCTTCCGCGACGTGATGATGCTCTTTCTGGGGGTGATGTTCGCCAACGTGATCCTGCTCGACCTGTTCAACACCTTCGGCCTGCCCACCTCCACCACCGTCTCTCTCGTCTTCGGCCTGCTGGGCGCCGCGGTGGCGGTCACCTCGCTCAAGATAAGCGCCGACCCGACCCTCACGGCGGCCGACATGTCCGACTACATCAACTCCGGCAAGGCGCTCGTCATCATCTCGGGCATCCTGGCCTCGGTGGCGATCGCTTTCGTGGTGGGCGCCTTCGTCATGTTCGTCAGCCGTCTCATCTTCACCTTCCGCTACCAGAAAATACTCAAGCGCTTCGGCGCACTGTGGTGCGGCATCGCCTTCACCGCCATCGCCTATTTCGCCCTTTTCAAGGGGCTCCAGGACTCCGGGATATTCAGCGAAGCGTTCTTCGCCACGCTCTCGGCCCACATGTTTCCCGTGCTGCTGGGCTTTTTCGCCGTCAGCTCGCTGATCATGTTCCTGCTCCAGCTCGCCAAGGTCAACATCCTCAAGGTGACGATCCTGGCAGGCACCTTCTCCCTCGCGCTGGCGTTCGCGGGCAACGACCTGGTGAACTTCATCGGCGTACCGATCGCCGGACTCGATTCCTATAAGATAGCCCTCGCGGCAGGAGGCGACGAGGGGATGATGATGGGCAAGCTCAGCGAACCGGTCGTGGCCAACCACCTGTTGCTGCTGGCGGCGGGCTTCATCATGATCGTAACGCTTTGGACCTCCAAGAAGGCCCAGAGCGTCAGCGAAACAGAGATCAACCTCGCCAAACAGGACGAAGGGACGGAACGTTTCGGTTCCACCATCTTCTCGCGCTCCATCGTCCGGGTGGCCGTCACCGTGAACCGGTGGTACGAGGACCATGCCCCCGAATCGTTCCAGCGGGCGATCAACAAACGCTTCATCCCGCTGCGCCCCAAGGCGGGCAGCGCCCACTTCGACCTGATACGCGCCACGGTGAACCTCACCGTAGCCTCCATCCTCATCGCTACGGCCACTTCGCTCAAGCTCCCTCTCTCGACCACCTACGTCACCTTCATGGTGGCCATGGGTAGCTCGCTCGCCGACAAGGCATGGGGCCGCGAAAGCGCCGTATACCGGATCACGGGCGTGGTGACGGTCATCGCCGGCTGGTTCGTCACGGCGCTCGTCGCATTCGTCATCGCTCTCGTGGTGACCTACGCCCTGCTGTGGGGCGGGACGTGGGCCGTCATCATCATTTCGCTCCTCTGCGTGGGGATGTTCATCCAGAGCTCCATCACCCACAAACGCCGCAAAGCCAAAGAGCACAAGACCGAGGAACTCGTCACCTCGTCGGGCAACAGCACGCAGGAGGTGATGCGCAACCTCATCGCCGAGATCAGCGGCGTCATGACCAAGACGACCGACATCTACAGCAAGACCATCATGGCGACGCTGAACGAAGACCGCCGGACGTTGCGCGAAATGGTTCGGGAATCGAACGACCTCTTCTACAATGCACGCGAAAAGAAATACGCCCTGCTGCCCACGCTCCAGAAGCTACAGGACAACTACATCGAAGCGGGCCACTTCTACGTTCAGGTGGTCGACTACGTCAGCGAGATGTCCAAGGCACTGGTACACATCACCCGTCCCTGCTTCGAACACATCGACAACAACCACAAGGGGATGAGCGAAGAACAGGTGGAGGACCTGCTGAAAATCAACGACCGGGTGTCGGAGATCTACGCCCGCATCAACGCGATGCTCACCGACAACGACTATTCGGACACGAACGTGGTGCTGGAAATGCGCGACGAACTCTTCCTCACGATCGACGACGCGGTGAAAAATCAGCTCCGACGCATCCAAAACAAGGCCACGAGCACGAAAGCCAGCATGCTCTACCTCACCATCCTGAACGAAACGAAGACCATGGTGCTCCAGTCGAGAAACCTGCTCAAATCGCAACGCTCGTTCATGGAGAACCAGGACACCACCAACGACCTGCTGAGCGGCAAAACCTCCGGGGCGACGTTCTGACCCGTCCCGGACTTGCATCCCCGAGGCCATCAGGACCCCTTCCGAACGGCCTCTATAAACTGTTCGGGCCACGGACGACAGCCCTTCTATGCACTTGCCGCATAGCCGGGACGGGCGATGTGTACCGGTACCTTGGACATCTCGCTGAGGTAGTCGACCACAATGGCCCGCCTCGATGCAGTTGTCCTTTTCGTTCCTTCTCCCGCAACGAGCCCCACGGTCCCGCAATACACGAACCGGGAAACACAACTGCCGACCTCGGCAACCGATGTGCCCCCGCAAAGCCCTTTGCCGCGAAGTTTGCAAGCCCGACCGCAACACCCCTCCGGCGACCACATCCTCCCTCAGGCATACCGGCACCCCGGATACAGCAACAGCCCCCAAGGCTCCACCGGCTGCAAGCGCCCCCTGTTCCCCGCGCATCCCCACCATCCTACCGGCTCAAATCGGATTCAACCGGGTCAAACCGAACCGCGCCGAACACTCCCAAAGCGCACCGGTCCAAACCGGCCCCGCTCCGGATTCACATACTCTACAGCCGAAGGCCGACCGGCTACATACCCGAACGCCCCGGCCGACAGCACGCAAAAAGGGCGGCCCCGCTACCGGGAGCCGCCCTCGACCGATTCGCCGTACGGATCAGGATTCGGGTTTCTGCACCACGAATTCGTAGACGAGAGGCGTATAGGGTTTTATCTCCGCCACCGGAATACTGCTCGACGAGGTCGAATAAGGCATGTAATAGGTCGATGACGCGAAGAAATAGTCGGTATCCTCTACCGTATAATCCTTGTACTGAAACGTAAAGTCGAACGAGAAAGTAGCCGAAAGGGACCACATCGAATTGCTCTTGTCGGGATACATGTACTGACGGTAGTAGCCGTATTCCGACGGAACGGCCATCCGCACGCTGTCGCCGTAGCAAAGGTCGGGCAGTACGGCATAAAAGACCTTGGCGGGCATCTGGTTGCCGTTGGTGGGCGTCGAGGACATCCTCGTCACCTGGATCGGATTGATGTTATCGCTGCTGCGCACCGATCCGAAACGGTTGTACAGCACCGAATCCACGTTGGAGTCGATCAGGTGCCCGTCCAGAAACCGGGTCCGATAGTAGATATTCGCACGCTGGTTCAGCGGCACGGTATCGCCCGGGTTGGGTCGTGCGAGCACCTCCATGTAGAGCCCTTCGCGCACGGTATCGTTCATCGGCCGGCCCCATCCGCCGGGCTGGGGAGCGGTGGCCAGTGCGACGACCGCCTGCCGGCCCTCCTGCTGCGGGTTGTCCACGATGTTCACGATACGCAGGCTGTCGAGGATGACCGGAACATCGGATTCGAGCGCCCGCTGGCCGCCGTACCCCGACGAGGTGCTGATGCCGTAGGCGGAGAAAGCCAGCCGCGAAGGGATGTAGACGCGCCACATCGCTCCCGGCGCGATCTCCGTGATGGACCGGTAGATACCTGCCGGTATGTTGCTCAGATTCTGTTTGCTGGCGATATAGAGCCGCTCGGGCACGTAATGGGTGTACTTGAGGAACGTGCCCAGTCGCCGCGCCGTTTCGCCGTTGCGGTTGTAGACGATGTCGCCGTCGAGATCGCGGACGACATACTCCACGTCCACCCATTTACCCCGCACGTCCACCTTCGTCCCGCCCTCCGCGGAAGCCTCTTCGATCACCTCGTAATACATTCCCGTATCGCCGAGCGGACGGGCCTCGGGAGCGTGATTGCTCACCCACACCGCCAGGGCTTCGTCCTCGATCGCGTTGATATCTTCGCTTCCGGCCCTGGCACACGCACCGAGGGCGCAGGCCGCCGCGACGGTCGCCAAAGATTTCAAAACATATCTCATCGTCATATTCATCACTGTTGTTAGTCGTTATCGATCACCTTCTCCACATCGATACGCCATGCGACGGGCGTATTGGGCGGAAGCTGCTGCACGGAGTGTTGGCCGAAGGCATTGCCGGAGGTCATGACAACCACCACCAGATCGCCCTCCGCACTCTCCCGGAGCGCCTCCTCCACACCTTTCAGCAGTTTTCCGTCGCCCAGCACCATCCGCAACGTGTCGCGATTCCACTCCACGCGCTCCGGCATCAGGTCGGGTTTGTTCGTGTAGACGATATCCGCCTTGCCTCGCTCGGTAAAAGAGGAGGTGAACCGACACAGCTCGTACATCAGGTACAGACTGTCGCCCCTTTCTGCCGGCACGGTCCCGCTGCCGTCCTCCGGAGGGAAAATCCCCCGGAAGACACCCGACGACACTTCGGTATAATTCGCCTCGTCGTCGTTGTTCCGGCTCTCCACCCACGCCCGGATCATATCCATCTCCTTGTCGAAGATCTCCTTCTTCCGGCCGCAGGCCGCAACCGCGAGGGCCGCAACCGCCACGGCACCTATTTTCCAATATCTGACACGCATAAGCCATCGGCTCCCCGTCCCGTTACGCAACGCGTGTGCGGGGAATGTACAAAGGTATGAAAAATTCGTTTTTCCGCAAATACGCTCCGTCCGGCAGCGCTCTCCTTAACAACGTAAAGACAGCACTTTTCATTGTCCCGCCCGCCCGAAAACGCGGAAACTCCCCGCCGTGCGGGAGCAAGCTCTGTGAAAAGAGCTATATTTGCAGTTGCGAAATGACGGCGGTACCGTGCGAGGAGGCCGCATGCGTTCATCACCCACACAGACAGGATTGAAGATGAAGAGAGTGCTTGTAACCGGAGGAGCCGGGTTCATAGGTTCGCATCTGTGCGAACGGCTGGTCGGCGAGGGCCACGACGTCATCTGCCTCGACAACTACTTCACCGGCAGCAAACGGAACATCCTGCACCTGCTGGGATGCGGCAACTTCGAGCCGGTACGCCACGACGTCATCGCCCCCTACTACGCCGAGGTGGACGAGATCTACAACCTCGCCTGCCCCGCCTCCCCGGTCCACTACCAGTACAACCCCATCAAGACCACCAAAACCTCGGTGATGGGAGCCATCAACATGCTGGGACTCGCCAAGCGGGTCAAGGCACGCATTTTACAGGCTTCGACCTCCGAAGTGTACGGCGACCCCGACGTCCATCCCCAGCCGGAAAGCTACTGGGGCAGCGTGAATCCGATAGGCATACGCTCCTGCTACGACGAGGGAAAACGTTGTGCGGAGACGCTCTTCATGGACTACCATCGCCAGAACGGCGTCCGGATAAAGATCGTGAGGATATTCAACACCTACGGCCCGCGCATGAACCCCGACGACGGCCGCGTGGTGTCCAACTTCATCGTCCAGGCGCTTCGCGGAGAGGACATCACCATATACGGCGACGGTTCGCAGACCCGCAGCTTCCAGTACGTGAGCGATCTGGTGGAGGGCATGGTCCGCATGATGGATACCCCGGACGAGGTGACGGGACCGGTCAACATCGGCAATCCCGGCGAATTCACCATGCTGCAACTCGCCGCCCTCATCCTGGAGATGACGGGGTCCGCCTCGCGGATCGTCTTCCGCCCGCTGCCTTCGGACGACCCGCGGCAGCGCCGGCCCGACATCGGGCTCGCAGGCGAAGTGCTGCACGGCTGGCGACCGGAGGTACAGCTCCGCGAAGGACTCGCCCGGACGATCGCCTACTTCGAAAGCATCATCTGAAACGACGGACCGCATACGACAATTATTTGATGTTCAGTTTTCACACAAAAAACATCTACCTTGCCGACCTGCTCGAAGGATTCTACGACATCCATTGCCACCTGGTACCCGGTGTGGACGACGGAAGTCCCGACCGGGAACACAGCGAGCAACTGCTGGAGAGAATGCACGGCATGGGAATACAGGGCCTCTACATGACGCCCCACATCATCCACGGAGCCTACGACAACCGCGGCGAGACCGAGTTGCGGCAGCGCTTCGCCGATTTCGGCTACCGGGGATCGATGGACGTCCGGCTCGCTGCGGAGTATTTCATCGACGACAAGTTTCCCGAACGCCTTCAGGGCGATCCGCTGACCATGAACGCCCGGCACATCCTGGTGGAGTTCTCCATCAACGGCTACAGCCTGCGGGCTTTCGACATGCTTTTCGAGGCCACCCTCGCCGGCTACGAGATCATCCTCGCCCATCCGGAGCGCTACATGTTCCTTCAGGCCAACGGCAAGGACAAGGTCATCAACCTCATCAAGCAGTACAAACTCCAGCTCAACCTGCTCTCGCTGGCGGGCTACCACGGTAGCGGCGCGAAGAAGTATGCCGAAAACATGCTGCGGCAGGGCCTCTACACCTTCGTGGGAACCGACACCCACTCCAACGCCTACCTCGACGCCCTTCAGCGGGCCAAAATATCGAAAAAGGTATTCGATGCGGTGACCGGTCTGAAAGAGAACAACCGGATGCTGTTCTGACGCTCGCCACCCTCCATACGAACGGCCCGCAGGAGCTTCCTGCGGGCCGTTCGATCTCTCTGCAGCCCCTGACTGCATGCACGCGTTACTTCCTGAACACGAAATAGACGGCCAGCACGATGCACACGAAGGCTGCGATGTGGTTCCAACGGAAGGTTTCGGTACGGAACACCAGCAGGGCGAACAACGTGAACACCAGCAGGGAGATCACCTCCTGAATGATCTTCAACTGAATGAGGGAAAAGGGTCCCCCGTTCTCGGCGAACCCCAGCCGGTTGGCCGGAACCTGGAAACAGTACTCGAAGAAGGCGATGCCCCAACTGGCCAGGATCACGAGGATCAGGGGCAAGGGACGTTCGCCGTGCGAAGCGTTGAATTTCAGGTGGCCGTACCAGGCAATCGTCATGAATGCGTTGGAGCAGACGAGCAGCAGAACGGTGTAGAGTGCTTTCATAGCCGGAATCACTTACTTGTTTGAAACGGCGCAAAGATACCCAATTAGAGCCTTCGCCGTACCCGCCCCTCCCAAGAAAGCGAACGACGCCTCCGGCGTACCCGAAACGCCCCCTACCCTCGGCATCTTCCCCTCTCCGACAGCACGCCTCCGCTCCTCTTACGCCGCGACACAAAGCAATGCCGGCCGACACATCGGAATACCTCGGAGATGAACAGGGTGAACACGGAGAACAGGGTGAACAGAAAAGCCCCGATGCCTCGAAACGAGCCCTCGCCCGCTCCGCAAATCCGCCACGGCAAGGCCCGGCCGCATGCACGGAAACGACCATCCGAAGAGCCCCCTTTCGACACCCGACCGCATACTTCACAGAACCGGAACCCGGCACCGGTATTCTCACCCGTCCCCGCATGCGCCGCGTAAAACGAAAGAGGCCGTCCGCAAGGACAGCCTCCCGTATCGGCGGCAAACCGCCGCACCTCTTCCGTCTTATCCGAGATAAGACTTCAGGAACTTGTTGCGCGAGCTGTGGCGCAGCCGGCGGATGGCCTTCTCTTTGATCTGCCGCACGCGTTCGCGCGTCAGTCCGAACTTCTCGCCGATCTCCTCGAGAGTCATCTCGGGGCAACCGATTCCGAAGAAGTAGCGGATGATGTCGCGTTCGCGGTCGGTCAGGGTGGCGAGCGCCCGCTCCACCTCGGTGGAGAGCGACTCGTTGATCAAGCCGCGGTCGGCATTGGGCGAATCGGTATTGACGAGCACGTCGAGCAGGTTGTTGTCCTCACCGTCCGAGAAAGGAGCGTCCACCGACACGTGGCGACCCGAAACACGAAGCGTGTCGGAAACCTTCTCCTTGGGCAGGTCGAGCACGTTGGCAAGCTCTTCGGGCGAAGGAGTACGCTCGTTCTCCTGTTCGAAACGGGCGAACGCCTTGTTGATCTTATTGAGAGAACCCACCTGGTTGAGCGGCAGACGCACGATACGCGACTGCTCGGCCAACGCCTGCAGAATCGACTGGCGAATCCACCACACGGCATAGGAGATGAATTTGAAACCGCGCGTTTCGTCGAACTTCTCCGCAGCCTTGATAAGGCCCAGGTTGCCTTCGTTAATCAGGTCGGGCAGGCTGAGGCCCTGGTTCTGGTACTGCTTGGCCACCGACACCACGAAACGCAGGTTGGCCTTGGTCAGCTTCTCGAGCGCCTCCTGGTCCCCCTTTTTGATGCGCTGCGCGAGCTCCACCTCTTCCTCGACGGTGATAAGGTCTTCCTTACCTATCTCCTGGAGGTATTTGTCAAGGGATGCGCTCTCGCGGTTCGTGATGGATTTTGTGATCTTTAGCTGCCTCATGGTCTGTTGGTTTGCAATATTACTATCTGTTGTCTCTTTCTCTCTTTCCGGTCGCACCGGTCCGTTTCGGGAAAACGGTCCCGGCGCCGCATCGACCGACCTTCCGTACGGCTCCGATCCATCCGGCATTCCGCCCGCGGGACCGCCCTACTGCACGAGGGAGTAACTGATGGCCCGCCCGTTGGGATATACGCCCTCGATGTAGGTCACCGGCCCCGTGATCTTGTCCAGATCGCTCACCGAGCGCACGGGCCGGTCGTTGAGGTGGGTAATCACGAATCCCTCTTTCACCCGGGCCCGGGCCAGTACGCCTCCCGGACGCACCTCGGTCACCCGAATGCCGTGGTCGATCCTGAGTTCCCGGCGAGTGCGGTCGTTGATATCCGCAAAACGTCCCCCGAGGGATTCGCCCGCATCCACCCATTCCCGGGGGAGCGGTTCGGCCTTACCAGCCTTATTACGCAGTGCAACCTCGAATTGTTTCGTTTTCCCATCTCTTTTTACGGAAATAATCACCTTGTCGTTGGGACGGTAGCGCGACATGATCTCCGTCAGGTTGGTATTGTTACCGAGCTGTATGCCGTCTATCGCGGTGATTACGTCGCCCTTACGGATACCCGCC
>ERZ777011.2710-NODE-2710-length-13156-cov-2.532173_pt1 | contig 13156 bp, 12 predicted proteins | sample MGYA00374964_ERZ777011 | MGnify/ENA primary metagenome ERZ777011 (study PRJEB29310, sample SAMD00008975) | mouse gut metagenome | study: EMG produced TPA metagenomics assembly of the Metagenome analysis of fecal microbiota from mouse which was promoted...
ACACCCATTTTAATCGCTCTAGAAGCAGCTGATATCTTATCTTTAGAAATCCCTGTACTAATCAAAAATAGAGAATTATTGAGATAATTAGTAGCATCAATTGCATATGCTGCTCCTAGTTTTTTTCTAACTTCAGTAAAGAGCTTAGACGATTCATCCCCAGCAAGATACTCTCCTAAAAATAATCCACCAAATTGTTTTAGATATACTGGAAGAGATTGATCATAACCATACCCAATTAAAAGTTGAGCTTGTTCACTCTTAAACTGTACCTCTCTTTCAATTGGATTTTCTTCTGCAGGAATAGACAATGTAGAGACTACAAAATCATCAAAATAACCAGGCCAATCAAGTTGTGTTTGGACTAAATCAGTTAAGCTATCAGGATCTTGGGCTTGTCCTAAACAAAAAGCTGGAGCATTTTTTAACGTATTAAAAAATGACTTAATTTCTTCTAAACTAGTATTTTTGAGTGTCTTTTCATCCCCAAAAATACTATCTTGGAAACTCGGCATATTTCGATACCAAGTATTAAAAAATCCGCTTAAAGAAACATTAGCTGGCAGTTCATAATATTGTTTTCTTTCTTGTTCGAGTTGCCTTTTTGCTAATTCTAATAATTGCTCATCAAAAAGCGGCTCTTTTATTACCTTAAAGAAAGCATCCATCATTACTTCATAATTATAGTCAGGATCTAAGATTTCACGTGGTTCAACGAAATTTACAGTATAAAAAACCACGATTTGGTTTCCAAATACTTCAGGGAAAACTTGCAAACTCGCATTATAAAGGTTAGAAAAAGTTTTTGCCTGTAAGTTTATGCCGGGAAATTCTTTACTGGCATTACTTTGCATACATGCTAAGATATTCGCCAATGCCAGTGTTTTTTTATCTAAAGGTAAACGTAAAAAACAGCCCAATGTGGCTGTTTTAAATTTTAAATTATGGTCAATTCTAATATTTGTCATAATTACTGGTCATCATCCTTTTCTGGTGGAATAAGCACTTGTCTAGGTTTTGATCCCTCTGACGGTCCTACAATTCCTTTGGCTTCCATTTCGTCTACAATTCTTGCAGCTCGATTATAGCCAATTCTAAATCGGCGTTGGAGCATAGATACACTTGCTGATTGTTGTTTTCTAACTAAGGCTACTGCCTGATCATAAAATTCATCTTCAGGCTCATCTTCGCTCTCGACTTGGCCTTCAGAATCATTTTTGGAAGGAATCATGTCTTCGTTATATACGGCCTCTTGTTGTTCCTTTACCCAGGATACTATTTTTTCCACCTCAGTTACAGAGATATATGCCCCCTGAACTCGTTCAGGTTTAGCAGCACCAATTGGCAAGAAGAGCATGTCTCCACGTCCTAGAAGTTTTTCAGCACCAACTTGATCTAAAATAGTTCGCGAATCTACTCCACTCGAAACAGCAAAAGAGATTCTTGAAGGAACATTTGCCTTAATTAACCCAGTGATGACATCAACACTAGGTCTTTGAGTTGCTAAAATCATGTGAATACCTGCTGCTCGCGCCATCTGAGCTAAACGAACAATTGCATCTTCTACATCATGCCCAGCAACCATCATTAAATCACTTAACTCATCAACAATCACTACAATGTAAGGCAACTTTTCCATTACTGAATTATTTTTATCAGCATTATTTTCAACTACTTTTTGATTGTACTCAGTGATATTTCGAACACCTCCAGCAGCAAAAAGCTGGTAGCGTCTTTCCATTTCTTTAACAGTTTTACGCAAGGCATTTGTTGCTAATTTAGCATCTGTAACAAGATGTGGTATTCCATTATATCCAGAAAGTTCAACCATTTTTGGATCAATTAATACTAATTTTACATCCTCAGGGTAAGCCTTCATCAAAACACTGGTAATAATCGTGTTAATTGCAACGGACTTACCGGATCCAGTAGATCCCGCGATTAACAAGTGTGGCATCTTACGTAAATCTGCAGAAATTACTTTTCCCTCAACATCTTTACCTAATGGCACATCAAGCGAAACCTCTTTTGATTTTGCATCTTGATGGACCATGACATCCTTAAATGAAACGGCAGAAGTAGTTCGATTAGGTACTTCAATACCAATCAATGGTTTACCTGGAATTGGAGCTTCAATACGGATATCTTTGGCAGCCAAAGCCAACGCAAGATCATCAGCCAAGTTGACTATTTTACTTACTTTCACCCCAACTGCTGGCTGTACTTCATAACGAGTAACTGTTGGACCTAATACAGCCTTCTTTACGATAACATGCACGCCAAAACTCTTAAAAGTTGACTCTAAAATTTCTGTATTTTTCTGAATTAGGGACTTATCTTGGCTCTGATCCACATTTTTTATAGGTGATAATAGATTAATTGGCGGTTTTTTATAGTTAGGATTCTTTGGCTGAGTACTTTGTTTCGTCTCTAAATCCCCATGATCAATATTTTGAAGTTCTTGTTTCATCTTTTGATCTTCTTCTACATAAGAATGTGAAACTGGCAAATCATCTGTAGAAGTATCTTCAATTTCTGTTGCTGTCGGGGTACTTTGTTGAGAAACTTCAATTGGAGGTTCAAACTCTGAACTGCTTTCTTCCTTAACTTTATTAGAAGTCGTAGGTTCACTATTAAAATCAGACATACTTGGAAAAGTACTATCATGATCATCTAAGGGATCAGTTAGTTTTTCTCGATTATTTAATTTTTCTTGCTTATTTTGCTCATGCTTTTCAACTAAATCGCTGTATTTACTTTTTAAAACTTCCCCAGCATCTTTATTTTTCTCAATTACTAATTGTGAACCTTTTTGAAAACCGGACAGCAAGGTGGCAAATTTTACGTTACAGATCATTAAAATACCGATTAGCATCATCAACAAAGATATTACTTCAGATCCTACGGTTCCCAAAATTGGAAAAACGAGTTGATAAAACATGCTTCCAATAAAGCCGCCACCAACCTTAGTTGTAATCTGCGCCCGGGAAAATTCTTCACCAATTGATGTCAAAAAAGCATTTACAAATCCTTGATGAATCATCATTTGATTAAAAACGCGAGAACTTTCCCAAAGGAGTAAGCCCAAATAAAATACACCTAATCCACTCCCACGCTTCAAACTGAAATGCGGGGGTTGATTATAAATAACCATTACTAAGCCAAACAAACCAAGAATAATACTAGCTAAATAGTGGCTATCACCAACAAAAAATCGAATTAAATTAATTAGTTGTTGACTAAATAAACCGAAATGAACGCAACTTAAAACTGCTACTAAGACAAGTACTATTCCTATAATGACCCAGTCCATACTTTGCTTTTTCTTTTTAGTAGTTGTTTTTTTCTTTTTTGTTGCCCTGCGTTTTCGCTTTTTAGCCATCAAGACACCTTCTCAATCTTTTTATTTGTCATCTTTATCTTTTTGATTATCCTTGTTTAACTCGTTAAAGTTTGACTTAAAACTAAGGTTAACTGGGTGGTCTAAAGTTAATTGAGTAATTTCATAAGTCAAAGTTTCAATTTCTTCAACTAAAGGTCTAGAAAGTAGTTGATAATCTGACGGTTCTAAATCTGAACCATCCCCAAAATAGTCAACAAATTGAACCACTCTAGTAATTACTCCACTAACTGTAAAGTCACCTGGAGCAGGTGATACTTCAAAAGGAACGGCAATTTCGAAATATTTGCCGTTCTTACCTTCATCTTGACTACCATCTTCTAAATCTTGATAAACCTGGCGCAAGGAAACATTAACTTCATTTTTTACCATTTGTTCATCATTTAAATCATAATGAAAAGAACGAACTACGATTGGGGTCATATTTTTAAAATCCATTTTAATTCTCTCCTAAATTTCTTTCATAACGTTCAGGACGATTGTAATTATCCTTTAACTTATCATTTTCATAATGGTGACTCTTTTCCATATTTGGAAAACCTTGCTGTCTTAAAGCTTCCAATAAAACCATAGCAACTGAATTTGATAAATTATAACAACGAATATTATCAGACATAGGAATTCTAAGATTCCGATCATAATATTCTCTCATAAAAGTTTCTGGCAAGCCTGTTGTTTCTTTACCAAAAACAAAATAATAATCTTTATTGGGATCCGTATAGTCTACTTGAGCATAATTTTTTGAAGAAAACTTTGTGTATTCAAAAAAGCTTCTAAATCATCATGCATTCTAATATCAACTTTATCCCAATAATCTAATCCAGCCCGCTTCATTTTTTTATTATCAATTTGAAAGCCAAGCGGTTCGATTAAATCCAAAACTGTATTAGTACCTGCACAAGTACGAGCAATATTTCCCGTATTTGCTGGCATCAATGGTTCATAAAGTACAACGTGATTTGTCATAAAAAACTCCTCTTGTAAAAAAACGCAGCACCTGTAATATGGCAAGTACCACGCTTAATTCTATCTTTAATTCTACTCCTTACTTCCTTGAGTATCACTATCTTTGATTGATTCATCATCATAAAGATTTGAAATCTTACGATAATAATTGAATAATCTGGTTACAATTATTTTGATTACAGCATAGACAGGGATGGCAAAAATAACTCCCCATAAACCAGCTACTGCGCTTGCACCAATTAATAGCAAAATAGTTGTAACAGGATTCATATTCATCTTATTTCCCATTACTAGTGGTGAAATAACGCGTCCTTCAAGTGTTTGCTCTATAGCAAACACTATTAAGACTTTGATCAACATCATTGGAGAGCTGATTAATCCTAAAATAATTGCAGGAATAAAGGCAATAAATGTACCAAAATATGGGATCATATTCAAAATTCCAGCCAAAACTGCTAATGTAATTCCATAATTTAGTCCAATTACTGAATAACCTATTGCAAATATTACTCCCACCCAGAAGGCAACAGTAATTTGGCCTCGAATATAGGAAGCAACTGCTCCGTTAATATCACTAAGTAAGCTTGAAAAACTAGGTTGTAGCTTTTTAGGAGCAATCTTAGTCACATAAGGATTCAAACGATGACCATCTTTTAACATAAAGAATAAAACAAAAGGTGCTGTTAATAAGGTCATAAAAATCATTGTAATTACGTTAACAGCAGATGACAAATTACTCAAGGCTAAATTGAAGCTATCCTGACCTGTTTTAAACATTTTAGTTTGTGCATCAGAAATAGCTTGATTAATTCCTCCGCGAACTCCATTTAAGCGTGGATCGCGAATCATCTTTTCGAAACCTTTTTGTGCATCTTTCCAATAAGTTGGCCAATTCTTTACTAGGGAATCAGTTTGATGCTGAATAATAGGGATCAAAGTATTAATGATCCAAATCAATCCTCCTACAACGATAACAAACAATAGAATAATCGTAATTATTCGGGGAACTTTTAATTTTTTCTCCATCCAATCAACTACTGGATCCATTAAATAGTATTGGATTGATGCAACTAAAATTGGTGGAAAAATTGCATTAAAAAATGTCCAAAAAGGATTTAACACAAAAGAAATTTGGTTAAATACCAAAATGATCAAGAAGAACAATAAAATATTAAGTAGGGCTATGCTAAAACGGTTATTCAAAAACCACTTAACAAAAAAATTACTCTTCTGATGATGTTTTTTTACATCCATAGCTTTCCCTCTTATCTATGTTCATAGGTAATCCAGTCGCCTACCTTAAATTCTGGCATTTTTTCTTTAGAATCTTTTTCTAAATAGATAGCATTAGTCATTGGCTTTTTCGGAACTTCATCAGTAAATACTAAAGTAGCATGACCAATAGCTTGCATATTCATTTGAACCATTGGCCCAACATATAGAGCTAAGTAGGTAGTGCCATCAATTGTGATAGAATCGTCTTTTTTAAAGACAAATTTTTCTACTGGTGTTGCTGGATCGAACTCTTGCAATACAGCAACATCCCGCAACTTATCGGTAGCCTTATTATCAAATAAAATTACGATATTATCTGCTGGATCCAATGCTTCCGAACCAATAGCAGTAATTGTAGAATTCCATTTCATTTTTATCAACCTCTTTATTAAATTTTACCATATCAACTTATTTATCCAATAACACTTAATTGCGATTGCCTATTCTTATTAAAAGGTAGAAAATAAATATGTTATGGAAAGTTTTATCAGGAGGCTAACATAAAAATTATGAAAGTTTGGTTTGGTGGCTATACAAGCCATGACTCAAAGGGTATTTACACCGCTAATGTTGAAAATGATGGAACTGATATTAAACTAACTAATATTAAAAATGCTGTTGAAGTTGAAAGACCAACGTATTTTCAATTAGTTGATGATTTATTGTTTACTATCATCCAAAAAGGTGACCAAAGCGGAATTGCTACCTATAGAATTAAAAATGGTGAAGCTGAAAAATTAGATACCTATTTTCACAAAGGAGCAGCTCCTTGCTACATCAGTGTTGATTCACAAAAGCATTTAGTTTTCACTGCAAATTATCACTTAGCAACTGTTAATGTGTTTTCTTACGACAAAAATGGAAAATTAACCTTTATTACTAACGACAAGCATGAGGGTCATGGACCAAGAGTAGAACAAGATCAGGCTCACCCACATTTCTTCGATGAGACTCCTGCTGGTAATTTAGTTTCATGTGATTTAGGAATTGATGCTGTTGATTTTTATAAGTTAGATGGCAACAAATTAAAACACCTAGCACGCTATCAAATGGAAAAAGGCTTTGGTACTCGCCACCTTACCTTTTCACCAGATGGTAAAACCATGTACATTGTTGGTGAATTATCTAGTCAGGTTAATGTTGCCCGTTTAAATGAAAACACTTGGGAATTTGAAGATATAGCAACATATAAGACTATCCCTGATGATTTTACTGATCATAATGGGGCTGCCGCAATTAAAATTTCTAAAGATGGAAAATTTATTTATATTTCTAATCGTGGTCATGATTCAATTGCTGTCTTTAAAGTTTTAGATGATGGAAAACTAGAATTAGCCCAAAGAATTTCTGTCTTTGGTTCCTTCCCACGTGATTTTAACTGGGATAAAGCAGAAAAGTACCTAGTTGTAGCTAATCAAAATACTAATAATGCAACTCTTTACCGTCGAAACTCTGAAACTGGTAATCTAACTCCAATTCAAAAAGACATTTCTGTTCCTGAAGCTACACGCGTATTATTTGAAGAAGATTAAACTCATTCTATAAATTAAGCCATGAATATTCATGGCTTTTCTTTATTTATTGGAAAAAGGATATACACTATGCAAAATAATGCAGCCGACAAACTTTCACCTTTCAAAAAATTAACAATAGAACAACAAAATCTAATTACTCAGATTATTTCTTTTACTAAACAACACATTAATCAAAACTTTCCCGCTGTTTTCACCATCTATGGCGAGGCCGGTACAGGAAAAAGTGTTGTTCTCTCTTCCCTGTTTTACCAAATACAAAAATTACGCCATGATAAAACTAGTAGTATTTATCAAACTAACAATTACTTTCTTGTTAATCATCCAGAGATTTTAAAAGTTTATCGTCAAATTGCTGGAACTTTACCTAACCTCTTAAAGAAAAATTTTCAAAGACCAACTACTTTTATTAATCAATTAGACAAGAAAAGTGAACATGCTGACATTGTTATAATCGATGAAGCGCACTTACTTCTTTCTAAGCCAGATCATTACAATAATTTTTATCATGAAAATCAGTTAGCTGAGATTATTAAAAGAAGCAAGGTAGTGATTTTAGTATTTGATCCATATCAAGTACTAAAAATGAAAACTCTTTGGACTAAAGATCGCCTAGAAAAAATTATCGATCTCTATCCCCATCAAAAATATCATTTAAAACATCAATTTAGGATGACCGCTTCTTCTGAATTACTTAGTTGGTTCAATTCATTTACTAAACATAAAAACATCGATCCTATCCCTACTAATGCTAATAGCAACTATGACTTTCGTATTTTTGATGATGCCGAGAAAATGCGAAAGGAAATCGTTAAGCGCAACCGTGAAGTAGGGCTAAGTCGAGTTCTTTCTACATCCGGCTATCCTTCGACCTTAGATGGAGGCAAACATTACATCCAAGAAGGAAAATTCAAAATGCCATGGGACCAATATAACTACACTGCCACTCCTTGGGCTGAAATACCAAAAACAATTGATGAGGTAGGCTCGATATATACTTGTCAGGGATTTGATTTAAACTATGCTGGTATTATTATCGGGCCGCCCATCAGCCAAATCCCGGGTAAAAACAAAATCCGTGTTAATTTAGACAAAATAACTGATATAGAAATGTTTAAAAAGAGAAAAGATTTATCTGATCCTCATGAAATCAAAACTCTTGAAGAAGAAATGGTCCTTAATTCTTTAAATGTTTTATTTAAGCGTGGAATCAAAGGAACTTATCTTTACGCTCATGATCCCTTGCTTAGAAAAACGTTAGTCTCTATGTTCAAGCAAGCAACACAGAAGGCAAAATAAAAGATTATGGTTTAAAACAAACCATAATCTTTTTTGTTAATTCTCATTTAAATAAATTGTTACATCTTTAAATTAGATTTGCTTCTTCAAGCAATTCTTCAATCCATGTTCCCTTAATCTTCTTCATACCAGCTTTTACGGCTAACTTTTCTGGTAATGGCATTTCTTGGTCTGCTAATTTCTTTTTATCAGACATGTAATACATAGCACGAAGTAATTCCCGGATATCATAAACAGAACTCCAAACTTCTGGAACTCCTCGATCTACATTAAGTAGTGTGTAAACAGATTCCATAGCTGTTCTAACTGAATATTCTGTAGTAAACACTGTATCTCTAGTAGGACTTTCAGCAAAGTTACCAATAAATGCCAAATTCTTTGATCCTTCAGGTACAACAGCTGGACGATCACCATCATGACGAGGCATGAAGTAACTAGTAATATAAGGCATATATACCGGAACGGTGTTCATATTTTCTTCTGAAGATAATTCTTTAATTTCACTTTCTGGAACACCCAAATGATAAAGCATTTCTTCAGCAATTTCTTGTCCAGTACAGTCAACTACCCTTTTCTTAATATAATTCCCCTCAGTATCTGAATACAAAGCATAGATCCAGACTACAATTTCATTTGGCTTTTGAGTTGGAAAATGAGGTTGACGGTGAATAGTAAAACTTAGACCCCAATTTGAATCTGTAACCGTAATAATTCCACCAGTATTTACTTTTCCATCATACAAACTACGTTTAGTCAATCTTTCAAAGTAAGGAGCGACCTTTTTATTCTTTAATGTTGTAGTTGCAGAAACAAACCATGATTTTTCAGGTAAGTTTTCACTAAAGACGTCAGGATGACCAAAAGCAGGATCTTGTTTAGCTAGGTTTTCCCATAACTTCCAAGATCCACCCTTAGCACGAGTAATTGGCGCAGGAGTAGTTTGATTACCGTAAGTAGAACTTTCAGTAATTGAGCCATTAGTTACAAAGACAATGTCATTTTCAGTCAAGTCAATATCTTCTTGCTTACCGTTCTTCTTCATCACGATCTTTTTAGCAACTTTTTCATTTCCTTCATGCTCAACTAATACATTTTCTACTTGAACACCATATTCAAATTTAACGCCATGGTCTTTTAGGTATTTAAGTAGTGGCTTTACCATAGAATCATATTGATCATATTTGTTAAATTTCAAGGCAGTAAAGTCAGGCAAGCCATCAATATGGTGAATGAACCGCATGCAATAGCGTCTCATTTCTGCCAGAGAATGCCATTTTTCAAAGGCAAACATTGTTGACCAATAAGTCCAAAAATTAGTTTCAAAAAATTCAGGTGAAAACCACTCTTCAATTGTTTTTCCTTGAATTTCAGATTCTGGTGTTAAAACTAGCTTAACAATTTCACTAGCATGCGACCCCAGCTGATACAGTCCATCTGTTGGTAATTCATTACCACGCTTATGAATCAACCGACAATTCGAGGAGTTAGGATCTTCTTTATCAAGCCAGTAATATTCATCTAAGTAAGAAGCACCTGGTATCCGCAATGAAGGAACTGATCGATACATGTCCCACATACATTCAAAGTGGTCTTCCATTTCTCTACCACCCCGAACGACAAAACCAGCATGAGGACGATTAGTCCCATCTAGAGAGCCGCCCGCAACATCTAATTCCTCTAAAACATGAATTTTATCACCAGACATCTTAGCATCTCGAACCAAAAAGAATGCTGTTGAAAGGCCAGCTAATCCACTACCGATTATGTAAGCAGATTTCTTGTCTACACCAGCCGGCTTTTTAGTATCCGCAAAAGCTTCATAGTTTCCTTTTGAATAGTACATACAAGTGATCCTCTTTTCTATATTCGAATAGTATTAACACTTCTTATATACAATTCTATGTAAAGCGGTTACAATAGTCAATCAATTTAGCTGATATATTATAATTTATTACTTATCATGTTCTTCCATAATGTTTCCATATCAGTAGGATCTAATATTTCAATTTTTTGTCTTTTTTCTGAAAAAGGGTCATCAAATTCAAGATAAAAACAATTTAATGCTTGTCGCTTAAAATTATCTTTAATTCCATACAAGGGATCACCAAACAAAGGATGACCTAAATATTGCATGTGCACCCTAATTTGATGAGTTCGTCCAGTTAAAAGCTGCAATTCTACTAAACTAGCCCCTTTAATTTGATCCAAAACCCGATATTTTGTAACTGATCGCTGTCCAGTCTCTACTACTCCGCGCTTAACTCCAGTATCTATTTTGCCAATTGGTGCATCAATAACTCCCTGGCTTTCTGCTTCTCCAAAATTTCCATGCACAATTGCATGATATTTCTTAATAAACTCATTCTTTTCCATCTTACTAAAACGTGCATGCGCAACTGCGCTTTTTCCTACCAAAACTAATCCAGATGTATCTCGATCAAGTCTTGTGATCACATGTGGCTTAAGATCAGTTTGTTTTTGTTGCTGAAAGTAGTGCAATAGACGATTTACTACTGCATCACTATCTTCATAGCGCGATGGAATTGATAATATTCCGGCATCTTTATTAATAACTAAATAATCTTTTTGTTCAAAAACGATATTTAGCTTATTAAACGAGGGCTTTAACCATTTATTTTCTTTTTCTTCTCCTAAAATAAAAATCACTTCATCCCCAGCATGTAGTAAGTAGCTAGTATACCGGCGGCGATGATTTACTAGAATCATCCCACCATGATGCTGGCTATTAGTCAAAGCGCGCTTAGAAAAACCATTTTTTAACAAAAAACGCCCCAGTTTCTGAGGTGTTTTATTTTCAAATTTTAATTTAAAATATTGCATTATTGTTTATCTTTAGGTTGGCCGATAAAGGCATCTTCTACACGATTCCAAAAATGAGTATGTTGATACTTATCGAAGCGAATAACATGTTGAGAAATACGATACTCAATTTTTTTAATATGCTTGTGATTAAATTCATAACCATCAAATGTAACTACATAATGATCATCGCTACCTGTTTCCGGCTTAATAGTGATCCATTCATCTGGTGCAATTACAATTGGAGATGAGAGAGTTCTAAACACGCGATTATTAATTGAAGCTATTTCGGTCATTTGTAAAGCTTTTAAACGTGGATGAATAACAGCACCGCCTAATGACTTACTATAGGCAGTAGAACCTGTAGGTGTTGAAACACATAAGCCATCCCCCTTAAAACTTTCAAAAAACTGGTCCCGGATGTAAACATCAGCCTTTAAAGTCTTAGAAACTCGTTTAATAGTCGCCTCATTTAATGCAAGCAACTTTTTCTTTTCACCTGCTCCAGTAGTAATAATTAATTCTAATAGTGGATAGGAAGCTGAAGATGGTTGTTTCTTAGTCAAATTATCTACCATTTTGTTAATTTCAAAATTACGCCAGTCAGTATAAAAACCTAGGTGTCCAGTATGAACACCAATAAATCTAATTCTATCAACTAGATTTTGGTATTTATGAAATCCCGAAATCAATGTTCCATCTCCCCCAATAGTAATTACTACGTCAGGATTTTCAGGATCAATTTCAATTTTTCTAGCATCTAGTAATTTTTCTAATGCTTTAACCACCGCTAAGGTTTCAACTTTATTATTATAAACGAGTGCGACTTTCATTATTGCTCTTTTCCTTTAGATTTAGTAAAAATTCTCTGTGCTTCCTGCACTTCATCTTTAATCGATGACATTTCTTCATCTAACTTATAAGCAGCTTCAGCTGTTGTCTTAAGTCGCTTAGAAATATCTTCTGGGTACTTCCCCTGATATTTATAGTTTAGTGTATGTTCTACTGTTGCCCAGAAATTCATTGCTAAGGTACGAATTTGAATTTCAGCAATTATTTTCTTTGGTCCATCGGGTAAAAAAACTGAATATTCAATGACCATATGATAAGATCGATATCCGGATGGTTTAGCATTTTGAATATAGTCTCTTTCCTCAACTACCTGCATATCTTGCCGTTCATGAATTAGATCAACTACTCGATAAATATCATCGACAAATTGACACATAATTCTAATCCCAGCAATATCTTGCATATCATTTTCAATAACCTCCGGGGCAATAACACGCCGTGTCATTTTCTCCTTAATTGAATCAACTGTTTTAACGCGTCCGACCACGAATTCAATCGGCGAATGCTCACCCTTGTTTAAAAAACTTTGTCTAAGTGATCGAAATTTAACTTTTAATTCAGAAACAGCCTGTTGATAAGGCCATAAAAATAAATCCCAATCTTTCATGTATAAATCCTTTCCGTTTCAAACAAAATTATTCTACCATATAGAGGGATAACATTAACTAGTGAAAGGATAAAATTATGAGTAAAAATTTAGAAATCGAATCAAAAACTCTACTAGATAAAGAAACCTATGAGAAAATGCGTGCAGCTTTTACCGCAAAATCTGATTTTATTCAAAAGAATTATTATTTTGATACACCAGACTTTGATTTAAAAAATAGTGATGCTAGTCTGAGAATTAGAATTCTTGTTGATCATGCAGAACAAACTATTAAAGTTAAAGAAACTAATCCTAAAGAAAAGAAATATAGTGAACGAGTTGAAATTAATGATTTACTATCTGTAGCACAAGCTGAACAAATGACTCAAAGTTCATATGAAGGTACCTTCTTTTTATTTGGAGGAG